>MDTB01151007.1_pt1 | contig 22088 bp, 20 predicted proteins | sample 811161 | NCBI WGS metagenome assembly MDTB01 (sample SAMN05326650, study PRJNA326480) | marine metagenome | isolation source: seawater | place: Mediterranean Sea | collected 2009 | reverse complement strand
AAGCTGAATGTTTAAAAGAAATTTCGAAAAGAGAGGAAATGGCAATTAAAGCTGCAAAATTGGGTAAATTCGAGATTGTAGATTTTCTAAATTTAAAAAATTTAGAGTTGAATTCCTATCCTCATAATTATCTTACCAATATTATCTTTAAATATTTTAAAAAATATAAACCCGAGATAGTTTATACCCATTATGAGCATGATCTAAATATTGATCATTATCATACCTTTTTTTCAACTTATGTTGCTTCAAGACCAAACCAGAATTTTAATATCAAAAAGTTATTAAGTTTTGAAGTTCCATCATCAACTGATTGGGGGATAAATACTAACGGAAGATTATTTAATCCAAACTATTTTGTAGATATTTCTAAATATTCAAAGAAAAAAGAAAAACTCTTAAATGAGTATAAATTTGAAATGAGAAAAACCCCTCACTCAAGATCAATAAAGAATATAAGTACCTTATCAATATATAGAGGTGGTACGGTTGGATTAAATAAAGCTGAAGCTTTTTTCGTTAATAGAATAATTGATTAAAAAAAATCTTTTATCAATTTGACTATAGAATTTGGTATGAAAAAGATTATCAATAATTTTAGTTTATAAAATAAAATCGGATACTTGATAATTTCTTTTATTAAACTAAGATTTTTATTTTCAAATATTAAATAAATTAATCTTAGATACTCAAGTTTTTGAAATAAAAAGTTTTTATTTTTTTTGAAATAAAAATTGTCAAAATCTTGATTTTTTACCCACCGTTTAAACTCTTGATAAAACATCTTTCTATTATTGTGAGTAAAATTATCTTTATGAATTCTTATAGTTACCAATGTATCTTGGAAACTCATACCTTTAAAATTTTTAGAAATTTTAATTATAAAATCATAATCACCTATGATATTAAATGATGGATCAAATTTTTGGTTTGATAATAATTTTTTTTTTATAATTATTGTACTTAATTTTACGAAATAATATTTTAGTAAATCATTTAAAACATTTCCTGAAGGAAGTTTTTTATTAAAAAAAGGCTTATAAATATTCTTATTTTCATAGTAATGTAAACAATTTGAAAATGAGTATCCATAAGTTTTATTAGATCTAAAAAATTTTGACCTAGACGTAAGAAAATTTTTATCCCACCAATCATCTACATCAAGAAAAGCAATATAATCACCTTTAGCTTTGTTTAGAGCAAAGTTACGTGAATCGTATAATTTTATTTTTTTTTTTGTTCTAAAATATTTTAATCTTTTATCCTTTATTTTTTTAAAAATTTTAGCAGAAGAGTCTGTAGAACAATTGTCAACAAAAATTACCTCAAAATTTTTATAATTTTGATTTAAAATTGAATTAAGTGTCTGTTGAAGATATTTTTCACCGTTAAAACAATTTACAATTATGCTAACTAGTTTTTTTTTCATTCAAATGATTAAAATATAGATAAAAACCCACAGGATAAGAATAAATCATAGATAGCCAATTGTTAAAAAAATTTCCACTTGGTATCAATGGCCAAAGATTGATAAAAATGGACGTTAAGATAATAGCTTTGCTTACTTCAATTTTATCAAATATTAGACTAGAATTTATTCTTTTTCTGCTTAGAAAAATTTCTTTAGTTACGTAAAATAATGCAAAAAGTATTAATGATGTTCCAATTATTCCATTTGAAACCATTATTTGAATATAAGTATTATGTGGATGAGTAGAACATCCATCATCCTTTTCTAAAATATAAAGTTTATTTCTACATAAATATCTGAAACCTTTTGCTCCCGTTCCAAAAATTGGAAAATCCTTAAAAATTTTATAAGAAAGTAAATAATGGCCATGGTGATCATGAGAAAAAAAATAAATTTTATTGAAAAATTTTTGTTTATGTTCTTCATATCTTTCATCACCATGTCCCATGATTTGATTATATGATTTAACAAACATTCTATTTCCTGGATTTACATTTTTTGAGAAACTAAAATTTGAGACAATTAAAGCTAATATAGAAAATATTAATGTTGTAACTAATAAAAATTTTCTCAAATATTTACATATAAAAAAAGTTACCAATAAAAACAAAAATAACAGGAAAAAAGAGCTTCTCTCACCTGACAAATAAACAATTAATATTGCTAATGAAATTAAAATTGAGAAAGTAATATTTAAATTATGACCGTTAATTTTATTATTCATTATTAGAATGATTAAAAAGATCGGAATAATTCTTGTTATAAAACCTCCCAGAATAAGTTCTTCAGCAAAAAAACTTGAAATACGATTTTTTAAAATTTCATATCCTAAAATATTTTGCCCTGAGTAATATTGATACAAGGAATCCAAAATTAATATAATAAAAAATAAAGTGTAAAAAAATAATAGTTTTTTCGTAAATATATTGAAGTTATTTAAAATATACCACACGCTAATTATAAATAATGGAAGCCTAAAATACAATATGGCTGATTTAGAATAATCTAAGTTATAAAAATTTATTAATGTTGAAATTAATGTAGATAAATAAAAAAGACTGAAAAAAAAAAGATATTTATTTTTTAAAAAATTACCTTCTTTCTCTTTAATAATAAAAAATAAAGATATAAAAATCAAAAACAACAAAAATATTTCTGCAACCATAGGCCCTATTAAGAGAAATAAAGGAAATATAGCTATACCATAACCCAAAAATATTTTTATAGAGTTAATACTTAAGTTCATCTTGAATATAATTTAAAAGTTCATTTTTAAAATTTTCTTTTGTATAAAAAAAATTTTTCTTTATTTTATTTTGAATTCTTTTATAGTTTTTATTTATATAATCTATATTTTTCTTTAAACTTACTAAATTTCTTTTACAAACAAAAATTCCATCTCTTTGATTTACAACATATTTTATGTCTTCGAAAATTATTATGGGTTTTAGTCTAGCTAAAGATTCTGAAATTACTTTAGGAAAACCCTCGATATAAGATGGTAAAATAAAAATTTTAGTTGAGTCATATATATCAATTAAATTTTGTATTTTTGAGATAGCCCCGATGTAAGAAATATTTTTACTATAATATTTTTTGTCAATATTTTTCTTTTTTGTTCCTACGATAGTTAATTTATAATTTTTAAAATCATTCTTAAATAAATCACTTAAATAAATTGAACCTTTGTCTTTTTTGAACCTTCCTACATATAAAAAATCAGTTTTAATTTTTTTTTGTATTCTATTATTTTTAAACCACATTGAATTTAGTTCTGATGGATGGACAATTTTTTTAACGTTAACATTAGTAAATTTTTTTGAGCATGATAGAATTTTGAGATTTTTTATGATAAATCTAAACATAATATAATACAGAAAATATCCAAATATACCGTATCTATATTTATATTCTAAAAATCCATCGCTTCTAAGATATACATAGCCCTTTATTTTTAAATTTTTAAAATAAATCATTTTTAAGAGTGTTAAAAAATTATACGGCGTAATTGAAACTAATAATAAATTTATCTTTTTTTCCTCAATCTTATTTACTTTTAAAAAAGTAAATTTTTCTTTAATAGGAAAACTAAGTTTATTTTTACTTTTTCGATTAAGTAAATAAATTTTGTAGTTTTTAGCTAAACATGAAATAATACTATTTAGATCATTGTTCGAAGTAAATTTTTTTTTAGATAACCAAATTTTATCATTACTTATTAAATATAAATTTTTCAGTAGCATTTTTTGAAAAAACTTATTGTTTTGTTTAATCCATTCTTAATTGAAGTTTTCGGCCTCCATCTTAATAGTTTTTTAGCTTTTTTAATATCAGGATAAAGTATTAATATTTCATCTTTTCTCAATTTAATTTTACCAAATTGTGGTCGGCCTTTTTTTACTAATTTACAAATTTTATTAATAACATTCTTTACACTTAACGGCTTACCGCTGCCAATATTGATTATCTCGCCTGATGATTTTTTTGATTTAATTATTTTAATTATTGCGCTAATAACATCATCTACAAAAATAAAATCTCTCAATTGTTTTCCTTCAGAACAATCAAATTTTTTGTTTTCAATAGCATTTGTTATAGTAATTGGTATTATTCTGTTTAAATCTTGGTAGGGTCCGTAAACTAAATATAATCTTAATATTGTGGTAGGAAAACTTTTTTTTCTCCAGAGTTTAAGTAAAAATTTAGTGCTAGAAAGTTTGGCATCGCCATATATTGAATGAGTTTTTTTTGGAATTTTACTATTTTCAATTTGTGGTGAATTAATTTTTCCATATTCAATACTTGATCCTATTTGTAAAAATTTTTTTATCTTAGTATTTAGAAAAAAATTTGCTAAATTTTTACATCCATTAAAATGACTTTTCATAGTTTTTATTTTATGCGAATGATCGATATATCCGGCTAAATTGACAACATAATCATAATTTTTTGATAATCTTTTATTTACATCTTTTTGATTTGAGACATCAATTATTAAATATTTCACTTTTTTTAATCTTCTTATTTTTTTTGGAGGATTTGTAGAAATACTTGTGACTGACCAATTTAATTTTAAACATTTCTTTGCCAAATGATAACCAATGAAACCTGTACCACCTGTAATTAAAATTCTATTTTTTTTCAAAATATTCTTTATTCTTAATTTTTTTTTCTAAAATTTCTTTGTCTCTTATCGTGTCCATACATTGCCAAAATCCTGTATGTTTATAAGCTATTAATTGTTTTTTTTTAGAAACATTCTTAAAAGGCTCTTGTTCCAAATATGTATAATTACCTTTTATCATTTTCAAAAATTTTGGCTCTATTACAAAAAAACCACCATTTATCCACCCTTCGTCTAAACTGTTTTTTTCTCTAAAATATTTTACAGTGTCATTAATAACTTTAATTGCACCAAACCTTGCAGGAGGTCTAACTGCTGTTAATGTAACCAATTTTTTTTTTTTCATATGAAAATTAATTAATTTTTTTATATTAATGTTTGAAAGACCGTCGCCATAAGTCATCAAAAAAGTATCATCTAGATATTTACTTAATTTCTTTAATCTTCCACCAGTCATCGTATTTTTTCCTGTATCAATTAAATTAATTTTGTATTTTTTATTATTTACTTTTTTAAAATAATCTTTGATTATTTTAGATTTATATCCAGTTGCTATATAAAATTCTTTATGACCATAACTCGCATAATGTTCTATAATCCTTAATAAAATCGGTTTTCCTAAAACTTTTATCATCGGCTTTGGTATTGATTTAGTATACTCTGAAATCCGAGTTCCAAGTCCACCAGCTAATATGACTACCTTCAAGCTACTTAAATCTTTTTTCAAAAGTTTTTTCATAAAATTTTATTTGATTAGATGAAATTTCTGTAAAATTTTTTTTATTTTCATAATAATTCCTATACCAGCTCGCAACTAATTTTATAGTCTCCTCAAATGTTAATATACTTTTCCATTTTAAAATTTTTTTAGCTTTATTAGAGTTTAATTTTAACAATTTGCTCTCATAATTAAGATCTTTTTTTTTTATTATTTTCCAAGAAATTTTTTTCCAAATTTTTTTAATTTTTTTAATAACTTCTAAAACACTAAAATTATTTCTATTATTGGGTCCAAAATTGAATACTTCGCCATGTAATTTTTTATTTAGGGAAAGTCTATATGATAGAATCAAATATCCGGACAATGCCTCTAAAACGTGCTGCCATGGCCTTGTAGAATTTGGGCTTCTAATTAAAACTTTTTTATTTAAAGACCAAGATTTCATACAGTCAGGAATTAGTCTGTTTAATGACCAATCTCCCCCTCCAATTACATTACCAGCTCTAGCAATACCAATTGATACATTTTTTTTTTCTTTAAAATAAGACTTCAAATAAGTTTGGATTATCAATTCAGCTGAAGCTTTTGATGAACTGTATGGATCTATACCTCCCAATAAGTCATTTTCTTTATAGCCTCTTTTAATTTCCAAATTCTTATAACTCTTATCACTTGTTACAATTACAGCCACACATTTTTTTTTCATTAATCTCAAACATTCTAAAATATTAAGAGTTCCTAATGCGTTAGTTTCATAAGTTTTGAGTGGCTCAAGGTATGAAGTTTGAACTAATGCTTGGGCTGCTAAATGAAAAACATAATCTGGATTAAAATTTAAAAATAATTTTTTTAAACTTTTAAAATTTCTAATATCTTGTTTTCTAGTAATTATTTTCTTTCCTAATTTAATTACTTTAAAATGAGAGGGATTTGTTGGGATCTCATCTGATATCCCAATTACTTTTGCGCCGTGCATATGAAGCCATAAAGATAACCATGATCCTTTAAAACCTGTGTGTCCAGTTACTATTACTTTTTTATTTTTAAAACTTTTTAATATTTTCTGCATTTAAATTTAGACCTTTGAAGATATTATTTAATGTATTTCTATTAACAAATTCTACCTCATTTTTAGTATTAAATGCATTGTGGCTACAAAAAATACAGTTATCAAATTTTCTAAGAAAATTATTTTTTTCCAATGGTTCTTTTTCAAAAACATCCAAACAAGCTCCTGAAATTTTTTTACTTTTTAATGCTTTAACAAGTGAAGAATTATCTATTGAGGCACCTCGCCCAATATTAACTATTAATGGTTTTTTTTTGATTTCTTTGAATGAGTCGTTGTTTAATATTTTATAAGAACTTTTATTTAAATCAGTTGCAATAATAATTATATCACAATTATTAAAAATAAATTTTTTCGTTTTCATTTTAAGAAAATACTTCTTGATAAATTTATGGTCTATCTTTTTGATATCGTTACCATAAATATTTGAATTAAATCCCTGTAACATTTGTATTATTTTTTTTCCAATATTTCCAACTCCAATAATACCTATTTTTTTATCTATTAGTGTATCTCCAGAATACTTGGACCATATTTTTTTTTTTATATCATTATGATTTTGAATTATTTTTCTGTAAAAAGTTAAGATCATTCCTATTGCCATTGTTGCAACACCATTTGTGAAAGCATCATTTGTATTAAAAACTTTTATTCCCTTTTTTTTTGCATATTTGTGGTCAATAGAATCTATGCCTGTGCCCCATTTGGAAATTACTTTTAAATTAATAGCTTTATCAATTACTTTTTTAGTAATTTGATCATCTCCAGACAGTACCGCATCAAATTTGTGAATTATTTTTAAAAATTGTTTTTCACTAACTTGTTGAGCACTCTTTAAAAGAGTGTAACTTATATTACGTGTAAATATTTTTTTTTCAAATCTTTTAACTATTGGAATGAATGGTATAGCAGTGATTAACAGATTATATTTTCTTTTTAATTTATATTTAATTTTTTTTTCCATTTTTTTAAATCTTTATCTAAATAATAATAATTAATAATTTCATTTTTATTTGTATTTTTAATTTTATTTAATAACTCCTCTTTGTTGTAAAAGAAATTTATTTTTTTTTGAAATTGAGTATTTCTTATTGGGGATAAATCAAAATTATTTTCATCAATAAATAAAAAAGCATTTAAACCACAACTTAAAATTTCAATTATTGCAGAGGTAGAATTTGATGAAACAATATAAGAATGATCATCTACTAAATCCTCTAAATCATCGTAATTTAAATTAATCGTTCTATCAATATTTTTGATTATTGTTGCGGGGTGGGGTTTAAATGTAATTTCAAAGCCTAATTTATCTAAATCAAATTTAATTTTATTTACTATATCTACTAATTTAGCATTTATTCCAGGTTCATAATCTCCAAGAAATAAAATTTTATTGTCTAATTTTTTTTTATTCATATTTTTTTTTTTATCTAAAATCCAATTATATCTCAAAGCCTCTACTTCAAATAATTTGTCTTTAGATATAGATTGTTCTAATAAAAAATTTTTTGAAACTTCACTTGATAATGCAATTGAATCTGGAGAACTGTCCATAAAATCATTAGATAAATTATATTCAGAATTATTAAAATAATTTAAATGCCAAAAATTTACTGTTGTGTGTGAATAACCGATTAGCTCACCTTGATTAAATTTTCTCCAACATTTAACTAAGATTTTTTCCCATGGTTGATTTTCAAAAAGATAAATCCCGTAATCATGTTTTGGTAATTTTTTAAATAGATTTTCAAATACTATTATCCATAATAAGTTTTGTAATAATATAAATCCAGAAAAAGATGAAAAAAATGATTCTTTATTAATTCTGTAAAAAAATTTATATTTTTCATTTTTTTTTAAAGTTTCATCTAATTCAGAATAATTTATCTTAGATTTTATAGCTTTAAAATTTTTAATCACTTCGATGAAATTCTTAAAAAAAATAATATTATTAAGAAAATTTTCAGATTTTAAGTCTGCTATTTTTTCTTTTCTTAAAAGATTATCAATTTGAAAATAAAATTTTAATTTTTTTCCTGGAATAAACAATTGTAAAAAATTTGAATCTTTTTTTACTAGTTCCCACAAATGCGCCCATTGTTTTGGATAAAAAATTTTTCTAGAAAATTTTTTGATATCGTAGTGAGTGAAGTGAGAAAAAATAAAATATTTTTTTTTAGTGTAAATAATATTGTCTGAATTTTTAAAATTACAATTTTTTAAAAAAAAATATATAAAAGATAAATAATGAAAAAGTTTAGTTATTTTAATTTTTCTTTTAATTAGATCGGCTAACCTTGGCTTATAATCAAAATATAAAATATTTTGAAAATTAAACTCCTCCTTTAAATTTCTTACTATTTCATAATCAGCAGAATAAATTTTAATATTTTTATTTTTGTTTTTTTCAATTATATCTTTTAAAGCTAAATATTTAATTGTTTTAAAAGCTAAGCTATTTCTATATATATTTTTTTCTTGTATCGAAGAAATTTCCCAAAAAGAATAACCGTCAATTTTTAGTTTTTCTTTTAATTTTTGATTTTTGATTTGATAATTACTTAAATCGTAAACTATATCCAAGTATTGTTTTTTGAAAAAACTTGAATTTTTATTAATATAATCAAATAAATCAATTTTGACATCTCCAATATAGGCTAGTGTTTTTTTTATTGCACATCAACTTCTAGAAGTTATTAACTATATTTCTTTTGGAACCAATGCGCTAAGATATGATTTATTACTAATTGTGCATCTTCTACTGGTCCATACTCATTTTTTTGAGTTTTAATATGTATATTTAAATTACAAATTTTTAACAATTTTCCTCCATCAAATCCTAAAATTCCAACAGTTTTCCCATTTTTCTTTTTTACCCAATTACAAGCTTTTATAAGATTAAGTGAATTTCCTGAAGCAGATAGAACGATTAGAATATCTCCTTTTTTGAAATGTATCTTTAATTGGTTAACAAATGTATTTTCATAACCAGTATCATTTGCGATAGCTGTTATTACGGAAGGATTATCATTTAAACTTTGTATTTTAAATGTTTTTTTTATTTTTGTTTTTTTTAAAACATCAAAACCTAAATCATTAGCCATTGTGATTGCTGTAGAGGCTGCCCCACCATTTCCAGCAATAAAAATTGTATTATTATGTTGTCTAGTCTTTTCTAAAAGTTTTTCTAAATCACTTATACTCTTTTTATTAATTTTATTTAGTACTTGAGATAAATAATTTATGTAACTTTTAGAAAAATTAATCAAATTTTTTGAATTATTTTTACTCATTTATTATTTTTTCTTCCAATCTTTATCATTATTATAGATATTATGAACCATTTTCATCACTTGAAGAGCCTGGTGACTATTTCCATTGATAACTTTCTTATTATTTATAATTATATCTGCAAATTCTGAAATTTCTTCTTTCCAAGAATAATCATTATTATATCTATAGGTTTTTTTATAATATTTATTTTTTACTTTCCTCAAAATTATTAATTTTTCCTTTCCATAAGATTTTGATCCTGAAAGAATACCTGATAAAATTATAGTAGCCTTTTCAAGGGTAATTTCGATATTAAACTTATGTTTCCATTGTGTTGCCGTAGAATGAATTGAGGCAATAACCCCTTGCTTATTTTTCATTAAAGCAAATGCGCTATCTTCAACACTATACTTCCAAAATTTATTTGAAATGAATGATTTAAATTTATCAAACTTGCCAGCATAAAGAAAAATTAAATCTAACATATGTATACCTTGATCTAATAAAATTCCACCTCCTGCTTTTGTTCTGGAAGATCTCCATTCATTCTTTCCAAAAGTAACAATTTTACTTTTACCATATACTCCTCTTATATTTAAGATTTTTCCAAACTTTAACTCATCTATTATTTTTTTTGCTTTTCTAATTGAGCCATGGTATCGATGATTGAAACCATATTTTAACTTTACTTTCTTATTCTTTTTTTCTTGATTAATTACTGATTGAATATCTAAAACATTTCTTCCTGGTGGTTTTTCACAAAAAACATGTATGTTTTTTTTTAAACATAAACTGGTTACTTTTGCTGCTAAATAATTTGGAAGTGTAACAAAAACTACATCGGGATTTTGTTTAATTAGATCTGAATAATTCTTAAAATATTTAATATTTTTTTTTACAAAATTATTCTTAAATTTTATATCAGAAATGAATTTTAATTTAAATTTTTTATTTTTAACAATGTAATTAATTCTTCTTTTGCCGACAACACCATAACCAATTACACCTACAGACAGAAGCTTCATTTTTATATTCCGTGACTAATGTAAAATTTATCTTTTTTAATAAATCTTTTAACTTTTTTTAAATCTTCATAAGTATCAACTGAAAATGAGTCAAAATAATTATATTTTACAACAAATTGACCACCACCATTATCACATATTCTATTTGAGTCACAAGCTTCACTTAACTCTAATGGTGAAGGTTTTGTATTATAAAATTTTTTTAAAAAAAAATTTCTAAAAGCAAAAATCCCATAAATTCTTCTTACATTAAATTGTGATGAAAACTTTTTGTAAGAGGGAATAGGTATTCTGCTTGTAAACAACACTTCATTTTTTAAATTGTGGATTATTTTTAAAATATTCTTGTCGTAAAATTGATCCTTATTTTTAATTTGCATACCGAGAAGCGTACATTTTGCCTCTTTGTTGTTTATTAAAAATTTTATTGATTTTTCGATCATTTTTGGATCAAGCATTGGTTCATCAGCTTGAATGCAAATTGTTATATCATCTTGACCCATTTTGAGTTTTTTAGATAATTTTTTGGATGCTTCGTATACTCTATCTAAAGCTCTCACATGTTTGCTTGATGTCATTATGACATTATAATTTTTAGCTTTAGCAAAATTAAAAATTTTTTTATCACATGTGGCTATAACAATATGATTTAAATTTTTTGCGTATTTTGCTCTTTCGTACACATGTTCTAACATTGTTAGATGAGTAATTTTTTTTAATGGTTTATTTGGAAATCTTGAAGCTGCTAGTCTTGCTGGAATAACGCCTAATATTTTTCTCTTAGTTTTCATTAAATCTATATAATTTTGAGATCTTTTCGTTTTTTTGTCCAAGTTTTTTAAAATCTTTCACAGAATTAAAATAAATACGTCTATTTTTATAAGCAGAATTATAAAAACAATGAAGCAATTTTATGGTATTTAGACAATCATTATCAGAAATAATAAATTTTTCTTTTTTAAAAAAATAATGTTTAATTGATCTATACAAATGTGTATGACCAAATCCATACGCATTGGGTATCTTTTCAGAAAATATTTTTCTATCTTTTGAATTTGGAGTAAATATTTCCAAATTATTCACAGCCAAACCTCCAATTTGTGCCAGACCTTTTGAACCTATTATAGACAATGAGGCCTCATAATCATCTGGTCTCGCTGCAGTTGTTACTTCGAGAGTTCCAACACCACCTCTTTTAAATCCAAAAGTGGCTACGACAGTATCTTCAACTTCTATTTTTGAACCTAGGGTTTTCATTTGACAATTAACAAATTCAACTTCTCCAAAAAGATATCTTAATAGATCTATGAAATGTATACCTTGATTAGTTAAAGCACCTCCATCATGTGAATAAGTTCCCCTCCAAGGAGAAAGATTGTAATACTTCTGAGGTCTGCACCATCTCAATCTAACATTAACTATCCTTACAGAGCCAAGTTCTTTTGATTTTATCGATTTTTTTACTCGTTGGACTGCTTTATTATATCTGTTTTGAAAGACTGGAAATATCTTAACTTTATTTTTTTTTGCACAATCAAACAATTTTTGACATTGTTGAATTTTTAGTGCCAATGGTTTTTCAATAATTAAATTTTTTTTAAATCTTTTAAGTATTTCTAAACTATGTTCATAATGCATACCAGATGGTGTAGCTATAATGATTAAATTCAAATTTTTGTGTTTTTTAATCATTTCTCTAAAATTTTGATATCCAGGGACATTGAATTTCTTAGAAAATTTTGACAATTTTGATTTATCTAAATCACAAATTGATATTAGAGAGATTTTTTTTTCTCTCACAATGTTTTGTATATGGTGTAAAGTAATTCTACCTAAACCTATAATACCAACGTTTATATTTCTAAATTTTTTCACTTTCAAAAATTTCTTTAAAAGATTTTATATGTTCAAATGTACTATGTATTCGATGTCCATAGTGAGGTTCGATGACATAATATCCATTATAATTATTTTTTTTTAATTCTTTGATCTGGCCTTTCCAATTAACTTCTCCTTTTCCTATCATGGTATTTTCATATCCATTTTCAGTTTTAATCGCATCTTTAATATGTAGATGACCAATTCTATCTTTGATAGCTGAATAAAAGTCAGGAAAAGGTTTTGAAGAATTAATTTCTCCAATACAATTACATGGATCCCAATTCACTTTGAGATTTTCTTTTGAAAAATTATTTAAAGTTTGTAATAAGATTTCTTGATTGTTCATTAATTGACCGCGATCATTTTCTATAAGTAATGAAATTTTATTTTTTTCACATTTTTTTATGAGTTTTTCATAAATTTTATTTATCTTAGATAGAGTTTTGTTATCTTTTAAATTTTGTAATTTTTCAAACTCAAATCCAAAAACTACAATTCTATTTGTTTCAAATTCATTAGCAAAATTTATTAATCTATCAAAATCGTTAATTTCTTTAGATGTTAAATCAGAGTCTACCTTTCCTTTTAATATTCCAGGTGATAAAGAGCAAATTTTTATATTATTTTTTTTTATTGTTTTTTTTATATATTCAATATCTTTATCATTAAATGCTGGTAGTCTTTTATTAAATATTCTTTTTAATTCATAAAATTTTATTCCCCAATCTAAACCAATTAAAATTGAAGTTTCAATATCCATGCTTATTGCATCTGTGGGAATAGCGATTTTTATATTACTTTTTTGCATTTGAGAATTTATCTATAGCATTTAATATGAATTGATAGTTTTTTTTCGTTGTAAAACTAATTCTTGAAAAACCTGATAATGATGTATGGGATTCATTTTCTCTTATATAGAGTTTTTTTGATATTATATTTAAAATTAGTCTCTTATTCTTTTTTAATTTAATATGTGTGAAATTACCAAAACCTTTAATGTATTCTATATTCCGTTTTTTAAGTTCTCTTATAAAGTAATTTTTAGAATTAATTAAATTTTGAACTGATTTTTTTACTTTAAAATAATTTTTTAATAATTGAAAAAATAAATAAGCTCCAACAGAATTAATTTCATATAATGGTCTCAAACTTCCAATAATTTCAATCAATTTTCGATTAGCAACTAAATATCCAACTCTAAGCCCAGATAAACCAAAAGCTTTTAGACTTCTCACTACAATTAAATTTTCAAATAAATTAACTTTATTTATAAAAGAAAAATTTGAATACGGAAAATATGCTTCATCTAATAATACAAGAGTATTAATTTTTTTAGAAACTTTTATAATCTCTGCTAACTCTTTTTTTTTCAAAATTGTTCCTGTGGGACTATTGGGATTTGCTAATAAAATTAAATGTGGTTTAAATATTTTAATTTTTTTTAGAATTTCAGAGTGATTCAATCTTGGTTCATTTTCAGTTTTCTTATAATTAATTACACATTCTTTTTGTGAATAAACTTTGCTATAAATTTTATACATTGCAAAACTTGGTTCAAATCTTAATATTTTCAAATTTTTTTTATTTTTTAAACTATCGAATACTAATTTAATTGCTCCATCCGCACCATTTGTGAGAAGTAAATTTTTATAATTTATTTTTAGATGTTTACTCAACAACAAGTAAAGCTTACCTAAATCAGGATAGGCAAATATATTATTTATATCTAGTTTTCTTAAGTTGGATAAATTAACTCTTCCTAATGAAACATCTGAATTTTCATTTTTATCTATCCATACTTTTGATTTGTTTCGTTCTTTTTGCTTGGTCCAGTCTGGTCTTTTTATTATCATAAAATATGTAATAGTTAAAATCCTTATTTTTTAATAAATATATAATTATACATTTTTTCGTAATCAGAGTTTTGATAAAAGCTTTCGTTTCTTTCTTTCTTTTTTAAAATGAAATTACATTTTAACATAATATCTTTTATTTCATTAAACTGAGCTTCAAATTTTTCATTAATCTCAACTAAGATACTTTTAACTTTTTTGTCTCTTAAATATTTATCTCCGCCCTTTAATATTAAGTGTTCAATTCCATCGACATCTATCTTAATATAATTGGGTATTTCTAGTATTTTTTGATCAATTAAATTATTTATATTTGTACCCAGAATATGATATTTGTTTTCAGAATTAAATTTTTTTCCTGTAAAGTTGTAATTCTCTTTAAATGTGTTTAAAGCTCCACCCTCTTGAAAAGAGGATTCATTAAATTTTGAAAAAATATTTTTTTCTTTATTCAATGGCTGACTAACAATTTTAATTTTATCATCTAAATTATTTATAGATATATTTCTACTCAAAACTCTGAGATTACTTGTTGAAGGTTCAAATGCTATAATACTAATATTTTTTGATTTTAGTGATGCATAAATCGAATATAATCCTATATTTGCCCCAATATCCCAAAAAATAATATTCTCATTATCATCAAAATTATTTATCCATTCTAGTGTTTCTGGTTCTTTGTTTAAAAAAGTTTCCACTCTCCATTCAATAAGTTTATTTGGACAAAAAAATATAATTTTATGATTGATAATCTCTTTGTTTATATAGCAATTATTTTCCAACTTTTCTTTTAAATATCCAAGAAAACCTCTTTTAAAAAAATATAAAAAAAATTTATTTACTATTACAATTAAACTTACAAAAAAATCAATTATAGTTTTAAGTATTATCAAAGGTAATCCATTAATTTGGTATTTTGAATTAATTTATCAGATAAGTAGGATTTTGATTTAAGTGTAGTATGTCCTTTTTCATCCCAATGTATTTTAGTTTCACCAGCTAAAACATCACAACGCTTTGATACTAAATCACAAAAAACCTCCATATCATCAAGAAAAATAACTTTATTGTCATTAGATATCTTTTTTAACATTTTATTAACTTCTTCATATCTTTTCCAATTTACAAGTTGAAAATATTTTTTCTCCATATCAATTAAAACATTATCCTTAGGTAAACTTGAGTTTTTTATATAATATTTATCTAAGAGTGTATTTTTTTGAAATAAACTATGAACAAGAATTTCATTATCATATTTTTTATTTGGATCAAAAGTTTCATGCTCTATTATATTAAACATTGGATTTGCAGATCCAACTAAAATTATTTTTTTCTTATCTTTAAAAAATTTTATTACTTCTGGTAAAACTTTTAAATCCTGATCACTCCATTTAGTTTTTAAAATTATAATATCAACTTTATCTAATAAACTCATTTTTTCATGAAAGTTATTTTCTTTATAAAATTCTAGTTTTCTAAAACAGTTACTTCTATTAATATTATTAATGAAATTTTTTAAACATCTTACTTGGATCAGCGAGTAAATAATATTGTATTTTTCCGTTAAATAATTAGTATTTTGGATTAGATCAAAATATTCACCTCCATGAGAATTTCCTAAAATTAAAATAGTTTTTTTGTCATCATTTATTTTTACAGGAAAGTAAATTGGATCTTTTCTATTTTCATTGTAATTTACTATTATTTTTTTTTGATCTTCTGAGATTTTTAATCGACTTACAAAGCCATCATTTTTGATTGTTATTGAACTTAAAACAACAAGAAATAAAGACGAAAAAATAAATAATACAAAAAAATTTTTGCTATTTATCACTGATATCTTTCTAAAAGTATTTTCAATAAAATTGTATGAAAAAAAAGAGACTAAAACTAATGGAAGCAACATAATTAACTTAATATAATTAGTAAAATAGTGTTGATATTCAGTTATGTAAAAAAAAGAGGCAATTGGATAGTGCCATATATATAGAGAATATGAAATCGCTCCTATAAATATTAAAGTTTTTGAATTAAATAACTTAGAAAAATAAGTATTAGTATTTCCAAAGATTATTAGAATAGAGGCTGCAAGCATAGATAAAATAAAAAAAATTCTTTGATTTTCTAAAAATTGATAACTTATTGAAAATAAAATGATAATTAAAAAAGATATAAATAGAATATAGTTTATTAATTTTTCACTTAATAATTTATTAAATAATTTTTTAATTATATCTTGATTATATCTTATCAATATTCCAAGTATAAACTCCCAATACCTAGAGCCTGAAAAATAAAAATTAAAATTTATTTGATTATTTAAAATAAATAAATTTAAAATAAAAGATATAATAAATAAAATTACAAAACATAAGTTAAAGTTTTTTAATATCTTATTTCTTAATAAAACAAAAACTAATGATGTAAAAATGTAAAATTGCCATTCTACTGATAACGACCATGTATGTAATAAAGGCCTTTCTATTCCTGTAATAGCTCCATATTGTTCTAATGTTTCCCAGAAGTAAAAGTTTGATGATAAAAAAATGTTAAAGATTATATCACTCGATAATTGAGACAATCTATGAGGTAATAATAAAAATAAACTAATTACAAAAATAACAAATAATAAAAAATATAGAGCTGGAACTAGCCTTCTAAGTCTTTTTTCTAAAAATAAAATAAAATTAAATTTTTTTTTTTCTTCTAATTCAATTAAAATTATATTTGAAATTACATAACCAGATATTATAAAAAATATATCTACACCAATAAATCCACCAGAAAATATTGGATAACTGTTAAATGTTAAATTAAAATGATAAAAAATAACTAAAATTACCGATACTGCTCTTAGACTTTGTATATCAAATCTAAAAGTTGTTTTATCCATCAAGTTTTAATTATACTATAAAATTTCAAATGCAATATATTATATCATTTTAATGTTAGTATATTTTCACATTGGTTTTCCAAGGACAGGTTCGACATTTATCCAACAAAATTTTTTTGAGAAGCATTCTGAAATTCATTATTTGGGACCTAAAAGATATAATCCAAATTTAAATCTTTTTTTATCAGATAGAAAAATGAATTTTATAAATAAATTAAACTTAGATAATGACTTAAATTTAGATAATTCAAATTTTTTATTTAAAGACTTAGAGTTAGATAATAAAAAGATAAATTTAATCTCTTCAGAGAAATTTTTAACATTTGAAATAAATTATTTTGATAATTTGATAAAAATTCAAAAACTTCTCAAGCTTCAAAATGATAATATTGATTTTAAAGTCTTATTCGTAATTAGAAACCAATTTGAAGCTATCCAGTCATATTATTATCATGCATATAACGAAATTTATCAAAATTTTAAGGTAAAAAATTTTAAAGAATTGACAGAACTATCAAAAGATGATTTTAAAAATAATTTACAAGAGAAAAAATTTTTTCAAAATTATTTTTATGATACTACTTTTAAAAAAGTAAATAATTATTTCAAAAAAGAAAACATTTGCATATTATTTTACGAAACCTTAGATAAAAATAAAAAAAAATTTTCATCTGAATTAGCTTCATTTTTTAATCTTAACTTATCAGATATCGAAAATTTATTAGATGAAGAAAAAATAAATGCGTTAAAAAAAGATAAAAATATGGTTACAATATATAATAAATTTTTTCCAAAATTACTTTATTATTACGAGAAACTAAATCTTAAAAAAATTATTCCTATAACTATAAAAAATGGTTTAAAGAAATTATTTCTAAAAAAAAAGGAAATTATTGAAATACCTGAAAAAAATAAAAAAAATGTTAAAAACTATTTTAAAAAATCAAATTATACATTTGAAAATGTGACGAGACTTAAATTACCTAAGGAATATTTTGAATAAACTTTACAATAAAACATTTAAATCTTCCCAAAAAGAATTTTTACATTTTTTTTTATTACAAGATTTAACAAAATATTTAAGATATTTTTGATAACCTTGTCTATCTATATTCATCTTAGGCTCAAAATTTAAATATTCCTTTTTGTTTGAGACATTTAATACAGGTTGTTTTAGAAAATACTTTCTACGTTCTAATCGCATTTTCCACTCGAAATTTCTTAAGAGTTCATTTGTAACTATAAATGTTAATGGTTTTTTATAAATTATAGGAATATTAATTGAGGTAGTAGAAGGGTGAGCAAAAGCATATTGACACTTGCTTACTAAATCATGTGTTTTATCTATTAAACAGAGTCTATTACTAAAAAGTTTTTTTACAGCTTTTATTTTTTCACATTTTGGATGTAGGGCAATAACTATTTTTGTTTTAAATTTTTTTTCATAAAATCTAAAAAAATTATTCATTTCAGCAAAGTAGACTTTTGTAATAAATTTTTTTTTTTTTGATTGCCTCGAATAATCCCTATGATAAAATAAATCTTCATCTAAAAATACTGAATAATTTCTATTTTCTTTTTTAAAATTAAAAGACTTTTTATAATCTTCAGAACAAATCTTAATTATTTTTTTTGATTCATGTACAGCACTAATATTTTTTCCAGCTATGCCAGAAATAATCGAATAATCAAAATTAAATTTCATTTTTTCTTCTTTTTTTAGATTGATTAGGTTTAGTAATTTTTTAAATATATATTGAAAATTTGAAAAAAAATTCTTTGAAAAAATTAAGTCAAAAAATACTCTTTTTGGTCTAATTATTATATTTTCAGGTATTAAATGAGTATTTTTATAAATTATACTTAAATTAGAAAATTTTTTACAATAAAGAGATATTTGTTTATGAAACTCATCATTTAGAAACATCATTCCTAATTCTGGTTTAAAGCTAATTAATAATTTTTTTAATTCATTTAATTCTTTTTCCAATTTAAATTGTTTATTTTCTTTTTTTTTAATAATTCTTTTTAAATCAAAAAATTCGATATTAAAAAATTTTTTAGCATTTTGAATGTCATATTTTTTAATAAAATCTTTATCTAGGGAATAAGGTAAAAAAAGAATTATTTTTTTTTTTACCATTATCAATTAAGTTTTGTGGAAGTAATCTTGCCACTGGCAATATCAAGAACTGCTACGGTTGTTTGACCGCTAAAATTATTTACACCAATACCAACTTTTTTTATTTTATTGATTTGAAGGGTCTCTTCATCAAATGAATATGTCCATTTTCTCTTTGGAATTTGAAAATCAAAATTATCATAGAAATATTTATCCTCTGATGTTTTAATTGACAAATATGGTTGGGGACCAAATATGTCTATGTTTGATTGAACTTCTAATACATGTGCTTTTTCATTAACTTTATTCAATTTCATTTTTATTTCACAATGGTTTTTATCCTTTAAATTTAATGCCTCCCGCATAGCTTGCCCTGCCTCTGAAAATTTAAATTTTATATTTGGGTATTTTTTTTGAACAGTTGAAATCATTTCGTAAGCTTCCTTTACATCTTCTCTTAAATCTCTAAAATCATGATCTGCAAATGATAAAATTACATTTTTTCCATCATCAACCTCTTTAAAGGCTCTATCTATTTCTGCTAAATTAATGTTTGCGAATCTTGTTCCAATATTTAAACATCTTGAAATCCATCTGTTACAGTTTCCTTCTATTTGATAATCTTCATGTGAGGGGTGATAAGGAACCCAAGTTAATGGTGCTCTTCTCCAATCACCAGATCTACCTGCAGATAAATCAAATTGATCGCTATGTTCTTCATCTTCAATGGAAAGGCTCGCGTAGTCAAAAGGTATAAATTGTTCTAAAAACCAATGACTATCTGGTCTAGTCACCTGAAATCCAGGTCTATTAACTGCTGGAAACCAGTTTCTATCTATAATTCTTCTTGATAAAACTTGAAAGAGCTTATCAGTCGGTCCAAGCCATCTTGTAGCACAAAGATGAGCATGTTTAACCATTGGATGTGGATGATAATGAAAATGCAAACCATCTTTGTTTGAATTTGTATCTTTTAATTTTTTAGAAACATAGTCAAATATTTTATGATAGCCCATCTCTCTACCTCTTGGATTATATTCAAAATCAACATGGTCTACACAATGCCAGTTATAAATCCAACCGTTTTCAAATGAATCTTTGAATTTATTTCTAAATTTATCTGACAAACAATCATTAAATAACTCATCAATTAATGGCCATGAATTTTTATAATTCAAAAAATGTGGATTTAGAGTTGTCTTAACTGACTCTTCTTTTCCACCTAAATCTAATTCTCCATTTTGCAATTTAATTAACGTTTCTTTGGAAGGCTTTAAATCTAGATGAAAAATATGCTTTAATCTCTCAAAAGTTGCCTCTAATGTTTCATTTAGTGGCCCTTCAGTATCGACACAATGAACTATATATAAAGTTTTTTCCATAATATCCTTTAGTTATTATAATTATTTAACGCCCTTAAATTTTTGTATTGCTTTGTTATATTCGCTCCATTGACCTACATCAATCCACGAGTCATTGTCAATAGGATAAACTCCTATTTTTTTATTTTTATTTTTTGCCAATGAAATTAATTTTGTCATTTCAGTTTTTTTATTTTTTGAGATTAAATTAAAAATTTTTGGATCAATTATGTATAAACCTGTATTAGCTAAAAAGTCAAGTTTTGGTTTTTCTGAGATAAATTTTAAATTGTTTTGATTATCCACATTACATACACCATAGGGTATTTGATAATTTTTTGATGAAGCTACAAGAGTTATATCGTTTTTTTTCTTTTTATGAAATTCTAAAATTTTGTTTAGATCGGTATTAATAATAATATCGCTGTTAGTAACAAAAACTGGATTTCTAAATTTACCAGAAAATTTATATAAAATACCAGCTGTACCCAGTGGTCTTATTTCTTTTATAAACTGTATTTTATATCTGGGGTTAGTCTCTCGAAAATAAGCCTCTATCATGCTACTTTTATAATTAATGGTTATGTAAAATTTTTTTATTCCAGCTTTTTCAAACTTTTCTGTAATATGTTCTATGATTGCTTTGCCATTTACTGGAATTAATGGCTTAGGTAAAATGTTTGTAAATGGTTTAAGACGTGTACCTTTCCCACCAGCCATTATTATTAATTCAGATTTAATTTTGGTTTTACTTTTTTCAACACTTTTTCTTTTAAAAATCTGATCCCAAGTTATTATATCAATTACTTGTTTTTTTTCATTTAAAATTGGAAGTAATTCAAGTTTATTTTTATAAATTATTTCTTTTATTTTTTCAAAACTTGATTTGTGCTTAAAAATAAATTTAGGTTTAAAGTTATAAATATTCTTAATTGATTTATTAAGTTTTTTTCCAGATAAAATACTTTGTCTTATATCACCATCTGTTAAAGTTCCTATAAGCTGTTGCCTATCATTTACAATTAATAGACATTTTTTTCCGCTTATTTTTAGTAGTCTAATAGCTTTTTTTAAACTTATATTCGATTTTGTTAAAAGTTTTGTGATCATAAATTAAAGTTTTATTTTGTTTTTTACATTTTTTTTTATTAATTATCTACCTTTCAAATTTATTCTATAAATCATAAAATTTTTTTACAATTAAATTACTAAGATTAAGATTTGATAATTTTCTAAAAATTTTTTTACTAGTATTTTTTTTTTTGTAAGGATTTTTCATTTTAATTAAAGATTTT
>MDTB01073973.1_pt1 | contig 22088 bp, 22 predicted proteins | sample 811161 | NCBI WGS metagenome assembly MDTB01 (sample SAMN05326650, study PRJNA326480) | marine metagenome | isolation source: seawater | place: Mediterranean Sea | collected 2009 | reverse complement strand
ATTTCTTGAAGTCCATTTTTTCTTGAATTTATAAAATCATTTAATTCAGATTTTTGTATAGCAATATTCAATAATATTTCATTGCTTATTTTATCTATCTCTCCAAAAGTAATATTTTTCTCTATTGTGTCGTCTAACATAAAAAAATTCTGTGGAACTACACTAAATTTTTTCATCCATTTATTTAAGGATGTATCCACATTTCTTCCATCAACTAGAATTTCGCCCTTAGTAGATTTTATTAACCCACTTAAAATATTTATTAGAGTACTTTTACCCACGCCACTATCAGCCATAACTCCAATAGAAGTATTTTTTTTTATTAAAAAATTTAAATTTTCAAAAATGAAATCTTCAGAATTAGAAAATTTAAAAAATATTTTTTTTAATTCAATATTATTTTTAAATATTATTTCGCTTGAATCATTTTCAATTACCTTGGGTTTTTTGTTTTCGTAGGACTTAATTTCATTTAAAATTATATCAATTGATCTAGTTGCATATTTTATATTGTTCAACGAATTAAAAATTTTATTAATTGAGGGAATGGTTCTTAAACAAATTACAGCTAAAACTCCTAGTGTAGGCAAGATATCAATAATAGATCCATTAATAGTTAAGTAAATTATTAGAGAAACAAAAAATAAAATAAAAATGAATTCAAAAAAAATTCTTGGTAAGCTTTGATAAATTAATACTTTTTTTGTACTTGCAACACTTTTATTGTTATATCTTTTAAATCTTTCTAAGAAGAAGCTTTGTTTATTTTTTAAAATTATATCTTTTATACTGCCAAAGGTTTCTTCTAATGTTTGAAATCTTTTAGTGTCATTTTCGTTTCTAATTACGCCAAATTCTAAATATTTTCTTTTAAATAAATTATAAAAAAAAGTCGAAATTATAGATAAAAAAATTAAAACAACTAATGTCTCGTATGGATTAAGTAATAATAAAAATATTATAACACCAATTAAGAAAAAAAACTCGGATATTAAAGTTATTAATGAATTTAAGTAATTGTACGTAATCTGACTAGTTTCATTAATCGAGTTTTGGATTAAACTGGATGAATTTCTATTCGAAAAAAAAATATAATTTTCTTTTAAATAATTATTTACAAGAAAAAATGAAATTTTTTTTTGCTTATTTGCGATAAAATTATTAAAAAAAATTGTGCTGAGAGTTGTAAAAATAATCTTCAATGTGAACAATATTAAAATAAGTATACTGAAAACAATAATTATATTTGTTTGGCTATTATTTTTTAAAAAATAAAAATATTCAAAATATTTGCTATCCAAAAAAGTTGGATCAGTTATTATTTTTAACAATGGTAGAAAGAGACCTATCCCAAAAATTTCACAAATAGTTGATATTAAAAACAATAATATTAGTAAATAAAATTTGAATAACTCATCTTTTTGTAAAATTTGAAATACAAAAAAGAAATTTTTCATTTATGCCATTAAACTTTTTATAAAACTCATAATTGACGATTTATCTATATACTTTCTATGTCCCAAGTAAGACACTTTAAGTGCTCCAGAAACATTTCCTATAAAACCAATTACATCAAGATCTTTTTTAATTTTAGAAAATAAAGAACTTAGAGCAAAAAAACTATCGCCAGCACCTAAAGTGTCTTCTACTTTGTCACTGAGCACTGGGCAGTTTTTAATTTCACTAGAATTTCTTTTAAATACCACACACCCATTTTCTCCTCGTGTAATAGCACAAATATTAAAATTAATTTGCTTTCTTAGAATTTGTGAAACTTCTTTAATATCTGCAAATCTTTTTTGTGTTGATAAACGGGCTTCTGGTTCGTCTATAGTAATATAATTAGCTCTCTGATATTTAGTTATAAAATTATATCCATTGTTTGAGCTGTTTGTCTGACAATTAAGAGCTAGATATTTGCTAAACTTTTGTAAGTATTTTCTAATTTTTTTTGTAAGCAATCCATGGCCAAAATCATTTACTATAACTAAGTCATATTTCTTTAAATTATTTTCAAGATATTTTAATATTTTTTTTTCTAAATTTGCATCAATTCTAATAAAATCATTTGTTAAATTTTGAAACAATTTTCTTTTTGAGGAAATTTCTAAAAATCTATTTTTTTCTATAGCTTGAGAATTTTTTATAAGATAAATATTCTGACTTATATTTTTATTAATAAAATTTAAGTAACTTTTAATATTTCTACTTTCGCCTATAGTGGTTAATAAAGTAGTTTTTTTAACAAAATTTGAAACATGGTTAGCAGTCGCAATAATTCCACCACCATAAGTTTCAGATTTTTTGTTTTTAACAGTTATTAAATTTTCTTTAGGTGATTTGCCCAAAGTTTCACAAAAATGATATCTATCTATTATTATATCTCCAATAACTAATACTTTTAATTTAGAAATTTCCTCAAAAATTTTTTTTAGTTCTAAAAAATTAGTTTTCGATTTTATAATTTTTAACGCTTTTTTTTGGTTTTGATTTTTCAAAAAAAAGTTATTAATTAAATTTGATGAGCTTAGAGTTTTTTCATTCGTGTATATAATTTTTCCTTTATTTTTTTTCAATATTCTTAATTCGTCGTAAATTTTACCAGTGACATCATTGATCTTATTCTTATATTCATTCCCTTTAAAATAAATATTTGGTTTTAACAATTCTATAATTTTTTCTGCCGTATCCTGATTTGATAAATAAATATAATCTACAAAATCTAAAGATTTTAATAACTCTATCCTTTCGTTGTCAGTATAATACGGCCTGCTAGGCCCTTTTTTTACAAATTTAGATGAAGTTATAGATACTACAAGTATATCACATTTGGATTTTGCAGTTTTTAAATGTTTCAAATGGCCAAAATGAAATAAATCATAAACACCATGTGCTAAACCAATCTTTATTTTAGAATTTTTTTTTCTTAAGAGGTTTATTTTTTTTGTATCTAATAACTTAGAATTCATAGTTTTTTATATAACCATTTTGCGCATATATGATTAATTATATTTTGGGCATCTTCCGAATATTGCATATCATTAATTTCAAGATGAAAAAAATTTTGTGATAATTTTTTTGCTTTTCCACCATCAAATCCTAAAATTGAGAAAACTTTAATGTTATTTTTTAAAGATAATTTAATTCCATTAATAATATTTTCTGAGTTGCCACTACCAGATAAAAAAATAACTAAATCATTTTTTTTTGCTCTTATTTTTATTTGCTCAGAAAATATATTATTATAACCGAAGTCATTCGCTATACATGAAATAATAGCTTGATTTGAACAAAGAGAGTCTATGTAAGATTTGTATTTTTTTTTTTTTATTAATACAAGATTGAAATCGTTAGCCATGTGTAAAGAATTAGCAGCACTACCTCCATTTCCACATATAAAAATATTATTTTTACTTTTAATTGTATTTTTAACTATTTCACAGAAGTTATGAATTTGATCAATATTCTTTTTTGAAAAACTTAAATTAAAATTTTCAATATATTTTTTTACAAATTCACTCATTCACTTTATTCAATTCCGATTTTAATTCGTCATATTCTTTCATTTTTGTTTTCATAAAACTAATTGTCATTCTGGTTTTCATTGAAATTCCTCTTGGAGTAAGAATATAAAAATATGTTTCTTTTTTAGGATTTTTTTTGAAATTTTGGAATTTTATAAAACCCTTTTGTCTAAGAGCTTTTAAACAATAATTTAATTTACCAAGACTAAATCCAAGATCTTTTGCAAGTTTGCGCTGAGATAAATTTGGATTCTTTCCAATTTTTCTTAATATTTCAAATTCTTCAAAGTGAGATTTCATTGCAAAAACTTATATAGTTCAATTTTTGAACAGTAAATATAAAAATCTACAAAATTATTGATGATTTATTAATTTTTTTTAATTGATTAATAATTTCAGGATTATAAGAGCCTGTTCTTACAACAATAATAGGTTCATTGTAACTTTTAATCACTTGGGGGTTAAAAACTTGAAATTTAGTTGCATATAAATATTGGCTCACTTTATCTTTGTCGTTATCTAAAATTCCTATTAAATTTTTAATTTTAAGCTTATTAAAAATTAAATTTTGAGAAAATATATGCGCACCAAACAAAAAGAAATTTTTATTTTTAATTTTTTTGTTAATTTCAAAAATATCTTTATCTATATTTTTTTTATAATTTTTAAATAATATTAAATTTTTTTTAAAATTATTATAATTAACATGACCTTTTTTTCCTAATTCAGATTTTGTTTTATAAAAAATAGAATGATCTTTATAGTAAAATTTTTTTAAAATTTTAAAATTTAAAGATCTTAATAATTCATCTACTAAATCTTCTTCTAAAAAATATGGATGTTCAAAATTCATGGCATTACACTGTTTATTTAAAATCATTTTTTTAATGTTTGGTACGCTAAATATGTGATATCCATTTTTTTTTAATATTTTTTTTACTAACTTTAAAAACCCTAATGGATTATATATATGCTCAAAGAGATGTGAGTGAACTACTAAATCACAATTATTCATTTTACTTGAATTAACTGATTTATTATCAAAAAAATTTTTAATTATTTTATGATTATTAAATTTTTTTTTTGAAGGATTTGGCTCAAAAGATATTATTTTGCAATTTTTACTTATTTTAAAATTTTTAAAATTGTCGGTTAAAGAATTGTGCCCTCCACCAACTTCTACTATTTGTCCTTTTAAATTATTTTTAAAAAAATTAAAAAAACTTAAATGATGTTTTTGCCAGGTTTTTCCAATTTTACCTGATCCGTGAGATTTATAATATAATTTTTTTAATGGAACTCTTGGGTATATTTGCACTGTACCGGTATCTTTGTTAACATAATAATTCATATCTTTTAATTCACTTTTATGTTTTTTTTTTTCTACACCCATATAAATAGGAAATTTTTTTAAACTAAAAATTTTTTTAAATTTTTTAGAGTTTGAAATTGGGCATTTAAGCTGATTAAAATCTTTCATAATTATTAATTAAGTTTTTCACTCAAAATTTCTTTTCCCAGATAATATAAATATTTTGAATATGGATAGTGATGTAATGATGCAATATTTAAAAAAATTAATGCTGTTATTATATCAACTTTATTAACATCATAATTATTTTTAATTAACCAAATCTTAAATAATTTCAAATATATTTTATATATATTAGGCTTACTTATCCTAATACTAACATTGTCATTTTTTTGATTGACATAAAATTTTTGTTTTGAAACTTTATCATGTGAAACAATCAGGCCGTGTTGAATTTTAGCTAAATCATAATACAAATCACCATATTTTATTGATCCTCCAAAATCATGCCTCCAATCTAAGAAAACAAAGTCTTTATTTTTTTTTTGATAAATAATATTTTCAAAATGCAAATCGCCGTGAAATCTAGAAATTTTAGGATCACAAATTTGTTTCCAGTCTATTTTGTTAATTAAAAATGATAATTTAGTCATTTTTTTATTGTTTATTGAATTGATATTATCCTTTATTTGAAATTTTTTTTCAAAATCTTTAATTCTTTTTAATGTTTTAACTCTGTAAAAATTATTACATATTTCAATAAAATTTTTTTTTTGTTTATTTGAAAGCTTTGGTTTTATTTTATGGAACATATTTAATTTTTTCAAAAAAAGATGAAAAATTTTTTCACTTTTTATTTTAGACATTATTTCGCCTTCAACTTCTTTATAAGCATAAAAATTTTTTGAAAATTTAATAATTTTTGGGACATATCCTTTGAGATAACCTGATCTTTTAACTCTTTTTTTAACTATCTTTTCATCTTTAAAATATTTAATAACTAATTTTTCATCAAACCATATTTTTTCCTCTAATTTTGGTAATATATTTCTTTTGAATCCTATTTTTTCAAAATATTTTTTTGTTTTTTTAAGAGATGAAATGTTTCCGGTATCAAACCACTCAAACTTATAAGCTTTGATATTTTTTAAATCTTTTATGCCAAAAAATTCACCTAATGGAATAGATTTATTTTTATAATTTTCCATTTTTTTCCAAAAATTTTTATAATCATACACTCCCGCTAACCCTATATAATTATAAGCTTTATTTTTAGTTTTTTGTCCTTTATCTAGAAATTTTTTAACAAATCCATTTTTTGAGATTTCAAATCCCCTATAAGAATTTTTTTTATATTGATAAGAATACCCAACCCAATTGTGATTAACATTAATAATTTTATTTTTAACCAAAGTATCACAAGAAACAAAGATAAAAGGTTCATTTAAAAATTTTTTTGATTTGAGTAATGTTAATCCTAGACCACTACCTTTGCCTTGATAATTTTTAATTTTTACAAAAGTTATTTTTTTGTGAGGATGTACAATTTTTAAATAATCTTTTAAAAAATTTCCTTTATAACCAATGGGAATTACAAATGATGTTTCTTTAGGAAACAAATTTATGATATGAGATATTACTGGTTTATAGTTTATATCTATTAATGATTTATTTAAGCCTGATGAAAATTCATTTACCCTCGAACCCATTCCAGCTGTAGGAATACATACTTTTAATTTTTTCATGTAAGATTATTTTCTATTATAATCATCTGAAATTCTTACTACATCAGATAATTGTGGGGTACTAGCTTCAAGGTATATAGTTTTGAGAAGTCCTTCCATTCTATGATAAATGAGTGGTTTTAATATCAAACTTTCATTTTTTTTTAAGATAATAGATTTCATGTTTTTTAGGCTTTTTCCCACTAATATCTTTAACTTTCCAGATAATACATAAACAGTTTCGTGTTTTTTTTTATGATATTGTAAACTACACCTACAACCTTTTTTCATAATCAATTTTTTCAAAACGTAATTCTTATTGTGTGAAATTATTTCTTCTGATCCCCATGGTTTTATAATTTTTTTATTAATCATATTTTATATTTAATCAATTTTTTATTTTTTTTAAAAAAATTATCATAGTATTTTTTAACGTATAAGTTCATATCCCATTTACTATTAAATTTATATTTTTTTTTAAGCCATCTTAGGCCTTCATTAATATACAATTTTAAATTTTTATCGTAAGGATCTGTTTTGATTAAATGATTTTTATTTAATAGGTAGCTTTCGTTTTCCTCAATAATTATTGAAGAAGTAATTGCTGCGGCCATATCTAACTTATATGCTTTTAAAATAATTTCTGACTCTATTCCAAAACCTCTAAAATTGTTACCATCAAATAAAAAATTTTTATATAGAGGTGATTTTAAACTTTTAGTTTTCTCAACAAAACCTCGTCTTAAAAAATAAGCATTATTATGTATGTACCAAAAAAACTTTATCTTTGTATCTTTAAGTAATCTTTTCTCACCCCATTTATTGGAGCATCCTGAAAGAATTGCTATTTTTTTATTTTTATTCATAATTCTTATAAATTCTCTTATGAAAGGTCTATCTTCAATAATTGTGTCATTTGTAATTAAAAAAAAATAATCATAATTTCTAAATTTATTTTCAAGATAAAGTTGACTAATAGCGAAATTCATACCTCTTCCAAAACGTAAGCCATGTTTTTTTGCAGAATTCCAATCAGCTTTCCAAGTTGTATAAATTGACATATTCTTATTAGAAGATCCAGCGTCTACAACAAATATGTCTGTATATTTTTTGTTATATTTATATAATTTATTATAAAGATCATCAGTTACCTTTTTAAGATTTCGATTTAAAATAATTGTAGCAACTTTTTTTTTCATTGCTTAATTAAATTGAAATTTTTTGCATATCTGTAGATAGACTTAAATATGGCATTTTGTAAGTGTTTATCTAAATTTATTTTTTTTGTTTTAAAAAATAGATTTGCTTTTTTTTTTAAGTTTAAAAATTTTTTGTTAGAGAAAATATAGTGACCTGAAATTATAGCTTTTTCTGATTTTGTTATTTTACTACCGGGTACAAGCCACTTTTCCCATTTTTTAGATTGGTATGAAATTTTCAGAAATTCATCAACAAATTCATATCTTTTAAATTTTTTCAGCAGATCAATAAAGGCTAAAGTTTCTACGACACCAAATTCAGGAGCAACATTAGCTGCATGAATTCCTAATTTTGGATGAAGTGATAAACTATGGTTTGAAAGATAATCAGTATTGTGCTCTTTCATATTTATCCTAAATTTTTTACATATTTCAATCATTTTAGGTAATTGAATTTCTACTGGTAGTTCATTTTCAATTCTTAAAGGAGATTCAAATGAGCCCACGTTACGTCTTTCTAATACCTTTGTGCCAGCTTGAATGACTACAAAGATTGGAATTTGAAATTTATTTTTTTTACAAAAATTTATAGTTTTTTCTAAGGTGTACTCCAATTCATCAGGTGTATTTGTAGAACCAGATTGTTCTTCTGTTCCAATTTCATAAAATATTTTTTTTTTATTATCTCTTGCAAATACATTGCAGTGTTCAAATAACTCAAAAAATCTTTCTAAAGATTGGTCGATAGTTATTTTTTTTTTTATTGGATCAAAGCTTGTGTCAATATGTATGATTTTAAAACCATTTATAATATCTTCTTCAAAAGACTTTTTTGCTGAATGCATCGATTGTTTTAAATTAAAATTTCTAGATACTTCTATGTTATTTTGCCAAGGCCCTCCATGATCCCTTGCTAAAATTATTTTTTTTTTCTTATCAATGGACTTTACAAAATTTGAATATTCAAAAGTATTCCAATTATTCACATACCCACCACCCACTTCTTGACTGTCAATTTGACGCCTACTTGCAATCAACATTAAAGGGAAATTATATTTATTTGAAATATCAGTTGCTGCAATTACACAATTTTTACTCATAGGACCAACGCCTAATAAAGTTCGATTTTTTTTAATAAGTTTAAAATTATTTTCTAACATCTTTTAAAATTTTATTTTTAATAAATTTATATAAACAATCTGTTTTAAACAAAAATCCTTTAATTTTTGATTTTTTTGCAAACAACATATCAGTTGTTTGATCTCCTATCATAAAACTATTTTTTTTATCTACTTTCCATTTTTTATTAATTATATTAAAAAACTTAATTTTTGGCTTTCTGCAATCACATTTAATTGAATATTTTTTTATTACACCTTCAATATGGTGTGGACAAAAATAAATTCTATCAACTTTTGTACCATACTTTTTTAATTCACGGTTGATGTGATTATTTAAATTTAATACATCTGTATATTTGAAATAATTCCTGGCTATACCAGATTGATTTGTAACAATCACAACAATATAACCACTCTCTTTTAAAAGTTTAATTGCCTTTTTTGAGCCTTTAATCCACTTAAAATCTTTTTTATAACCTATATAACCATTATTAATCTTGTTTTGGTTTATAACTCCGTCTCTATCTAAAATAGCAATTTTTGTAAGTTTTTTCATCAAATAAGGTCTGCATACTTTTTTAAAAAGTTAACCGGCACCCTAATTTTTGTTTTATTTAATAGAAAATCTGAATGCTCTCTATTTATAAACGAGTTAAAAAATAATTTATTTAATTCATTCATTTCCTTTGAAAACTCATTATTTTTTAAGAAATTTCTCATTTCTTTATATCCATTTAAAATATCTTCTGCGGAATTATTAATAACCTCTAAATTTTGTTCATTAATAAAATTTTTTTCTTGATGAATATTAAAATTTATTTGATCCATTTCTTTGAATTTTATAAATCTATTTGTATCTTTTTTTTTTATTAATTTTGGAATTATCATTGAATTTGCTGATACATAACTCATTTGTTCGGTATTTAAAGGTAAGTAATTTACATATAAACAAGGTTTTCTGAACGTTGTTGTAACTGCAGCTAAACCTGTTAAACCAATTATTGTAATTTTTGCAAAGTATTGTAACAAAATATCTAATTCGCTATTGCTAAACTTTGAAGTTAAATCAATTAATTTTTTATTTTCATATGTCTTGCTATTTATATATTTTCCAATTCTTATTGGTAACAAACCGTCATAAATTATTTTTTTAATTACTAAATCAAAATCATTAAACTCAAAATTTTTATAATCTAAATAATTTTTATCTTTTGCTATTATGCTACTATAATAATCATCTCTATTGTGGAGACAGACAAAATCTTTACTAAGTATTTCATATTTATTTTTTAATTTAGACAAGATTTCATTTTTAATAATTATATTTTTATTTTCGACATATAGTTTTGTAAAATTAGGTTGAATATCATCCCAGTTTAAAATAAATCTTTTAAGTTTAAAATTATAATTACTTGCATTTATAATTTTTAATGTAAAATCTATATAAAAAATATGTGAACTCTTTTTCCAAAGTTTTAACAAAAATTCATTTGAGCAATGTCCACTTAGATAGATAAACAAAAAAAAATTTTTTTGTTTTTTTTTCATTAAAGAAATTGCTTGATCAATATTTGTCAATAAATGACCTATTCTTGATTGTTGAATAATTAAGAATCTTATATTTATATTTAATAAGTTTTCACAAAAGAAAAATACATAATATAAAATAGTCGCAATAAATTTTTTTAAAATCATAATAAATAGAAATACAATTAGTTATTTGTATTAGCAATTGGCTTAGAAATAAATGGATACATTTCAGATAGTGGTTGTGGTTCAAATAGACCATTAGTGTTTTTTTTATAACCTTGCTTAAATAATGATGGTTGATCCTCTGATGTAATTAACTCACAAATTATTGGACCTGAGGTTTTTAAAAGTTTGTGGATTGATTTAATTGTGTCTTTTTCTTTATTTACTCTAATATAATTTATACCAAATGCTTTACTTACTTTTTTATAATCTGGCATAGTTAAGTTATATTTTGGGTGAGTTCCATAATACTTAGCTTTTAAAAATTCTTTTTGAGTGTGCCTAATAGCTAAATATCCATTATTATTTATTATTACAATTTTGACATTTATTTTATCCTGAATAATTGTCTGGAGATCTTGAATATTCATTAAAAAACTTCCATCTCCTATTATACAAATTAAATTTTTAAATCTGTTTGATTTTGCTACACCAATTGTTTCTGCTAATCCAGTTCCCATAGATGAAATTGAAGATGAACAAATTATTTTGTTTCCTTTATTAATATATGAGCTTTGAAAACCAGAATATAACGCGGTCCCTCCTCCATCTACAATAATACAGGTTTTATTTTCAATTTTTTTTGTAAGTTGTCTTATAAAAATATTAGAATTTGGTTCTTTGGTTTTTTTGGGTTCATACCAATTTATCTTTTTAAAGTATTTTTTATCAAACCAGTTAAATTTTTTCTTAAATTTATTTCTTTTTATCCATTCAAAAAAATTTTGAACATCATCACAAATCTTCACATCAAATTTTACATTTAAATTTTTTAATTCATGAATATCTATATTTATTATTATTTTTTTTGAATTGGGAGCATATGTTTTAAATAAAGTTGTAGTGTGAGGAATGGGTAAATGAGTACCAAGACAAATTAAAAGATCTGCTGTAAATACAGCCTTATTTGCTCCACGCTGACCACTCATGCCAATTATCCCCAGATGATTTAAGTCATCTGAATGAGAGATATCGGCTGAATTCCATGAAGTTACAAATGGAATATTATATTTTTTTACAAAATTAATAAAATCATTCTCACAATTTTTTAATTTAACACCCGCACCAACAAGAATTAAAGGTTTACTTGATTTATCTAGATATTTTAAAATTTGATTATATTTTTTTTGATTTCTCCTCGTTGGAATTCTTTTTTTTTCTAAAATTAGATTCTTTTTATATTCTATATCTGCCCATTGAATATCCAGCGCTACATCAAGCCAAACAGGCCCTGGTCTTCCTTCTTTTGAAATTTTTATTGCTTTAAATAGTTCTGGTAAAAAACTCTCTTTTTTTGAAATAAACTTTGTGTATTTAGTTAGAGGTTTTACTACATCGCAAATGTTTACTTCTTGCGTTCCCACTTGACGAACTTTTTTTCCATAACTTACATGTGTGCTTCTAGCTTGCCCACTTATAAATATTACTGGTACTGAATCTTGCCATGCCGCCATCAAACCTGTTATTGCATTTGTTGTACCGGGCCCAGTTGTAACAATTGCGCAACCTAAATTTTTTGTTGCTTTGCTATAAGATGTTGCTGCTAATGCGGCAGATACCTCGTGATTTGTGTAAGTTACATTAATTTTGTGTTTTTCGAGAGAGTCAAAAAAATGAACAACTGCACCACCTTGAAGGCCAAATACATTTTTAATACCTAAGTTTTTAATTACTTTTGAAAATGCGTCAGTTAACTTCATTCGAATTTATTTTAAGTATGTATCAGACATATAGTGTTTGGAATGTCCGCCATCAGCATGAATAATAGAACTATGAAAAAAAGATGCATAATCTGAGGATAAAAATACAATTATACCTGTTGTTTCATCCATAGTGCCAAATCTTCCTAAAGGAACTCGTTCTTTTAAATATTTTTTTGCATGATTTTTATTTTTTTTAAAAATATTTTTCCAATGGCCTTTTTCAGTATAAACAATACCTGGAGCTACAGCAGTCATTACTATATTTCTTTTTTCAAGTGCAAGAAATCTACCAACGCTCTTGGTATAGGCCGTTAAAGCTGCTTTAGATGCATTAAAAGTTGAAGGTCCACTTACTTCCATGCCAGCAACTGAAGTTATGTTAATTATTCTTCCCCAATTTCTTTTCTTCATATCGTTAATAAAATAATTTACCATTTCTACTGATGTAAAAAAATTAAGCTGCATTACCTCATTCCAATCTTCTATTTTTGAAAATGGGTTTTTCTTATTAAGTGTGTGTCCAATATTATTTATTAGTATATGTGATGATCTAAAATCAGATTTAAATTTTTGATAAAATCTTTTAACATTTCCTTTTTTTGATAAATCAATTTTATAACCCTTGTGTAACTTTGGTTCTTTTAATAGTTCTAAAGTTTGATTAATTGATGTTTGATTTCTACTTGTAAATGCTACTCTAGCACCTGCATCAGCTAATGCTTTTACAATATATCGACCTATTCCAGTACCACCACCGGTAACTACTGCTATTTTATTATTAAGACTAATTTTCATATTTTTAAAAACTTAACAATTTTTCTTTCAATATTTTTTGCATCTAAGCCTATCTTCTTAATAGCTTCAAGTTGTTTACCACTTTTAACAATAAAACTATTGCCAGTATTAATCGATAAAAATTTGTTATTTAAATTTAAATTTAAAACAAGCTCTGATATGGCGCCTGATAAACCTCCAATGCTAGAATGTTCCTCAATAACTATTATATGATTATACTTCTTAAATATTTTCTTTAAATTTTTTTCATCAAGTGGTTTGATACTGTGAGCACTATAAAGTGATGGGAAGATATTTTTTCTTTTTAAATTGTTAATTGCTTTTTTTGCGTTTATTATAATATTTCCTGTAACAATTAAGCATACTTTTTTACCTGATATTATTTTATTCCATGTGTTAAGTGTTATATTTGTATTATTTTCATAGACATTTTCTTCTCCTCTTTTACCAATTCTTAGATAACAAGGTTTTTTTGAACCTATTATTTTTGGTATCATGGCTTTTAATTCAATTGGATCTGCTGGTGAGTATATTGATAAGTTGGGTATAGTTCTCAAAAGACCTATGTCTTCAATCGCATGGTGTGTTGAGCCAAGGTCAGAATATGATAATCCTGAGCCAACACCTACAACAGTTACTCCAAGGCTAGGATAACAAATATCAATTTTTATTTGTTCAATAGTTTTGTAAACATTAAAAGTGGCGATTGTATATGTAACTGGGATAAAACCCTTTAAAGCTAGACCAGCAGCCACTGTTGTCATGTTTGCCTCAGCCACACCACAATTGTAAAACCTTTTTGGAAATTTTTTTATGAAATCGTCAAATAATTTATAACCTATATCTCCAGCTAAAATTACTATTTTTTTATTTTTTTCTGCCAATTTAGTTAATTCTTTTACTAATGTATCTCTCAAAATTTTTTCTCCAACTCTTTTATTGCTTTTTCATATTCTTTTTGATTTGGCGCTCTATAATGCCATAAATTATCATCTTCCATAAAAGAAACTCCTTTACCTTTTGTTGTTCTACAAACAACTACAGTAGGTTTATTTTTTAAATGAAAATCTTTCAAACACTTTTCTATATCATCAAAATTATGACCATCAATCTCTTTAACAAACCAGCCAAATGCTTGCCATTTTTTTTTAATTGGCTCAAAAGCCATAATATCTTTAGTTCTCTCAGTTGCTTGCCATTTATTGCAATCAATAAATACTAATATATTTTCAATTTTTTTTGCTGGTATAAACATACCTGCTTCCCACACACTACCCTCATTACATTCTCCATCACTCATTAAAACTATATGTTTAAAGTTTTTATTATTAATTTTATCAGCTAGAGAGATACCTGCAGAATAAGATAGACCATGACCTAATGATCCTGAAGAAACTATTACACCATCTATTTTTATATTAGGATGCTCTTCCAAATAACTTCCAGGTTTACAATAGTTCTTTAATTTTGAGTCAGATATAAGTCCTTTTTTATTCATAACAACATAAAGTGCAGGTGCTGCGTGACCTTTGCTGAGAATAAAAGTATTTTTAAGTTTTTTTTTATTATTTATACTACCTTTAAGTCCAAATTTTGAAAAATAAATAGAAACTATAATATCTATACAAGACAATGAAGAACCTAGGTGTGATGTTTTAGAATTAAATATTAGTTTTACTAAATCTTTTCTGCATTCATTTGAGAGTTGTAAAAGTTTACTAATTTTTTTCATATTAAAAACTAATTGTGGGAGATATGATTTGATCTGGTTGTTTTTCTCCTAAAATATTAATTAATTTTCTTGTAGTGATCGATGAAGCTATAGGGCCAACTAAACAAATAGAGTCCTTTAAATTTGTGTTTTTTAATGATGTAATTTTCACATTAATACCTGGGAAATACTTACCAATTTTTCTTTTATCGTCATCTAAAATTCCATTAGCAATATTAAGCAAGCCACCTAAATGATAATTGACAAGTGGCAACATAAGGCCGGCACCAACTACATAAAATTTCTTATTATTTTTTAAAACATTTAAAATTATTTTTTTGCATGATAACAAATGATTACTAAAACATTCATAAGATGTATTTATATTTATGAATTTTTTATTTTTTTTTACAGTTTTTAAACTTTTTATCTTAGAGTCTTTTTTTGAAAAATAAATCATCAATGCTCCATAGTGAAGATTGTTATAGCTAAAATCAATTAATTTTCCTCCACAACGTTTGATCATCTCATTAATTGAATTGATGGAAAAATAATTATAATGCTGATGATGTATTTGATCGTAACTCCCACTGTTTATTAAACTTTCCGATGATGGAAATTGAAAAAAAATTTTAGTATTTTTATTTGCTTTTGTTAAAACATTTTTTATAAACACTTCAGGTTTTTCCACATGTTCTAGGGTATGCCCACAAATAATTAATTCGTTATCATCATCTATTTTTTCTAATGATTGATTGTTAAAAAATTTTTTGATAGTTTTTATTTTTGTATATTTTTTATCCTTTTTGATAACGGGATCTATACCAGTTAATTTATTGGCGATTTTATAGAACTTTTTTAACAAATATAGATCATTTGATCCAATTTCTAAAATTGATCGGATTTTTTTTTTCTTACTCAAATAACCATTTATAAATTTAAAAAATATTTCATTTGCAAATATTGCGGAGTAACTGTTAGAGGAAGAAAAAATATAATCATTATCATTGTAGATATATTTTGGGTCAATCTGTCTTGTCAAAGCAAGATGATTACAATTTTCACATTGGGCTATTTCTTGATCAAATGAATAATTTTTTAAACTTGATTTATTTTTTTTTATTATTTCTGTTCTTGGAAATTTTTTAAAGAAAATTTTATTTTCTTTTTTAAATTTTTTGCCACAAACACATTTGCTTATTTTTTTAAATTTCATTTTATTTAATATACTTTATTCTTTTAAGAAATTTTTCAACCTCAATTGGGTCATTCTCATTTGGACTCCATTTAGGATACTTTACATCTTTGTCTTTTTTAAAAGGTCCGCTATAAACTTCATGATACACACACCAATTACTAGTTGATATTGGCATATGATAATATCCTTTTGACATTCTATAAAAAAATTCCTTACCTGACTCATACGTTCCCATATTTATAATTTTTTGGACTTCACCATTTTTATTGAAAACATAAACTTTCATTGAGCCCTCTAATACAAAATAAGACTCGCTTTTATTATTTGGGTGTATATGTGGACTGATAAAGCTTTTTTTATTTAAAGCTATAATCATTTCATTTGTCTTATCTTTAAGATTTAAATGAATACATAATCTTGCCCTTTTTTTATTATTTTTTTTAGCCAATGATTTTATTTTTTTTATTATATCTTTGTTAAATGAAACTAATCTTTTTTTATTCTGTATTACAAAATTATTGCTCATACACTATCTAAAAATAAAACTTTTTGTATAATTGTGTCTTCTATTTTTCTAAATTTAAGTTGAAAAAGTTCTTTATACTGGGTTTTCAGATTATTCAATCTAGATCTCGGCTCACTATATATTATGTCAGAAAATAAACACTTTTCATAATTCATATTATTTTTTTTTTTACTTTGATTAATAATTTTATCAGCTAATTCATTTCTTGTTATTATTTCTGGGCGGCACAAATGAATTATTTTTCTTTTATTAGTAAAAATTATTTTTGCTAAAGAAGAAGCTAAATCTTCAACATGTGTAATTGTAAATGAATTATCTGTTGCCATCCTGGCGTTTTCTTTAAGTAGAGTTTCATATGTCATTTTTATTACACATCTACTACTTAAATTTATACCGGTATTCCAACCAGTTCTAATAACATGATAATTTGAGTAGTTTGCTTTTAAATAATTTTCAATAATTAACTTGGTCTCGCCATAATAATTTAAGGGGTTTGGTTTTGAGCTTTCCAATAATGACTCTTGAGTTCCATCAAAAACTTCAACCGAAGACATAAAGTATATTTTACTTTTAAATTTTGAAATTTGATTAATCAAATTTTTTGTTGCTTCGACATTTATCTTATATGCTTCATCTTTATTATTTGCTATCCAGTTAGGATTTCCAGCTGCAGCCAAAATAACAAAAATATCTTGTTCAGTTGGACTATCAATAATATTCACTAATTCGTCTTTAGTAAAATCAAATTTAACCATATCTTTTAAATTTTTACTAAAACATGTTGAAATGGTTTTAATCTTATTTCTAACAAGCTCATTACTTAAGTGAGAACCAATTAAACCTGAGGCTCCAATAATAATTATTCTTGATTGAAATTGACTATACATTTTCCAATAATTTTATTTTTTCTCATATCAGAAAAAACATCATTTAAATCTTTTAATTGCACTTCTCTTGAAATTAATTTTTTAGCACCAAATTTTTTATCTTCCATTATTTTTAAATATTCTAAAATATCTTTAGCAGGATAAAAGTTTCCACCTTTACAGCCAATTAATTTTTTACCAAGATTAATATCTAGAGTATAAAATTTAGCTTTTTGTTTAAATTTTGGCACACCAATAAGGATTTGATTACCCATTTGATTTAAGCTTTCAAATGCATCACTTATAACTTTTACATTTCCAGTGCATTCAAAAAAATTATCTATTTTTTTAGGATAATTAATTTTAATTTCATCTAAAAAATTTTTTTTTTTTGTATTTATGCAAAAGTCAGCGCCAAATTTTTTTGCTATTTTCAATTTTTTATCATCTAAATCTATCGCTATTATTTGTTTACTTCCTAGGTATTTAAGTGTTTTGATTAAAGCTAAACCTATAGCTCCACATCCTGCAACTGCGAAAGTTTCTTTTTTATCATATTTAATCAGTTTTTTTATTGAACCAATTGCAGTACTGGTTGTACAACCTAACAATAGAATTTCACTATTTTTTTTTAAATTTTTTTTGATGAGTGTAATTCTATTCTCTGAAACTATTGATAAATAAGTAAAAGTTGCTATTGGTCCTGCGTTAATAATTTTATTTTGCAAGGTATACTTTGGTCCAACACTTGAAATGCCTGTGGTGGGCATCCAGTGTAAAAGAACATGGTCACCAATTTTTACCTTTTTAACTTTACTTCCAGTTTTAATCACTTCTCCAACTGCCTCATGGCCTAATAAATGTGGTAAGTAATTATCTTTTCCTTTAACACCATCAATTTCCCCAAGTTGAGATCCACAAACACCTGAGTAAAAATTTTTTATCAAAACTTGCCCAGGTAAAAGCTTCTCTGGAAGATCTATGCTCTCTATAAGCAAAGGTTTTTTTTGCTTTACTAAAATTGCTGCATTAGTTGATTTTGGATAACTCATTCAAAATATATAAAAGAATAATCTCCTTTATAATTTGATTGTTCAAAACACCACTTCCATTCCTGAGGTGTATAAAAACATTCACATGTTACTTGCCAATATAACAAATTTACTTTTTCATATTCATTTCTGTATGACTCTACACATATATATTTATCTTTTCTTGAAACTCTTTCTATTTCTGATAAAGCTGAAAAAAGTTCATAATTATACAGATTATGTAAGGTATTTAATGAAAAAACAAAATCAAAATAATTATCTTTGAAAGGTAATTTATTTGCATTACCAACTACTAAATTTTCTTTAATTTCGTCTTTAGCATTTTCAATTGCATAATCTGATATATCAAGACCTTTAATTTCAGAAGATGGAAGAAGTTTTTTTAACTCATATAATAAAAATCCTTTTCCACAGCCAACATCTAATATTTTTGAATTATTATTTAATTTATAATGATTAATCATTTTCATTGCGATGGGCTCCCATCTACCATCATAATAATAACCCCCATAATTTACATCCCTTGAACCATCCCAATAATCATAATCCCATTTTTTTGCTTTTATTGCAGCTTCTGCTTTATTAATCTTATTCACTCTTTCAAGATAATTTCTTTTTGTTTTCTTGTGATGGTTGGTTATAAAATCTATTTCCATTTTCTTATTTTATTTTTAATTTTTTCATCCATTTAACTGTATAGCAAATATCATCATCTTTAAGCTTACCTTGTGCATAACGTTCTTTGATCTCTAAAATCGCTTTTTCTACGTTATAATGAGGTTTGAAACCTGATGTCAAAAGTTTATCAGAGTTTTGTCTATATGTCCGAGGATCATTTGTATTTTTGATTACTTTTATTTGACATGGTATATGTTTTTTAACTAATTTAGCAATGTCAATAATTTTTAAATTTTCAAAACCTGCATTATATACTCCAGGTTTAATCTTATTAAATAATACATGCTCATATACACCAACTAAATCATTAATATGTATATTTGGTCTAATTTGGCTACCACCAAATATTTTAATTTTTTTGTATTTTAATGCTTGGTACACAAACATATTTACACTTATATCAAGTCTCATTCTTGGGGAATATCCACAAACAGTGGCTGGTCTAATGTGATATATATCAATTAATTTTGAATAACTATCTAATACTTTTTCAGCTATCATTTTTGTTTTATTATAAATTGATATTGGTACTAGATCTAATTTTTCTGTAACTTTTTTTTCTTTTTTAATTCCATATACGCTGCCTGAACTTGCAAAAATAAATTTTTTCAATTTATGTTTTATAGAATGTTCTACAATTTTTTTAATAGACAATACATTCACTTCCCATGAAAGATTTTGATTTAATTCAACACTTGGATCATTTGCAATATTAGCTAAATGAACAATTGCGTGCATTCCTTTAAATATGTCTGAGTCAATGTCTCTAATATCTTTTTTAATAATTTTTAAATTCTTATGTTTTTTTAAATAATTTCCGAACCATTGGGTATCGATAACTCGAACTTTATGGCCATGGCTCAATAATTTTCTAACAAGTATACTTCCAGTATATCCGCAGCCACCTGTAACTAAAATGTCCATTTTAATTTATTTTTTGTGGTTATATTCAAGTTTTAATTTTTTCAAAGACTTAAAGTTATTTTCTACCCAATTAAATGTTTTTAAAAGTCCTGTATCAATATCAGTTCTGGGTTTCCAATTAAGTTTAAAAGTTTTCTGCTGGTTTAGTTTATAAGAATGATCTTTGCCAATTCTATCAACTTCAATTTTACAAAATTTGTTAAAGTCTAATTTTGATAAATTAAATATTTTTTTTACTAAACTTTTAATACTTATAAAATTTTTTCCAGAGATATGGTATGTAGACCCAATTTTACCTTTTCTTGAGATAATGTAAGTAGCTTCTGATGCATCATCTACAAATATAAAAGAACGTAATGACTTTCCGCCTCCGTGCAAATAAATATATTTTCTTTTTTTTATAGACATAATTGTTTTTGTAACGATTCTATACAACTGTTGACCAGGTCCATAGACATTTGCAGTTCTGGTAAAAATTATTGGCAATTTGAAATATTTATAAAGATTAAATAGATGTAAATCCATTGCGGCTCTTGAAATAGCATATGGGGTACTTGGATTAAAATTATAATTTGGTTTGATTAATTTAGGAGTATTTCCATACACTTCAGGTGTAGACACATGAATTATTTTTTTAATAAACTTTATTTCTTGAATTTTTCTATAAAAAATACTTTGTGATACTAAATTAGTTTGATACCAATCCTCTGGAGACTTCCAGCTTTGAGCAACCATTCCTTGTGCAGCATAGTTTACAACTATATCGGGTTTGTATTTATTTATTATATTAAATAATTTTTTTAAATCTCTATTTAAATTAATTTTATAAAATTTAAAATTTTGAATGTTTTGGTTTTTTTTATAAATTAAAAATTCTTTTTTAATTTCAGTTGATCTACTTACACCGACAACTTTATGGTTTTTATTTAGTAAGAAATTAATAAAGTTTGAGCCAGAAAAAGAATTGCTACCTATAACTAAATATTTCATAAATATTTTTTCTAATAATTAAACACAAACTCGGTAGCTGAAAAAGAAAATTATACAAGAATTTAATTTATTATAATGTTATCAAAAATTAATTTATGGCCATATTCATTAAAATGAACATCATCTTCAATATAGAATTTTTTAAACACATACTCTCTGCCGAATTTTTCTACCTGATAAAAAAATGGATCATATAAGTTATAAAAGTTATGACACTTTTTTTTACAAAAAGCTGAAAAAATTTTAACTTGAAGATTGTTTTTTTTATCGTAAAGAATTTGTGATGGAAGAGGGTAAATTGCTAAAGAAAATTTTATTTTATTTTCTTTTAAAAGTTTTTGAAGTTTATTTAATGAGTTAAGTGCCTGATTTATCGCATCATCTAATCCAACACCATACTCCTTTAAATTATTTTTATCTAAATATGTCCATCCATATCTTTCAAATTTTTTTTCCTGATATGAAGGTTTTTGCTTCAAAGAATATTTTACATATACCAATAATTTGAAGGTTAAAGGTAAAATTTCTTTTATTTTTTTTTTTAAATAAGTCTATCTTTTTACTTTCATCATATTTTCTTGAGTTATCTTTTAAAACTAATAGATCATTATCATCTAGGTCGTATAGTCTTGCCTCATCTTGTATGTCGCTGACATCAATAAAAATTATTGCCTCATTAAATTTATAATTTTCCTCAATTTTCTTTTTTATCTTAAGGTAATAAATAGTTGGTGAATAACCACCCATTGAAAGATTTGCAACTTTGATATTTTTCTTCATTAGATTATTTTCTAATAAACCAGCAAAAGTATTTTCGAATAAAACACCTTGTCCCTCACCATTACTATCGCCAATTATAAATACATCAAAATTCTTTGTGTCTCTTCTGACATTCTCACAGTTTGTTCTAAAGGAGTTTTTATCTGTACAATAAATTATTTTTTTATCTGTTACTCTTGAAGACCACCAAATATCTTGTCCATTATAACTTGGGGCAAAATCAGAGTAATAAT
>MDTB01199169.1_pt1 | contig 22090 bp, 20 predicted proteins | sample 811161 | NCBI WGS metagenome assembly MDTB01 (sample SAMN05326650, study PRJNA326480) | marine metagenome | isolation source: seawater | place: Mediterranean Sea | collected 2009 | reverse complement strand
TTATTATTAAAAGAATTTTGAGAAAAAATTTAGATGATTATATTTATACTGGAGATCTAGATGAGAAAGATGGCATAAGCCAAGACCCGTTAATACTAACTAAAAGCAATGAATAGCAAATTTTGGAAAGATAAGAGAGTTCTAATAACTGGTCACAGCGGCTTTAAAGGGTCCTGGCTTTCAATGATACTGCATGCTATGGGTGCAGAAATACTAGGTATTTCAAAAGAATCTTTAAATAATAACTCAGAATTATTTAGCGCTTTAGATATTAAAAATTTAGTTGATTCTCATGATGAGGATATTCGTGATTCTATAAAAATTAATAAAATCATTGCTGATTTTAAACCTGAAATTGTGTTCCATCTTGCCGCACAGCCCTTGGTTAGAAAATCATACTTGCTTCCCTCAGATACATATGAAATTAATGTTATGGGAACCATTAATATCTTAGAAGCTATTAGAGCCAATGATTCTGTACGCTCCTCTCTTATGATTACCACAGATAAATGCTATGACAATAAAGAGTGGATCTGGGGTTACAGAGAGAATGATGCAATGGGAGGGTATGATCCATATAGTAGTAGCAAGGGTTGCTCAGAGCTCGTGATCCAGGCATATCAAAAATCATATTTTAATAATAGCTCTATGTCAGCACTTAGCTCAGTCAGAGCTGGTAACGTTATAGGTGGAGGTGATCTATCTCAAGATAGGCTAATCCCTGACATAGTAAGAGCTATTAAAGATCACTCAAAAGTTTCAATACGAAATCCATTGGCTACTAGGCCGTGGCAGCATGTTTTTGAGCCATTAAGTGGATACTTGATGGTTGCAGAAGATCTTTTTCATAATGGACATGTTAACAATTCATCCTGGAATTTTGGCCCTCTAATTACTGATATTAGGAGTGTTGATGAAGTAACAAAATTATTTTGTCAAATTTGGGGAGAGCTAGATATTATTGAATATGACAAGAGCGCACATGCTCATGAAGCTAATTTATTGAGTCTTGATATAAGTAAGGCTTATCATGAGCTTAAATGGAGACCTAGATGGTCGCTCAATGAATCAATGCCTCACATAGTAAATTGGTATAAGGAATATATTGCTAAGGGCGATCTTCTTGAGCTAAGCAAAGATCAAATAAAATTATTCTTCTTGAAGAATAATTAAATTTAACTTCAAATCAAATAAAAAAAGTTTGAAATAGATAACACTCCAATGTTTAATCCAAAAGTCACTATTATCATCTTGTCATGCAATCAGCGTGAATATATTGCTGACGCAATTCAAAGCGCTTCAAATCAAACATATGATGATTTAGAAATAGTAAGAGGTGATAATGCTTCGACTGATGGGTCAAAAGAGACAATCAAAGTGTTTGCAGAACTAGATTCTAGAATTATTTTTCCAGATTATCCTAAAAACTTTAAAATTACAGTCAGGCAAAATACAGCTGTTCAAAAATCACTTGAAGATTATTATTCCTAGCGGTGTGCAATCTAGAGGCTTTCATTTATCAATACTATGAAAAAAACAGCATTTAGCTTTAAAAGCATTTTTTCAACTAGCTCATTTCAGCTATTAATTTTTATTTCAGGCCTTGTAATTAATAAGTGTATAGCAGTATTTTCTGGGCCTACAGGTATTGCACTTTTTGGGGTGATAAAGAATTTTCATATTTTTTTTGGCAGTTTACTTAAGCTTGGCTCAGATACTGTAATCATTAACAAAGCATCAAAGGCTGCGCAATCTCCAGCTCTTAAGCAGGAATTGATTTCATCTATTTTCAAGCTATGCTTTTTTCAAATAATCTTTATATTTCTTGCATTAATAGCCTTAGACGATCTTATATACGACTTAGTTTTCCAATCAATCATACCTTTTGAGGAAAAGTGGTTAATTAGACTAATACTGATCTTAATATTTTTTACGGCATTTTCTGAGATGATGATCAGTTTTTTTAATGGGTTGCTTGATTTAAAAAAGGTATTTATCTCTTCATTTTCAGGCTCTATATTCACTATGCTGCTTGCAGTCATCGTAGAGCCAACTTCTTTTTTAGAAATATCGTTTTTAGCACTCTCAAGTGGATCATTTTCTGCAATTATTCTCTTATATTTTCTATTCCGAAATTCTTATATCTTTTCATTAGAAGCAAAAAATGACATGAAGCATTCCGGCCTTCAATTGCCCATTTCTTTGCCGCTTCTCATCCATCCAATTTTAGTGTCTTCCGCTTTTATAATTATTCAAAACTTAATTAGTTCAAGTTATGGGGTGAAGGAACTATCATTTTTTGTACTTTGCTCAACACTTATAGGTGTAATCATGAGTTTGATGATGGCCTCTGGAAGAATGTACTTTTTACCTAAATTGGGAACCTTAACTGATTCTGAGGAGAGAAATAAATTCTTTCAGACCAACATATACTTTTTTTTGATTGCAGCATCTTTAGTTTCAATTGTTCTATTCTTTTTTGCCCCATTGGTCATTCAAATACTATATTCAGATGAGTTTTTAGGTGCTGAGGTTCTATTAAGTTTATTTTCTTCTACAATTATTTTGAAATCTTTTCAATGGATTATAGCTATCTCATCATGGGAGAAAAATAGATTTAAAATTTATATTATTCCAGAATTTATCAGAGAAACTCTGTATATAGCAACATGTTTTATTTGTCTTGTTTGGCAATTTGAATTTAAGTTTATCTTCGTTGGTTTTTTATTTTCTGAAATCATTGCTTCAATATTTTGGATTGGGTACTTGAATTTTTATAAATCAGAGCTCAGTATCAATCCTCTCCTAATAGTTACTGTTTATTTGATTACTTTCCTTTTAATTATTTTGAATTATCATGCCATATAGTTGTAAAAGCACAGAACCTAATTATGAGCGCTGAAAATAAAATAGTTTTAGTTGATTATAAAATGGGTAATTATCATTCTGTTACTCGTTCTCTAAATAGAATCGGAGTCAAATCAACTATATCTTCTGATCCAGAGATCATTCTTTCAGCAGATAGAATTATTCTAGTAGGAGTTGGCCATTTCAAAAAAGCGATGGAGAATCTGCATTCTTTAAACTTGATTGATTGTTTGAATAACTTTGCATTAATCCAAAAGAAACCAGTGCTAGGAATTTGTTTGGGAATGCAACTGATGGCAAATTTTGGAGAAGAGGGTAATTGTAATGGATTGGGTTGGTTAGACGGAAAAATAAAAAAATTTCAAGTTGCTAATAAATTAAAATTTAAAATTCCACATACAGGCTGGAATCAAATATACCATTTAAAAGATAGCCCCCTTATGCATAAGATACCTAATTCAACTGAGTTCTATTTTGTTCATTCTTATTTTTTTTACACAAAAAATAAAGATATTTCTCTTAATAGTACAGACTATTCTGGCTCCTTTATATCTGCAGTACAAACTGAAAACATATTTGGTGTTCAATACCATCCAGAAAAGAGTCATGATCAAGGCTTACAACTACTATCAAACTTTGTTGACTTATAAATATTATGTTTCGTCCTAGAATTATCCCCGTTTTACTTTTAAATGAAAATTCTCTTATTAAATCGAAGCGCTTCAAAAATTATCGATATATAGGTGATCCAATGAATGCCGTAAAGCTTTTTAATGAATTTAAAGCAGATGAGTTAGTTTTTCTTGATATAAGCGCAACTAGGAATAATAGATTGGTTTCACTTGATTTAGTCAAAGCTGTTGGAGAAGAAGCAAATATGCCCTTTGCAGTTGGAGGTGGCATTAAATCTTTAAGTGATATTCAAGCAGTGACCTCAAATGGTGCAGAAAAAGTAATATTAAATTCTCACGCAATTAAAAAACCTTCCTTTATTAGAGAAGCTACTGATGCATTTGGAACATCAACTATTGTTGTTTGCATTGATGTTAAGAAAAATTTTTTGGGCAAGCAAATGGTATATGTCGATAATGGAAAAATTAACGCAAAAATTAATCCAATGGATATGGCGAGATTAGCAGAAAACCAAGGAGCTGGAGAAATTATTATTCAGTCAATCGATAGAGATGGTCTTATGACTGGCTATGACTTATCTTTAATTAAGCAGATTTCAGAAAATGTTTCTATTCCGGTTGTTGCACTTGGTGGAGCAGGTCGTTATGATCATTTCAAAGAATGTTACAAAAATACAAATATAAATGCTATGGCGGCTGGAAGTTTTTTTGTATTTCATGGGCCTGAAAAGGGAGTTCTAATATCCTATCCTGATTCGCATTCAATCCAAGAACTGAGACAAGATCCTAGTTAAGTACAAACAAAATATAGAATTTAAGTACTTTCATATGATGTATAATCCTCCAATGCAATATAAAATCTGTTCCAGGTGCATCATGGATACATCTGATCCTGATATTTATTTTGATTCTAAAAATCATTGCAATCACTGTAATGAGTTCTTCGAGTTCAAAGAAGCAGTGACCTATAAAGCCGGAGAAAGTGAACAAAAACTTGAAGAGCTCGTGTCTGAAATTAAAAAAGCCGGTCGAAGGAATAAGTACGATTGCTTGATAGGAGTAAGTGGAGGCGTGGACAGCTCATATGTTGCTTATTTAGTTAAAGAGCTTGGATTAAGGCCACTAGCCTTGCATATGGATAATGGGTGGAATTCTGAGCATTCAGCTTCAAATATTAAAAAAATATGTTCAAAGCTTGAAATTGACTACATAAGCCATGTTTTAAGATGGGAAGAATTCAAGGACATACAATTATCTATTTTAAAATCCTCTATTGTGGAAGTTGAGCTACCAACAGATATTGCTATTACAGCTGTTCTTCATCGAGCTGCAGCTAAGCACAATATCAAATATATTATTGGTGGTGGCAACTATGCTACTGAAGGAATCTTGCCAGATTCATGGTTTTATAATCCAAGAGATAAAAAACTCCTCAAATCAATTCATAAAAAATTTGGAACAGTTCCTATGAAAACTTTTCCTACTTTTGATTTTTGGCATGAGGTTTATTATAAATTCGTTAAAAAAATTAAAATGGTCTATATACTAAATTACTTTCCTTACTCCAAAGAAAAGGCAATAAAAATTTTGACTACTAAATTTTCATATCAAGAATACGGCGGCAAGCATCACGAATCTATATTTACTAGATTCGTACAGTCTTATTTTCAACCATTTAAATTTAATGTAGATTATAGAAGAGCAACATTATCTTCACTTATATGTAATGGCATCATTGAAAGAGATGAAGCCTTGCAAGAAATAGAAAAACCGTCATATGAAATTTCAACACTTATTGCTGATAAAGAGTATGTTGCAAAGAAGTTCAATATATCTGTTGAAGAATTAAACGATATTATTAATAGTGAACCTAAATCTTATAAAGATTATCCGAATCATGAGAGATTTCTGACTTTTATTTATATGATCTATAGACGATATTTTAGTTCAAATAAAACTCAATAAAAATCTTATGAATATCTCTAGTATCAAAGTTTGTATAGTTGGATTAGGGTATGTTGGATTGCCTTTAGCAGTCGAATTTAGTAAAAAAGTACCTGTTATTGGGTTTGATATTAACAATACTAGAGTTAAAGAGCTCAACAATAATCAAGATTTTACAAATGAATTAACCTCTGAAGATTTAAAAGCAACAGGTGACATTAATTTTACTTCCTCAAAAGATGAAATTACCGCATGTAATTTTTATATTGTTACAGTACCAACTCCTATAGATAACAACAAGAATCCAGACCTTTCACCATTAATAAGCGCTAGTAAATTAATAGGAGGCTTGTTAAATGATGGAGATATTGTTGTTTATGAGTCTACTGTCTATCCGGGGGGCAACAGAGGAAGTTTGTATTCCAATTCTTGAGAAGACATCAAGGCTTATTTTTAACAAAGATTTCTTTGTCGGATATTCTCCAGAGAGAATAAATCCAGGAGATAAGATGCATAGATTGCCAGATATTAAAAAAGTTGTTTCAGGCTCTGATCTCAAAACTTTAGATTCCATTGATAATTTATATAAATTAATTATTAATGCTGGAACATATAGAGCAGAGAGTATCAAGGTAGCAGAAGCTGCAAAAGTTATTGAAAATACTCAAAGAGATCTTAACATTGCTTTGATTAATGAGTTGGCAATTATTTTTGAACATCTTGATATTGATACTGAGTCTGTTTTAAAAGCAGCGGAAACAAAATGGAATTTTTTACCTTTTAGACCAGGACTAGTTGGAGGGCATTGTATTGGAGTTGATCCTTACTACTTAACTTTTAAGGCTCAGCAAATAGGCTATGAACCAAAGATAATTTTATCAGGTAGAGAGCTTAATGACGGAATGAGTAAGTTTGTGTCTCAACAACTACTAAGTCAGCTTCATAGCAATTCATCTAAAGTTCTTATTATGGGCTTATCATTCAAGGAAAACTGTCCAGACATCAGAAATACTAAAATTATAGATATATACAATGATCTTGATGCAGCAGGATGTCAGATAGATATATATGATCCTTGGGTTAGCAAAGAAGCTGCGCTTAAAGAATTTGGGATAGATGTAATAGATTATCCTGAAATAGGCCAATATGATGCCATTTTAATTGCTGTTGGCCATGATGAATTCAGAGCTATGGGCTCTGATGTTATTCGTCAATTTGGTAATTCAGAACACATTTTATATGATTTAAAATATCTCTTTAATGCATCAGAGGTAGATCTTCGCTTGTAAAAAATTTATGACATTATATCAATCAACTCAAGAAGATCTTCTTTCAAACCCTAAGACATGGCTCATTACTGGAGTTGCTGGTTTTATAGGAAGTAATTTGCTGGAAAAACTCCTTCAATTAAATCAAATTGTTATAGGTATCGACAACTTTTCAACTGGCCATAGTAAAAACTTAGAGGATGTAAGATCATTGATAGGTGAAAGGCAGTGGCAAGGATTTACCTTTATAGAGGGAGATATTGCAAGCTTTGAAACCTGTTCTAGTGCCTGCCAATCAGTTGATTATGTATTGCATCAAGCAGCATTGGGCTCTGTACCAAGAAGCATAGAAGATCCAATTACCACTAATTTAAGCAATGTTACTGGCTTTTTAAATATGTTAACAGCTTCCAGGGATGCAGATGTTTTAAATTTTGTCTTTGCCGCTAGTAGCTCAACATATGGAGATCATCCGGATCTTCCAAAAAAAGAACATTTAATTGGTAATCCTATGAGTCCTTACGCAGTAACAAAGTATGTGAATGAGCTTTATGCTTCAGTTTTTTATTCTTCATATGCTCTAAATACAATTGGTTTAAGATACTTCAATGTTTTTGGAAGGCGGCAAGATCCAGCTGGTTCCTATGCTGCCGTAATTCCAAAATGGGTAGATGCTTTTATCCTTGGAAATCCAGTTATTATCAATGGAGATGGAAGTACTTCAAGAGATTTTTGTCATATTGATAATGTGGTTCAGGCTAATATATTAGCTGCTACTACAAAAAATCAGTTAGCTCTTAATGAGGTTTATAATATAGCGGTAGGTGATAGAACTTCATTGCTAGAATTAACTGAGCTCATTAAAAAATCTTTAGTTAAAGATAGCTCTTCAGAAATCTTATTTCGTGAGTTTCGACCAGGAGATGTCAAGCATTCCCAAGCTGATATATCTAAAGCAAAAAAGTTGCTTGGCTATGATCCAATATTTAATGTAGAGACAGGTATAATGAAAACCATTGAGTGGTATTTAGCTCAATAACAAACTAATTGTTATCCTCGTGGCGCTGTTCTAAAAGCATTAAATCTCTTATCTGAAAACAACACTTTAGCTTTCAATTTTGCAAGTAAAACGTGCACTTTTTTATATGACATTGGGTATTCGAATTGAGCATACATCCCGTCTAAAGTATCTAATACCGCCCAATCTTCAAGCTGTTTTTCATTAAGATCTAGCATCCCTTTATAGTCATATACCGGGATAAAGCAATCAGAAATGAATCTTGAGTTAAAGAATATTTTTCTGATAATGCGTTTTATGCTCAGTAATATTTTAATGTTATTAATTAAGAATGTCTCACAAGATTCATACTTAATAAAGTTTTTAAATAATGGTCTCCATATAAGATATTTTGGAGATAAAAATCCTACTTTAGGAGGTGGGTAGATATCAAATACAACTTCTCCGTCAGGTTTAACAAATTCATATAATTTTTTAATTGAATCTGCTGGCGAAGGAGTATGCTGTAGGACTCCTCTGCAAATAACTATGTCAAACTTTTTAGCTGGTATAAGTTTTAAGAAATCAGCTTTTATCCTGGTACAGTTTTTTTCAGACTGAGCAACATTAAAGAAAATAGCTTGAGATAGATCTACCAATATTAATTCTTTTGCATGCTTTACGATATGTTCAGAGAACCTTCCCGCACCACAGCCTATTTCTAAAACAGATTTATTATTAAAATAATCCAATTTAGAAAAAATTACATTTTCTAGCAAATCTTGTGAGCATGAAAAATTATTCTTACTATCAATTTGGATATCTACATGATCACGCCATTGTTTTCCAAAGTTGGCAACATATTTATCATCGCGATCTAATATCAAAACCCCATTATCTTCTTGAAATTCATTGCTAAAGTATTGATGGGCCATAGTATTATTCTTCTAAAATGTGAGTTGAAATTATAAACCCATTTCCTTTTCTGAAACAGATGGATTTAGGTTTATTATATTTGCATTAGTCATCATATATATTTGATTAACTATTTTAGATACATAAAATTCTTACCATTGGTATCAAAAACCTAGTAGAATCTACTCATTCTTAAATTAGATTTTTTTACATGTGTGGTTTTACTGGATTTTATTTAAACCATCAGAAATCTGAGCTAGATTTAGAGAATATTGTGGCTAAGATGGCCGATACTCTTGAGCACAGAGGGCCTGATGATAGAGGAGTGTGGTGCGACCCTACAATTGGAATAGCATTAGGCCATAGGCGACTTTCAATTGTCGATCTTTCTCCTTCTGGCCATCAACCAATGATTTCACGAAATTATCAATACGTAATTGCTTTAAATGGGGAAATTTATAATCATGTCGAACTTCGCAATGAATTAGAATCATTAAATCCCGATCATAATTGGAATGGACATTCAGATACAGAAACTCTACTTGCAGGCTTTGAAGAGTGGGGGGTGGACAAAACATTAGAAAAATCTATAGGAATGTTTGCAATAGCTCTCTGGAATATAAAAACTAAGAAACTTTCTCTGATCAGAGACCGATTTGGAGAAAAGCCTTTATATTATGGTTGGATTTATACAGACCATGGAAAGGTCTTTGCTTTTGGATCAGAACTGAAAGCCTTGAAAGCTTTTCCAGGATTCAAAAACAGTATAGCAAGAGATTCATTAAAACAGTTCTTTAAATACATGTATGTTCCAGCACCATACAGCATTTATAAGGGCATTTATAAGCTGGAACCTGGTTCAATACTTTCTATAGACTCTCCTCCTAAAAATGAACCCAGTCTATTGCCTCATTCATTTAATGAAGAAGACATTGTGCATGAAAGCATATGCATAAAAAAATGGTATAAATTTAAAAAAGTAGTTGCAGAATCGTCTCAGCAAATTATTACGAATAAATCAGAGGCTACTAATTTATTAGAAAAGCAACTTCAAGAAACAATCAAACTACAAAGCTTAGCAGATGTCCCGTTGGGAGCATTTTTATCTGGAGGTGTTGACTCTTCAACTATCGTAGCAATGATGCAGAAGCAGAGTACTGCTCCAGTAAAAACATTTACTATTGGTTTTGATGATGCTCAATTTGATGAATCTCAATATGCAATGGAGGTTGCATCTCATATTGGTACTGAACATTATGAAATGAGAGTTACTTCTGACGATGCGCTTTCTATGATCCCAAAAATTCCTTGTCTATATGACGAGCCTTTTGCAGACTCCTCACAAATTCCAACTTTTTTTGTTTCTCAAGCTGCAAAAAAAGAAGTGACTGTCTCTCTTTCAGGAGATGCGGGAGATGAATTATTTGGAGGTTATAATAGATATTTATGGGCACCTCGACTTTGGAAAAAAATTGATTGGATGCCATTTTCTGTTAGAAAATCTTTCGGCAAAATCTTGCAAAAGATTCCGTTAGAATTTTTAGATAATATAGGTAATTATTATAATTTAATACGTTCTGATTCTAAGGGAGTTTATAGACTGGGAGACAAAGTATCAAAGACTGCCATTCGATTAGCTAATGTTGACTCATTAGATGCATTATATAAAAGTTTAGTTTGTGAATGGCCAAATGCAGATGCCTTAGTAAAACCCGATCTAGAGTCTGCAAGTGATGAATGTTCACTTGTTGATTTAATAGATGATCCATTACCAGGTTCAATGATAAAAGAATCAGAATCAGAATTAAGAATGATGTATTGGGATACTATTAGCTATCTGCCAGATGATATTTTATGCAAAGTTGATAGAGCTGCTATGGGTAATAGCCTAGAAACCCGCGTCCCATTTCTAGATCATAGAATAGTTGAATTGGCTCAGAAAATACCATTAAGTATGAAAATTAAAGATGGTACTGGTAAATCAATATTACGTAATATTCTTTACAAAGATGTTCCAAGAGATCTCATTGAGAGACCAAAAGCAGGATTTGGTATTCCACTTGGATCTTGGCTTAGAGGACCACTTCGTCCATGGGTTGAGGAGTTATTGGATATGAAAAGAATCGAGAGTGAGGGCTATTTAAATGCAAAATTAGTTAATCATATTTGGAGTGAACACCTTAGAGGCACAAGAGACTGGTCTTTCAAAATTTGGAGTGTTGTAATTTTTCAACAATGGCTAGAGTCTCAAAATTAGATTAATTTTTTTATCAGTTTCATAATTGGACGCAATAACCTAAAATTAACACATGAATACATATCAGCAAACAATCAAGCTCACACTAGAATTTCTTAAGGATCACTTATTTACAAAGTCCTCTTTAAAGTATATGGCGGCATCCTTGGTATTCAGTCTCTTGATAATATTAATGCTATCCCCAAAATTTTTAATTACATCAACATTGCTAGAAAATACTTCGAATGCAGATACGCAAAAGATTGATGGGGTTGGAGGGTTGCTTCAATCATTATCAGAGGGCAATGCTAGCACTAATTTTGAAAAAATAAGATCGAGAGTAGAATCTGCATCTGTTGCAAAAACAATGTGGGATGCAGGATGGGGTACGAAGCTATTTGCTCCTGGTTCAGACTATGATATCAATGAAATTCCAAAATCTCGATCTTTGGGAGCAAGGCTGTCAGCCTTTTTATTGGGCTATGATTTGAATAAGACCTATACTCCCAATGATTTAAATCAATTCATAAAGGCAAATATAAGCTTAAGTAAAATTGGTAGAAGTTCCAGGGTTACCGTAACTATGAAGTCAGCTAATGTTGAGTTTGCCAAGGAATTCGTAGATGCTGTTGTCTTTATAGCAGATGCTGAAGCAAAAAAAGGTGAAATTCTTTTAACTAAAGGAAGAATTCAAGCCCTTAAAGAGGGCTTGAGTGATTCTAAAAACGCAATAGTTACTTCTGGGTTATCTAATTTACTGAATTCAGCATATTTCTCATTAGTTACACTTGAAAGTGATTTACCTTATTTTGTTATTATTGTAGATAAGGCAAACTCAAGTGAAACCCCGGTTTCCCCTAATATATTTATTATAATTTTTGCAAATTTAGTTATATTTTTTTCTTTGAGTGCATTTGTCTCCTACTTTCGCGCTAACAAAGAAGACATATGGTAAGTGAGTTCATTCCTTGGGTTGATTACGGAGATAGTAATTTATACTACTTATTCGAATTAGCAAATTATGCATGGTGTGTTTTACTTGTAATTTTTACTCATCAAATTAAATTAATTTCTACTAGAGCTTTGTGGGTTTGGATTTCCGTTTTCTCAGCACCATTTTTTTTCAATTATGTAATTTTTTCTCCTACTTTATACGGTGATCAATATATATATACTTTTGAGGTAATGGAATTAGCTTTTGATAGGCAAAGAATACCTGGATCAAATTTTTGGGGCGGCTATAATTCAACTGGTTATATGGCCGGGTATTTGTTGTCTCTTGTTCCTATTCCTGTATTGGCGACATTAACATCTCTTGGTTTTGCCAATAGAATACTTTCCTTTATTTTTTATATTTGGCTAACAAGAATCGAGCATTTTTCTGAAAAAGCCTGCTTATTATTTTGCTGTATCCCAAGTTTCATACTTTATACATCTCTTTCGCTAAGAGAAGCTTTGATTTTAATTCCGGCAAGTATTATTTTGTTAAGCTATTTGCGCGGGCGATATCTTCCATTGCTTATATTTATGCCAATTTTATATGTATTGAAATTACAAGTATTTGTATTTGTATGTATATATTTAGTTTCCACTATTGTTCTTCGAAGTCATAAAAGCATGTTCATGTTTGTTGTATTTGTTGTTACAGCTTTCATTGGACTATTTATTTTTGAGGAACAGGTTTTAGATATAATTAATTTATACAGATTAGCATTTGTTGCCGAGGACTTTGAAAATGGTTATGCTGGATTTGGTCTTTATGGCCTCTCTAACGAATTTGCGGATATAAATAGCACTCTTGATGCAATAATAGAAAGTCTCAAGGGTATTCCAGTTTTATTATTCCTGCCTCTTCCATGGAATTGGGAGGGAATCCTGTACGCCATCCAATTTTTTGAAAGCATTGGATTGATATATGGCTTTTATTACATAATTAAAAAATATTCATTATTAAAGGTACAAGGTTTTTATCCTTTAATTTTTTCATTCGGTGTTGCATTTGGACTATATTCTTTACTTGTTCAAAACGAGGGGACTTTTGTGAGATATAGATTTGAGGTTGTATTTCCTTGGATGATTGCGCTGTATTACTTAGGTGTTTCCTCTGCGCATCAACTCAAAGAAAAAGCTAAAGATTTATCGTAGGGATTTTTTAAATCTATATTTTTTATAAGCTGATTTTTTTTAACCCAGCCATTTTGATAAGCAATGAATTCAGGCGATCCAATAAGATGACCAGTTCTGCTCTGTAAGGCCTTAACTAGAGAAGATGCATCATGCAAGGATTCAAATGTTCCAGTATCCATCCAGATCATTTCTGGATCTAAAAAAGTGCCTCGTAATTTACCTTCTTGGATATAAAGATTATTTAAATCTGTAATTTCAAGCTCACCTCTTTTAGAAGGAACAAGAGCCTTCGACTTCTTGATAACAGAATTATCATAAACATAAATCCCAGTTACCGCAAAATCGGAGATAAACTCATTTGGCTTTTCAATTATTTCAATAACTTTTTCTCCCGATACTTTTGCAACTCCATATCGTTCTGGATCGTTTACTTTACAGCAAAATATCTTTGCTCCATGAGTAAATTTTTCAGACAAAGAATTTTTTAGAGCATCGCCATAGAAAATGTTATCTCCAAGAATTAAAGTTACATTTGATGTTCCAATAAACTTCTCTGCAATTATAAACGCCTCTGCCAAACCATTAGGTTCGTCTTGAATAAGGTATGTAATTTCTACTCCAAATTTTTTACCATCCCCAAGCAATGAAAAGAAATTGTCTTTTTCTTTAGATTTTACAATTAAAGCGATATCTTTTATTCCCAGCTCCATCAATGAAGATAATGGATAAAAGATAAGAGGTTTGTCATAGATGGGAAGAAGTTGCTTAGATGTAGCATTTGTTAATGGTCTTAACCTAGTTCCATTTCCCCCAGCAAGAATAATTCCTTTCATATTTCTTTAATTACTCTAGATAACTCTTTATCCCAAGTAGGAATAATAAAGTCAAATTCAGATTCAAACTTACTAACGTTTAAGGAGGTATCAAAAGGCCTTTTAGCCTCAAGATTAAAATCTATATTTTTCACAGAAAGAACACGTTTCTCTTTTTTATTTAATTTATTGCTTAGCAATTTATTTATCTCACAAATAAATTCAAATTTTGTTACTTTGCCCTTATTTGCAAAGTGAAATATCCCCGATTTCAATTTCTTATTATTTCTTTTTTCTAAAACTGCTAACACTCCTTGAGCCAATGAGTCCGATGAAGTTGGGTTTCCTATAATATCTGAAGCGCCCTTCAGACTGTTAGAGCTTGTGAATTGATTTTTAATCTTATTTAAAAAATTATTTTCTCCATTACTATAAAGCCATGCAGTTCTTATGATTACATAATCACTGCAAATTTCTTGAATAAAATTTTCTCCCTTTAGCTTTGCTTTCCCATATGCATTAATAGGATTAGTCTGATCATTTTCTGAATAATCTCCGCGCAATCCGTCAAAAACATAATCAGTAGATATATGAACTAATGGAATATCTGAACTACAACAATATTCTGAGATGACTTTCACAGCAGTTGAATTTATCAAAATATTTTCTTCATTTCTTTCTGCATCATCTACTTTATTATATGCAGCAAAATTTAAAATACATTTTGGTTCATATCTACTAAGTATTGCATTAATTTTTGAAGTATCAATTAAATTTATCTCATTTTGAGAGATGAATTTAGTTGATTTTGGACATACTTTTTTGAATGAAAGGGCTAATTGACCATATGATCCAATAACAAGAATCAATCTTGCCACCATTCTGGATTATTTACATACCACTCAATTGTTTTTTCCATATTTGCATTAAAATTATGCCTAATTTCTTTATTAAGAAGCATTTCTGCTTTTGACATATCAATTGCATATCTTTTATCGTGGCCAATCCTATCCTCAACATATGAGTATTTGACTTTGATAGAGTATTTTTTTTCTAATATCTTAGAAATAGTAGATAAAATTTCAATATTAGATTTTTCGCAATTGCTACCAATATTAACGCAATCATTTTTTATGGACTTTGAATGTAGTTGCAAAATCACATCCACATGATCTTCAACATATATCCAATCTCTAATATTCATTCCATCCCCATAAATTGGAACCTCAATTCCGTTTAACGAATTAAAAATAATTTTAGGAATAAATTTTTCTAGAAACTGCCTTGGCCCAAAGTTATTACTACAATTAGTTATTAAATATGGAATTTTGTAAGTTCTTCCCCAAGCAAGCACTAGCATATCTGAAGCTGCCTTTGAGGCAGAGTAGGGAGAACTGGGTTGATACTGAGTGGATTCTGTAAAAGGCAGATCACTTTTTTCTAAATCACCATATACCTCATCAGTAGATACATGATGGAATAAGAATTTGTTCATATCTGGCAAACTTTTTATACTTTCAAGCAAATTAAAGGTACCAATTATATTTGTGTTTATGAATGGGAAGGCAGATTTAATCGAATTATCTACATGTGATTCAGCGGCAAAATTAATTAATAATTCTGGATGAAATGCTTTTACTGCTTCATGAAGTTTCGCGGTATCAGTAATATCAATATTTAAATGTGAATAATTTGGTAATTTTTCCAAAAGTTTCAGAGTATTAGAAGACGCAGCGTATGAAATATTGTCAATATTCACAATCTGAATATTATTATCTAAATTTGATAGTTGCTGGATAAAAGATGAGCCAATAAATCCAGCTCCGCCAGTTACTAATACTCTTTTGAAGGGATATTTAGATATTTTCATATTTCTTAAGATTATGATCTTTAAGATTTTTAGCTAGTTTATCTTTCTTTGAAAGAAAGTATTGATTATATTTAGGCCAGTTTATATCTAATACTTTATCCTGCCAATTAATTGTTCTCTCATGATCTGGGCTATATTCGTTATCAACTTTATAGCTAATCATGGTATTTGCTTTTGTAGTAATATAGCCATGAGCAAAGCCTCTTGGAATGAATAGAACTTTTTTATTTTCTTGAGAAATAATAATTTTTCCATAATCGAGATAGGTTTTGGAAGAGGGTCTCAAATCTACAAAATAATCAACTATTTCTCCAGCCAATACTGTAACAATTTTTGCTTGGGCAAATGGCGCCTTTTGGAAATGAAGCCCTTTCACAGTTGCTTTTTTTCTTATGAATGATATTGAATCTTGAACAAATGATCCTTTTTTTATTTTTGGTGTATAAGTATTTGTAAAATAACCAATTTCAGAATCAAACACCTCTCTTTTTTTGAGGAGTACTCTTGAGAAATTATCTAAAGGCATCTCTGGCATTTCTAGACCTCAAAAATCTCTATTTCTGGAATGGGGAAGATCAATTTTGTACCTTTTTTAAAGATCTTTTTAGATTTTAGCTTTATTTCCTCTTTATAATTCCATGCATTAATTATCAAAATATCATATTGTTTATACTGTAATTCATCTTCGGAGATTACTGGTATCCCATAGTTTGGAAAAAAGTTACCAATTTTAGAAGGTGTTGTATCAACACAGAATTTGATAGTTTTATAATCTAACTTAAAAAATGAAAATAATGTGAAGGCTTTAGCTGGGGCCCCATATGAACCAATAATCTCTTTATTTTTTTTGGCATTTGATAAAATATGCTGCATTTTTTTCTTATTCTCATATATTTTCTTAGAAAATTGATTAAAAATGCTTTCTTTATCAAAATATTTTGATTCGTCTAAAAGAGTCTCTTTAACAATTTGAGAAATAGGAAAATTATTCAATCTGGTGCATAAAAAAACGGCAGATCCTCCGTGAACATTTGAAAAAAACACATCAGACACTTCAAAATTAAACTCTTTTAAAAGAAAATTTATATTTGTTAGGGAGTAATAAAACATATGCTCATGATAGATTTGATCAAATTCTCCATTTTTAAAAGTATCAATCGCATATGCATTTTCTATAATAAAGATGCCGTTTTCATCTAATGTTTTTGACATAGCACTGATAAGTTTTTTTGGATTATTATTATGTGCAAACATATGTCTGGCGATGCCGACTTGAAAATTATTAAATTTTCTATTGATTTCATCAGCAACATTATCAGAAAAAAAATCAATCAATATTTCCAAACCTTTCTCCTGTGCAATTTTTGATATATTTTTTGCAGGATCTACTCCAAGGACTTTGTCAAAGTAAGGGCTAAGAAATTCCAGTAAATTTCCATTATTACTTCCAATCTCAATGCATTGATTACCTTGACCAATATAGCCAAGGTTTTTTAATTTTTCGAGAATCTTTTCGTAATGCATATGCAAAGAAGTAGCATCAGGCGTGCTGTAGGTGTAATGAGAATAAAGCTCTTCTTCAGATAGGCAATGCCTGAGTTGAATACAGCAACATTTTGCACAAAAATCTAAGATTAAAGGATGCATTTCAGCAAACTCATCCCTTGATCTTACAAAGTTATTCGCGGCTGGTGAATTACCTAGGTTTACAATCTCCGTGATTTCTGTATTACCGCATATCGAACAAATATCTTTTTTTATCATGAGTTGCTTAATCTATTTAAAATTTCAATATATTTTATCTTGTTTGCGGAGACAGAATAACCCTCTTCAACAGTTCGTCTTGCAGATTCAATCACTTTTATTCTAAGAGCGTCATCAGAAATAATGCTCATAATTCCATTAATCCAATCAGCATTATTATTTGCAAGGAATCCATTTTCTTGATGAGTAATGAAGTTTTGAACAGTTCCAAAGTCTGTCGAAACTGTTGGTATACCTACAGCCATGTATTGAAGGGTTTTTAGACCTCCTTTTCCAAGAGACCATGGTGACTTTGTAAGTGGGTAAAGCCCAATATCTATTTTGTGCAGATCATGAATTTCTGATTTCTCTGACCACTTGATGATTTTTAAATCTAATCCAGGCAATTCATAATCAAAATTTGTTATAAAAACTATTTTAAAATCAATGTGTTTTTTTAATTCATACAGAAGTGGCTTTATCGAATCCAAGTAGGGCTTAGAGCTAAATGTGCCCGTCCAGCCAATAGTAGGTGGCTTGCAAAATTGCTGAGAGCGCATCTTAAATCGATCAAGATCTAAGCTACAAGGAATGTAGCTAACTGCTCCAAATTTATTATTTTCCCTACAGTAATCTTGATTAAATGGAGAGCTGAGGATAATTTGATTTGCATTTTTTATAAGAAATTTTGATTTTAGTGCACCTTTTAAAAAACTTACTATTGAAAAGTAGTCTGGAGTCGCAAAAATAGCATCATCGAAGTCATAAATAACTTTCTTACCACTTTTAAGGATTAACCATTCATACAAAGGTAGCCCAACGGGAGTAGCCCACATGAATATATATACTATCTCACAGTCTTTTAGCTTGGCAAGATCTCTTATTCTCCTAATATACCCCTTAATCGTGCCGAGAATTTTTTTTAAAAAGTTACCTTTGTGCCATAAAATATCCCAAGTTTTTTTATCAAAGAAAGAAGATTTTTGGAGTTGATATCCAGATTGCTCCCAAGAATTATAATACTGTTCATATTTAAGTCTTTGCCCCGCAGCTATGCCTTCTGGATATGGCGATAAAATTAAAATTCTTTTCATAATCAGCGATTATATATTTCCCTGTATATTTCAACACCACCTGGAAGAGAAAAATGTTTTTTTGAAAAATCGAAACAAGCTCTAGAAGTTGAATCATCTTCAATAATAGATAGTATTTTTTGAAAATCTACTTCTGAAAGAGGCTTACAAAAATCATTTAGAAATCCAATCTTATTGTTAGCCATCATCTCTTCTATATCGGAATTAAAATTATTGCAAATAATAGGTGTGCCACAGGCTAAAGATTCTCCAATTTTTGTTGGCATTGATGCAATCAATGAAAAACTCTCTTTTAACGCAAACCCAAGTAAATCAAAGTCACAAATCATACCAGATAATTCATTACGCTTTAAAAAAAGCACTTCGTGATTTATATGTTCTAATTTATTATTCTGAAGGTATCGCCTTACTTTTTCTTTTGAGGTATTGGAAAGAATTTTTAATTCTATTTTAAGATTTTTTTCATTTAAATTTTTTACAAATCTGAGAAAATGATCAAAATCATAAGCAGTATCAATTGATCCTAAATATCCTATTCTAAGTGCTTTTGATGGATCGTAACCAAATGATTTCCTATGTTTTATATTAAATTCATTAAAATCAACACATGTTCTTATGACCCTTATAAATCTCGAGGGTATGTTGTATTGTTTGTGAATATATTCTTTAGACGATTTTGTCAGAGTAACAATTATATTTGATTTTTGAAACAGTCTCAGTTCTAAAGATTTAAAAAACTTATATTTTATAGAATCATTTTTCCATCCAAGTCTATCCACTTTTTCATCAGCCCAAAATCCCCTGATATCAAAAATTAATTTAAAATTAAAAAATAGTTTTAAAAATGGCATTGCTATCCCAGGCATATAGCTCCTAATGTGAATTATGTGATGATTTCTAACTAACATTTCAAAAAATGGTGAGAAAAAAATACTTAATAAGTTACAAAGGCTTGAGATGCTGCCCAGTCCAGTTCTATATTTTTTGGGAGACCATAAAATATTTTTATCTTTACAATGCTGCTCCATTTTTAAAAACTCTTCTGATTTATTCGCACCATTTAATTTTTCATAGCTAATTAAAGTTATGATGAACTCATCAGAGAGATGTTCTAAATATTTTAATACTTGTGAATTTCCCAGAGGCTCGAGTATTCCATCATATGAAATGTATAGTACTTTTTTTTTCATCTTATGCATTAGGCCATATTTCCATCATTAACTTGTGTTTTGAGAATACTTATTTCTGAATAATAGTATCTTACTATTTCTGCAAATATTTTTTAAACAATAAAAACTATTTTGAAAGTTAAATTTCTAATAGTTTTAAACTAAGATTGACAAACCCATTTAAAGCAAAAATTTTATTTTTGAGTGTATAATCTTCCCTTTAAAACTACTTTTTACAATATATATTATGTCTAAAAAAAATACTTTTATTCTGCTTTTCTTCCCAATTTTTTTTAGCTTACCATTGCAGGCCCAAACTCCAGACTTGGAGGCTCTCGAGTTTCTAACTGAACTAGGTGAGGATGGGACTTCTGGATCAAATAGAGACGATGATAAAACTGGTGGATACAAATCTTTTGTCCAAAATGAGTATGAGGGAATTGTAAAACAACTTAAAGAACTTTCTTTAGATGAAAAAAAAGAAATTTACTTCAGTGATCTAGCCGAGCAAAGAATAGAGTTGGCGACCCAGTTATGTGTTAAAGACAAAAGAGCTTGTTTTTTAATTAATGAGTATAGAGATTTTGCTGAATCTGAATCTAATGAGCCCAAAACATTTCAGACTTTAGAATTATTTGGAATAGATATATTTTCTGGATATCGCTCAGATTTCAATTTTTATGAAAATATGCCAGTTGGAGGAGATTATAAGCTTAAAATTGGCGATAAGATAAATTTACTTTTATTTGGAGGGCTTGAGCAAGATTCAGATCTTGATGTTAATAGAAGAGGACATATTGTAATTGACGGTGTTGGCAGTGTTGCGATTGCAGGCCTATCATTAGTTGACGCAAAAGAAAAAATTCAAAGAGAAATTAGTGATAATTATTTTGGTACAGAGGTAATTATCAGTTTAAAGCAAATCCGAGCAAAACAAGTTTTTGTTGTAGGAAACGTTCATGTTCCAGGCTCATTTTCATTAAATGCATTTGGTACCGTTTTAAATGGACTAATTTCAGCTGGTGGAATAAAAAATACTAGTTCATTACGAACTATTAAAGTTCTGAGAGATAGAAAAGAAATTGCTCAAATAGATTTATATAGTTTACTTGTAGATGGGGACACTGGATTGGTTGATCTGATCCTTGATGACGGTGATTCAGTTGTTGTAGGTGGCTTGAAGAATTCAGTTTCAATAATTGGTGAAGTCCAAAGGCCTGCTATTTATGAAATTATAGATGGGGATAATTTGCGTTCAGTTATTAATTATGCACTTGGAGTAAATTCATTTGCTGATCTGAAAAATATTTCAATTTCAAGAATCCTTCCCTCCGGCAAAAGAGCAGTATTGAATCCTAATGGAAATTTAGATTTCGTTTTACAGAATGGTGATCAAATAACTGTTAATTCTCAGATAGGTGAAAAAATCAATTATTTTAGTATTAATGGAGAAATAAGAAATGCTGGCGAATATACCTTCAACGAAAATAAAACTTTAGGTGATTTCATAGACATAGAGAGAGATCTTCTAGAATCCAGTTATGTCGGTCTAGCAGTTTTAAAAAGACTAGATCCTATTTCAAAATCTTATCAAGCTTTTACGTTTGATTTAACTAATACAAATCGATTGAGTAAAATAGGTCTCTTTTCTGGCGATCAGATATTTGTTTTTTCTAAAAGCGATATTGCTTTTATTCAATCAAAAACATTGGCTAATTATATAAGTTCAATGGCGGCCGATGATAATGAGCAAACATTTGATGGACTAGATTTTTATGATCCAAGTGAACTAGCTTCCGAAGCTTTGGGAGAAAATCCATTTTTAAATAATACAGGTGATGGCATTGACATTTCTGAAGATAAGTATAAATGTCTTGCATCTTTAGAATCTTTAAATAAGAAGCCATTGCTTGCTTTTCTTGAATCTAAGTTTGAAACTTTTGAGCCTGTTAATGATCTTGGTTGCTCAAGTCTCTTGAAAAAGAATTCTGAACTTCTCCCAATTTTAATTGTCAATTCAATACCAGTAGTAGGTAATGTCAGGTTTCCTGGAATATATCCAATTGGTAAGGGTGTTAATGGAAGAAATATTTTTAATCTTGCCGGAGGTTTTTTGTATGAAACATCAGTTTCAGAAATCTCATTCGAGGTTGGCACAAAATACGATGGTTTTAAAAATTACTCATTTAATGAGCTTTTAAACCTTAGTCAGGTTACATTTTTTAATCCAAGACTAGAGTTTTCAAATATATATGAAGGTCATATAACATTAGTAGGTGAATTTAATAATCCAGGCATATATTCAATTGATGGCTCAACAACCTTGATGGATGTATATGATCGCGCAGGTGGATTAACACAAAATGCATATCCATTAGGAGGTATCTTCACTAGAGATTCTGTCAAAGATCAAGA
>MDTB01017495.1_pt1 | contig 22091 bp, 26 predicted proteins | sample 811161 | NCBI WGS metagenome assembly MDTB01 (sample SAMN05326650, study PRJNA326480) | marine metagenome | isolation source: seawater | place: Mediterranean Sea | collected 2009 | reverse complement strand
TTCAACTACTAATCCATCAACTCCAGCTTCAGCAGCTTTTAATGCTCCGGCCAAACTTGGAACAGCATGATAAACAATTAGGCCAGCGCCTTTTAATTTACCAATGTATTTAGCAGGACTTCCAGCAGAGGTTGTTACAAACTTAACGCCACATTCTGCAACAAAATCTACAATAGAATCGTCTTGCAAAAATAAAATAGGTAAATTTACGCCAAAAGGATTATCGGTAAGATGAGACATTTTTTTTATCTCTTTTTTGCAAGTCTCAACTTCTCCAGAAGAAGTTTCTATTACACCTAGCCCTCCAGCATTAGACACAGATGATGCTAACTGGCTTCTAGCAATCCATCCCATTGGCGCTTGTATGATTGGATACTTTGATCCTAAGTGCTCAGTTACTCTGTTCATTTTACTCTCCTATTTTATTTAAAATAATCTGCATCTTTAAAAAAACTTCCTTCTTGATCGCTTACAGAAATTGTTTCAGGCTTTTCAGGTAATTCTATACTTATTTTTTCGTCGTCCCATTTAATACATCTTTCATCTTTTTTATCCCAGTAGTCTGTAACTTTATAGAAAAATTCTGCTGTATCGCTTAAAACCAAAAAACCGTGGGCAAAGCCGGGGGGAATCCAAAGCTGCTTTCCATTCTCAGACGATAAATATATTCCCATCCAATCGCCAAAGGACTCGGAATTCTCTCTTAAATCTAATATCACATCAAAAACCTCGCCTGACAAAACCTGCACTAATTTTCCTTGAGGATTATTTAGTTGATAGTGCAATCCACGAAATACTCCTTTTTTTGAAAAGCTTTTATTGTCCTGAACGAAACTATAATTTCTTTTTACTAGCTCGTTAAATCTGAGTTGATTGAAGTTCTCTGAAAAATTTCCTCTTTCATCAGAGTATGTTTCAGGAATAATAATTTCTATGTCTTTGAGGATTTCCCGTTTCATATAATTATTTAATAAGATTTCTTAAATGCTCTCCATAAGAACTTTGCATATCTCCCAACGCTTTTTTTATTTCAGTTTTGCTTATCCATTTATTGAGAAAAGCAATTTCTTCTGGGCAAGCTACAATAGTATTTTGTCTATTTTGCAGTAAAGAAATAAAATTTGAAGCTTCAAGCAAACTGTCAAAAGTTCCGGTGTCTAGCCAAGTAAAACCTCTATTCAAAATTTTCACTTTTAACCTTTTATCATTTAGATAAGTTTGATTAAGTTCTGAAATCTCAAGTTCTCCCCTCTTTGAAGGTTTTAAGTCTTTTGCTCTTGAGCTGACACCTTTAGGAAAAAAATACAAACCTGTAATAGCTAAGTTACTCTTTGGAGATTTAGGCTTTTCAGTAATTTTTTTTGGGTTTCCTTTCTCATCTATGCTAAGTATTCCAAATCTTTCAGGGTCTTTTACTTGATAAACAAAAATTGTGGAGTTATTTTTATCATTTACTGCATCTTTTAAAATATTTGACAGGTCATTTCCATGATAAATATTATCACCAAGAATCAAGCAACTAGGAGAGTCTTTTATAAAGTCTTTACCTAAAATGAAAGCTTCAGCTATGCCATTTGGCTTTTTTTGTTCAATATAACTTAGTTTAAGCCCCCACTGTTTGCCTGATTTAAGAAGTTTTTTATATTTCGGCAAATCTTGAGGAGTTGAAATAATTAAAATTTCTCTTATACCCGCCAACATCAAAGTTGATAATGGATAATAAATCATTGGTTTATCAAAGACTGGTAATAAGTGTTTTGAAATAATTTGAGTTAAAGGATGCAGCCGTGAGCCTATTCCGCCAGCTAAAATAATCCCCTTCCTGCTATTTTTCATCTTTTGTAACAACCTCAGATATACTTTCTTCCCAGTTTGGCAACATCAAATCAAATTCTACTTTTAATTTATCAGAAGACAAAAAAGAATAGTTGGGTCTTTTTGCTTTTTGATTAAATTCCTCGGAGCTTATAGATTCAATTATTGATTTAGAAAAAGCAGAATTAGGATTTTTTAACTTGCTTATTTTTTGTGCATATTTAGCAAAATCAAACCAAGATCCAAGCTTATCTCCTGACATGTGATAAGTACCCCATCTGCTCTCATTTTCGATATTTTCTTCAGTTTTTTTTAGCATTAGTAAGGTAGTTTTTGAGATATATGCAGAGTAATTTATAGAAGTTATTTGATCATTGATAACAAATAATTTATTTTGCTTTTCAGTAAATTTCTTTATCTTGGAAAGAAAATTATCTTCGCTTCTCGATATAACTCCACTTGTCCTAATAATAAAAAATTTTGAACAATTCTCTTCAACAAATTTTTCTCCTTCTAGTTTAGATTTTCCATATATAGATAATGGATTGGGAAAATCGGTTTCTAAATAAGGGAGATTTTTTTTACCATCAAATACATAATCGGTAGAAAAATGAACTAAAACAACCCCATAAGAATTAGCTAATTTTGATAGTTTATCGACTGCAACACTATTAATTTGATATGCATCGTCACGAAAATCTTCCGCGCCATCTACATTTGTATATGCTGCGGTATTGATAATAAAGTCTGGTTGGAAATCTTTGATTTTGGATTCTATTGATTCTATATTTTTGAAATCTAGCTCCTTTCGGTTTAAAAATTTAACCTCTTCCCATCCGACTAGGTCTTTTTTAAGAGCTTTACCTATTTGACCAGTAGCTCCTAAGACTAGTATTTTTTTCATAAATTTTTTTTATAAATTTAATTTAAATTATGACCTTTCTAAATACCACTTAACTGTTTTAGCGAGGCCTGAGGAAAAGGACTCTTTTGGCTTCCAATTTAAATTATATTCTATCTTTGAAATATCTAAGCTGTATCTAAAATCATGCCCCGGCCGGTCGTTTACAAATTTTATTTGTTTTTTATATAAAGAACCGTCCTTTTTTGGATTTTTAGAATCTAAGATTTCACATATCTCATTAACCACTTCTAAATTACTTTTTTCACAATTTCCTCCAATATTGTAAGTCTCTCCTGGCTTGCCTTTTTCTAGTATTTTCATTATTGCTTCGCAATGATCTTCTACATACAGCCAATCTCTAATATTTTTACCATCTCCATATATCGGAAGATTCTCATTTTTTATTGCTTTAGTGATAATCTGAGGAATAAGCTTTTCTTCATGCTGATGAGGGCCGTAATTATTTGTGCAATTCGAAACTAGAGTTGGCAGCTTAAAAGTATGATGCCAGGCTCTTACTAAGTGATCGCTAGCAGCTTTTGATGCTGAATAAGGGCTATTAGGCTTGTAAGAACTTTCTTCCGTAGATTTTTTATCATTTAAATTTAGAGATCCAAATACTTCGTCGGTCGAAATATGAAAAAATCTAAATATTTCTTTCTCTTTTTTAGATAGGTCATTCCAATAATCTAAAGATGCTTTTAATAAAGAGTAAGTGCCAAGAATATTGGTGTTAATAAAGGTTTCAGGACCTTCAATTGATCTATCAACATGGCTTTCAGCGGCAAAGTTTAAGATAGCTCTAGGCTTAACCTTTTTAATTAATGCTTCAACTTTGCTATGATTTTGAATGTCAATTTTAGCAAATGAATATCTAGAATCCGATTCAATAGCCTCTAAATTACTCAAATTAGCTGCATAACTTAGATTGTCTATATTCAATAAATTTTCATCGGAAGCTTCAAGGAACTTCAAGATAAAATTAGAGCCTATGAATCCAGCTCCTCCAGTTACAATAATCATTAAAATAGCTCTCTAAAATTGAGTTCAGCAAAAACTCCTTTTAGGAAATAGGTATATTTAGCTCTTTTTCGTTTAGAAAAAAGCATTTCAGGAGAAAGAACTTGAATTATAGATAACATAATATTTCTAATTATTACTGCCTTTATATTGTGTTTTTTTTGAGCATAAACTCTAGATCTGCCCATGTGATATCCTTTAATTTTTGCAATCGATTCATCTCTAGAACTTGAACTTCCTCCAATATGAGTTATTACTGCATTATGAATATACATAAGGTTACCAATCTTATTTTTTAGCCTAATAGAAATATCATCGTCCTCATGATATAGAAAAATTTTTTCATCAAAGCCTTTAATTTGCAAAAACTTTTCTTTCTTTATAAATATAGCAGCTCCACTGAGGACTGATACATCTTTATCGAAGGTAGGAAATTTTTTACTCATCCATTCCGATTTTGGAAGAAGAACTGATCTTCTTTTGAAGTCTTGTTTGCCTGTACGATTTATGATTTTAGGATTGAAGGCACTTGCGTTAGGATAGCGATCGGTTGCTTTAATCAATTCATCAAGTGTTCCGGGATTTAATTCAGAATCAGGATTAATAAATAAAAGGTAACTCCCAGAAGCTTTTTCAGCGCCAAGGTTGCAGGCAGATCCGTATCCAATATTTTCTTTGTTTTCTATCAAGACGCAGTCATAAGAAATGGCTATTTCTTTTGTTTCTTGGTCTTTAGAGTTGTCTACAAGAATTACTTCTGATTCTTTTGGAATAGATAATAAAAGCGATTTAAGAGCTAAGCTGCTTTTATAGCAAACAACTACAAAGGAAATATTCTCCCTTAAAAGACTCATAAGTCATTATATGTTGATTCTAGAATATCAAAAAGATTCCAAAATCCACGACTAAGTAAATTGTTGCTAATAATCCTAATACCCAAAATAAGCTTCTTGGACTTGGATTTTTTTCAGTAGCAATAAAGTAATAAAGAATCATATGAATGATTCTAGAAATCGCATAAATCCAAATTACTATGCTTAATTTGAAAGCGCTATACCCAGCCAAGATAGCAACTATAGACATTCCTAGAATTGGGACAATATTTTCTAAAGAATTCCAAAAAGTTCTATAGCTTCTAAATAAAAAAGATTTCTGCCCTAAACTTGGGTCAATTACCCCAATTTTATAACCTTTTTCTAACCTTTTTTTATCTGCTCCTACCATTACCATTGCTTGAAAAACTATGGTTAAGAGAACAAACCATAATCCTATAAATGCAGTTTGATAAATTTCCATTATTACTCCCTATTAAAGTTTAAAAATTATTAGGTATTTTTGGTTTAAAATCTTTATAAAAATTTTTGATAGTTTTAATATCTTGATCATTATCTCCTGTAGGCTCAAAAAAACCACTAAAGGAGCAAATTTTTTTATCGAAATCTATGCCAATTAAAACAATTTTGCAATCAGTTTGTTGTGCAATTCTTAAAAAACCGCTTTTCCACTTTTCTACTCTTTTTCTTGTTCCCTCAGGAGTAAGTCCAATAATAACTCCTCCGTCTTTTTCGGTTAACTTTGAAACTTCATCAACTACTAATTGAGGATTTTTTCTGTCCACTGGAATGCCTCCAATGCCAGAAAGAATATTTTTTAAAAAAGGTATTTCAAATAGAGTATGTTTGGCTAATACATTTAATTTCAAATCCACAGCCCAGATTAAAATCAGAGCATGGACAAAGTCCCAATTTGAGGTATGAGGAGCTCCTACTAAAATAAATTTTTTCAAATTCGGTATTTCTCCTTCTACTTTCCATCCGGAAACTTTTTGCAAAGTTCTGCCAAACCATTGGACAATCTTTGGTCTATTTGCCAAATGAATATCCGGAACAATTGTTTTGATAAAAAGACTCAATTTAAAAGTTCTATTTAGAAAAGGATTTAGCTATGGTTCTAAAAATAGCAATATGAGCATCCTTAGTATATTGCCTCTCTTCAACAAAATTGAAATTAGAAGAAGTTTTAGCGATAACAACATTTGATTCTGGATTTATATAAATAAACTGGTTATATATCCCGTGAGCAGTGTAGTCAGAAACTTCAGGTCCAGGCACCCACCATTGATATCCATATCCCCAGGCATCTGAACTGAATTCGTCTCCAGCGTTAGGTTGCACATGAATATCTAAGGGTGTGGTTGAATTTGCAACCCATTCATAAGGGACTATTTGATTTCCATTCCATTTGCCATTATTTAAATAAAGTTGTCCAAATTTTGCCATATCTCTCAGGGTTACATTCAAGCCGCCCAAAGACATTTCTACTTCTTGTTTATCAGTCAAATAAAATGCATCGTCTTGCATTCCAATTCTGCTCCAAATTTTTTCGTGTAAATATTCCTTAACACTCATGTTTGAGACTTCCGCTATCAACATCCCCAACATTTGGGAATCTAAACTTATATAATGGTTGTAGGTTCCAGGCTTTCTTGAGTTTTTAAGCGTTTTAGCAAACTCTCTTTGAGAGGTTCCAGTAGCGGTTACCCTAGCATATCTATTTATATCCGAATCAGGGTCGCCATAGTCTTCATTAAATTCTATTCCAGATGACATTTGTAATAAATTTTTAATTGAAACTCCCTCATAACCAGTATCTTTAAAATCTTTCAAATATTTAATTATGGGGTCATTTATGTCTTCAATTAGACCTTCCTCTAAAGCTATGCCTACAAGAGCAGACAAAAAAGACTTGGAAACTGACCAAATTATATGTCTACTTGTTTCTTTGTTTTCATTCCAATAATTTTCATAGTGCACCTCTCCGTCTTTTAGAATCATCAAACCATCAGTATTAAAGTAGTCTATTGATTCTATAATTTGTTTTTCTTCTCCTTCAAATTCATATGTATTTGGCATGATAAAGCCATCCTTTTTTTTAAAAATGTAAGGATTTTCCGATGCTTTAATTGGAGTTGAGGTTGGAAAAAACTCCTTCATATTTACAAAATTATAAGAAATAGTATTTTTATCAAAGAGATGAGCCACTTTATAAAGCCTCCAGGCGTTTGGTCCAAATATTATAGCTAAAAGAATTAAAACAACTAATAAGCCAATGATTATCCAATACATTTTCATTTAACCCCCATAGAATTATTTTTTTTTAAATAATTTATTTTTTAAATTCTCAAAAACAGACTTTAATTTTGCTACAAGCTCTGGCCCCGCTAAAAAAACTCCTAATATCAAAATCAACCAACTCAATCCGTAAGCTAAAGAAGAATAAATGGCTTTTTCCGTAACAGAAAAAGAGGATTTTAATGCAATTGCCCCGATTAAAGGATAAACCGCTGCTGAAAGAAATATTAGTCCTACACCGAATAATCTAATCAACATAAATTACTTATGAGGCGTAACTAAATATTTGGTTCCAGTTGCTTGTTTTGCGTAAGTTTTTATTGCATCCGGTGCTAGCATCTCCTCTAAAGAAACTTCCTTTGTATAGTAACTTGCAAAAGTAGTGGTTATTTCTTTAGCCACTCTGTCTCGCATTTCTTGAAATTTTTCCATTCCAACTCTTCCTATAAAAGGAGTTAAAAGCCACCCTCCTAAACCCCAAGAAAGTCCAAAAGATCTATTAAGAACCGTTGGAGTCGGATCTAACCCGCCATAAATATATACCTGTTTATAAGTATCAGAACCATAGCGACTGTATTCAGTAGCACTTTTATTTGCTGCCACCTCCATAGCAGATAAAATCTGTCCAGCTAATTTTCCTTCGTTACCTCCTCCGGTTGCATCAAAACCAAGGGTTGCGCCAGTTTCAACAAGACAATCTGTTAAGCTCTTCGTAAAATCTTCATCAGAAGTATTGCAAATATATTTAGCACCCAGATCTTTTAGCAAATCAACGTGCTCTTGTTTTCTTACAATATTTACTAAAGGAATATCATCAGCTAAACAAATCTTAACCAACATTTGTCCTAGATTTGATGCAGCAGCGGTATGAACCAAGGCCGTATGATTTTCTAATTTCATGGTCTCTGTAAATCCAAGAGCAGTAAGAGGATTTACAAATGAAGAAGCAGCTTCTGCAGAAGTTGTGCCATCATTCATCACCAAGCAACTCATCGCTGGTAAACACCTATATTGAGAATACATAGCACCGCCAGCAACACCAACAGTTTTACCAATCAAATCTTTTACATTCTTTCCAGCATCAATAATTACACCGCCTCCTTCGTTTCCAACTTGCATTGACTTGTCTAATCTTGGTTTCATTGACTGCATTAATCCTGGGTGAATTCCCATTGAAGTAACTGTGTCATCTCCTGAACCGGAAGTAGAAATACTTTCAAGATCAGCTGCAAAACTAATTAACAAGCCTAAATCTGAAGGATTAATAGGAGATGCTTCAACTTTGATGAGTACTTCATCGTCGCCAGGAGTCGGGACATCTGAGGTTGCGATAGATAAATTTAATTTCCCTTCGCTAGTTATCTCTGATCTTATTTCTTTTGATTTTAAATCTGTCATTTTTTCTCCTAATTTTTTTAAGCTAAATGTTTGTTTCTAAAAATTAATATTAATTGAATTCCAAGACCTACTATATACATACTCGTAAAAAGCAAAAAGAAATTTAATAACAATGGATCTTCAAAAGAATCTATATAAGGATCGCTAGGCGGAAGTCTTCTAAGGCCATCTGTAATTGCAGGCAAGACATGAAAAAGAAAAGTAGAGGTGTACGCAATAGTTTCAATATAGGGAGAAAAAATTCCGAAGATTTTTTTCTTTTCGGCAATAAACCCAACCACAACAGCCACTACTGCTAAAACGCCCATAAAGTGAGCCGGACCAAAACCGCCTTGATGGTAAATAAACAAAGACGATATTGCGACGATCAAAGTAGCAAAAAGATAGATTTCACCGGACAGGTTTCTAGCTTTAATAAATTTATATTTCGCTAAAGAATAAAATCCAATCAAAAGTGCTGAGATTCCTAAAATAGTATGCACCCAACCTAAAAAAGAAATTGCTGGCATGTTTTCTCCTTATAAATATTTTTTACTTTCTATTTTTCAGTCTATCTATTATCAAGGTAATTGACAGCAAAAAAATAAAAATAAAGATTCTAAAATCTAAAAAAAATGGGGCGCTAACTGGAATTGCTATTGTTTTTATTAAAGCATTATCTTTATATTCGTGTCTTTCTGAAAAAATTTCGTTACTTCCTATTTCTAACATATCTCTGATACTTCTATACCTCATAATTGCAGTTTGATCCCACTCTTTGGTTTCTTCTGCGCCTATATGGTCTAGTGCGTTGGCGGAAACATTTCCTGCAAAAACAGGATGAGAAGCTCTTATAAGTAATGCTGGATACATGTACTCCATGTAATAATCCAAAAGGTCAATTGCTGTAGCAGACTCGCCAGTCTTTTCCATAATTGGAGGATTTTCATTAAGATCTAGGAAATTAACCATATAAAAATCACCTCCATCATCATTACGAAGAAATTCAAGAAAGTTTGATCTATCTTCTTCAGAAATTGTCGATTCGCCTTTATCTATTCTTTCTATTATGAGATCTATTTCAGCTTGGGACAAAGGGCCTGACGTATTTGTGTACCAAAAAAAGAAAACTAGATAAATAACAGCAGAAATAAACCAAGGATTTTTTAACATGTTAAAACTCTAATCAATTTAAATTTAAGAATCCACATAGCTTATTGCCAGATGGGTCTTTCAAATAAGCAAGGTACATCTTGAAGCCTTCTCCTTGTCTGATCCCGGGAGGATCTTCACATGATGAACCACCATTCTCTATTCCAGCAGCATGCCAACGGTTGCCTAATTCTGTTGTCAATATATTAAAGCCTATTGTCGTGCCATTTCCATGTGTAGCTGGTTCATTATTTATCGGCTCAGAAATACAAAAAGTCATATTTTCATGAAAATAAAAATATCTAATTTGGCCAGTAAGATTGGGAATAAATTTTCCTGATTTGCATCCTAAAACTTCAAAAATAGAATCGTAAAATTTTTTTGAAACTTCAATATCATTTGCTCCCACCATAATATGACTAAACATTTCTAGACAATTGAGTGTAAAGCTTTAGAAATTTGATTTGAGGTTTTATATAGTTCTAAAACTTTATGTTCTTTATTGCAGATGAATGCGTAGCCAAGATCTTTATCTTTATCTCCATAAGCGACAGCTCCGCCAATTCCTGCATGGCCAAAATATCCTTTAGAGTATCTTGTTGATTCTTCTATTTTTGCTTTTTTATGATACAACATATAACCAAGTCCAAAAGCAGCATCAGCTCCCATTAAAACTGTATCTGGACCGTTAGAAAATTTCGTTGTTATTATGTCTAAAGTTTCAGGAGAAATAATTTTTTTTCCGTCTCTAGAACCCCCAGAACTTAAAATTCCAAAAAGTTTAGCCAACCCTTCTGCACTTCCATGTCCGTTTGCGGAAGGGATTTCTGCACATCGCCACTCAGGATCATTTACTCCTCTTAAGCCTGCCCCTTGAGCAAGAGATTGAAATGCTAAATAGAAGTCTCCTTCGATAATTGCATTTTTAAGGTTTTTTAGTTTTCTAGGTAATAAAAAAGAGGGCACATATTTGATACGCTCTAAAGGGAAGGTGCCAGCAACATCTCTTTCCATCATGACCATATCGGCGCAATTATCGAAGTCTTCATGAGTTAATCCGATTTTAAAATCTATTCCAAAGGGAATTGCAATTTCTTCTTCAAAATATTTACCAACTGTTCTCCCATCTACTCTCTTGAGTATTTCACCTACCAACCATCCATAAGTCAAAGCATGATAGCCTTGTGACGAACCAGGCTTTCTTAAAGGTTTTTGATTTTGAAGAGCGTTTGTAAAATGCTCCCATTTAGTCCAATTAGTTATTGGGAGGCCATCAGAAAACCCAAACATTCCTGCTCGATGACATAAAAAATCGCTAACTTTTGTGTTTTCTTTTCCATTCTTTCCGTATTCTGGCCAGTAAGTTGTAACCTTTTCGTTAAAATCTAATTTACCTTCATCAATCAATTTTGCTATGCATGTAGCTGTAACTGCCTTAGTTACTGAAAAAACATTAACCCAGGTTTTTTGCTCCCACGGTTGTTCTCTATTTGCATCTTTGTGTCCGCCAAATAGGTTAACAACCATTTCTCCCTTATGTTCAATGGCCAAAGACGCTCCAAGTTCATGTCCTGACTCAATGGCTTTCGAGAAAACTGATTTTATTTTTTCAAACTTTGGATCGCAATAACCTTCTACTGGAAATTTTTCCATTAGTCCCCCTTTTATCCTTAATCAAAAGAATTACTTTGAAGCTCTAGGCCTTCTAAAGAGCCCTTTTTTCTCCAACTTTTCATTAAACTAAAAAATTCTAAAGATCCACCACCATAAGGATTATTTTGCGGTGAGGTATTGGGTTTACCTTCGTTATTGTAGTAGCCAGGTGTGCAACTTTCTTGAAAAGATTGCATGTTTCTTGCTTTTTCTATTACAGTTTCAACCCACTTTTGCTCTGCTTCTTCAGCAGCTTCTACATAATTTTTACCAGCTTTTTTCATCTCATTTAAGATATACGATAAGTGAATGCTTTGCTCATCTAAGGAATGAGTATAGTTGGCTGTAAAACCTCCTTGCGCTGGGCCAAAGAAAAATGAGTTAGGAAACCCTCTGCAATGCATTCCATGATAAGTGATTAGGCCGTCTTTCCATTTATCAGAGATGGATAAATTATTTTTTCCAAAAATTTCATAACCACTTCTTCTGGTATATTCTGTTCCTACCTCAAAGCCAGTTGCAAATATAATGCAATCAACTTCATATTCACGGCCATTAAAGAATATACCTTTTTCTGTAATTTTATCTAATCCCTTTCCGTCAGTATCTACTAAGGTAACCGACTCTCTATTGTAAGTTTTTAAGTATTCGTCATGGAAACATGGGCGTTTACAAAACTGCCTATAATAAGGCTTTAAAGATTCTGCAGTCTTTGGATCGTTAACTATTTCTTCAGCTCTTGCTCTTATTTTTTCCATTTTTTCAAAATCAAACATCTCAACTTTATTCATTAAGTTGTCTTCTCCTACGTGATTGATAAATCTATCAGTTAAATATTTCTTAATTCCTTTTTTGTAAAGATCTTTGGTGAAAAGACCATTTAGAAGCCAAAAAAACATGATTATTTTTGAAGGGCCGCTACTGCTTAAACTTCCTAAAATGGTCCTAAAAATTTCTGTCCAGCCATCATTGACAAGATCTTTCTTTTGTAAATTTCCAGTAAGAAAGCCCTCGAAATTTTCTCTCCTCTCATTGTGCCAGCCAGGCTTTAATTTGCTGAACCATTCTTCATCTGTTTCGATGTTATTCCTTTCATCAATCGATGAGGGAGTTCTCTGAAAAACATATAATTCCTTGGCGGCCTCTCCTAAATGCGGAATACACTGAACTGCAGTTGCCCCAGTTCCGATAATGGCAACTTTCTTATCTTTTAAATTTGCTAAATTTCCTTTTGAGTTGCCTCCAGTGTATTTATAATCCCATCTACTGGTATGAAAGGTATGCCCTTTAAAATCATTTATACCTTCTATAGCTGGTAATTTAGGTCTATTTAAAGGACCATTAGAATGGACAACATATTTAGCTCTAATATCGTCTCCTTTATTAGTAGAAATTTTCCAAAGACCTTCGTTTCCTAGCCAAGCCACCTTTGTGACTTCAGTCTGAAAAATAGCGTTTTCAGAAAGATTAAATTTTTCAGATATCTTTCCAATGTATTCGAGAGTTTCTGGTGCATTTGTATATTTATGCTTAGGAACAAATCCTGTTTCCTCTAAAAGGGGGAAATAAATATATGATTCTATATCGCAAGATGCGCCAGGATACCTGTTCCAGTACCATGTACCCCCGAAGTTACCTCCTTTTTCAATTATCTTAAAATCATTTACTCCAGACATTTTAAGTCTAGACGCAGCCAGAATGCCTCCAAAACCACCGCCGATAATAGCTACCTCGGTTATAAGATTCTCAGGACTCTTTTCAATTTTTTCAACATAAGGATCTTCAACAAAATATTTAAAATCTCCCTCGACCTCCTTATATTGATCGTTTCCATCAGCTCTGAGTCTTTTGTCTCTTTCTTCTCTGTATTTGTTCCTTAACTGATCAGGATCAAAACTTAAACTTTCACTTTTTGTGACCATAATTACTTTAGATTATAAATAATCCCCTAATTTATCACCAAGTTTTAGACTTCTCTAGCAAATATAGAATTGTCTTAATCTATTCAAAAGAAGGAATAACATTAGTTATAGGAATCATTAAATGCTCCCATTCGGTATTAGGAAACATTACATAAGATCCTCCTGCATAAGGATTAGAAGTTATTTGTTTTAAAACACTTCTAGGTAGAAGCAACATTAAGTGAGGTCCAGAATCATGAAAATTTCCTGTCTTAGCTGATTTTTTATGATCATCCATTGCAACACTTGCTGGATCATCGTTATCGACCGGGACATCTCCCATTAACATATATGCCTGGCCAAACTTTTGATTTTCAATGTCATTATTTTCGCCTGCCATAAATCTAGCATTCCACTTTCTCCATTCTTCATCTAAGCACATTGGAGCTATTCTCTGAGGAGTGCTGCCAGTCATGCAAACCCAATCACTGGTGCCTTGAATTAAAAGCGTACCGTCGTAATCCATAAAGGTAGCATTTTCACTTATGCTCGATGGAGCCGCTCTTTTTGCCAATTTAACTAAAGCGTTTTTAGAAAAAGGAGATTGGTGTTTTTCTCCTGGCAAATGTCCTCCAGCGTTTATAGATCCAGAAATAACCAAAGTTAAAAAAACTATTATTGCTTGTTTCATAATTATCCTTTTGTTTAATTTATTAACTGATTAGACTAACCTGATAATCTTCAGACATCAATATTACAAAAAAAATGAAAGAAATTACAAAAGATAACTGGTTAACTCCTCCAAATAATAGATGGAGCTTTCAAAATATGAGCTCTCTTTTTAAAACTATTAAACTACAAAAATCCATTTCGCCTGTTGTTTTGTCTAAAAATCTAAAATCAATTGAATCTTTTGAATTTGAAGGCTTAGAAGGAAAAAAAACAATCAGGCAAATGCTTGATGAAAGCTTTACTGACGCATTTGTAGTTATTAAAGACAGTAAAATTGTTTTTGAAGAGTACCAAAACAATATGGATCAAGGAAGCTTACATCTTATGAATTCCGTTTCTAAATCTTTTGTGGGAATGCTCTTAGGAATTTTAGCTGAAGAAAATAAATTAAATCCTAAAGACAAAGTAATTCAATATATCCCTGAATTAGAAAAGTCTGCTTTTGGAGAAACTACAATTCAGCATGCGCTGGATATGACTGCTGCGGTTAAATTTAGTGAAAATTATGATGAAACTAATTCTAAATTTTGGCATGAAGCAGCTGTTGTTGGTTGGCGTCCAGAATTAATGGAAAATGACTCTAAAAAAACACTTCTAGCTTATATGAGCGACCTTGACGAAACTTCTCAAAAAGATAATGAAAAGTTTGATTACCGTACTGTTTTAACCAATATTGTTGCTTTGACAGCAGAAAGAGCATGCGGAAAGAAATTTCAAACTCTCTTACAAGAATATATCTGGGATAAACTTTGTGCTGAATTTGACGCAGAAATAGTCACAGATGAATCTGGCTTTCCTTATATGGGAGCTGGCATGAATGCTAGCGCTATTGACCTAGCAAAATTCGGATTGATGTTAATGAATAATGGAGTTTTTAACAGCACGAGAGTTATACCTGAGGCTTGGATTCAAGATACTTTAGCTCAAGACAAAAAGTATAAAAGCAACTTTGCAAAAAGTGAGTATGCTTTGAGGCTTCCTGACTTTCATTACAAAAATCAAATGTGGGTTGGAAATGAAACCACGATGCTATGCCTAGGTATCTATGGTCAAGCAATATTAATAGACCAAAAAAACAAGGTTGTTATTGTGAAACTCTCTTCCCATCCAGAACCTGATGATCCAATAATTCTTGGCAATACTTTTTTGGGAATAAGCGCTATTCAAGAAAAAATTTAAAATTAATTTTTTGCTTTTGAAGTCCAGAACTTTATCATGTTTGAAGTGGTGTGATCTTTTACAATAAAGTGGTGATAAAGAGCTGCAAAGATATGGATAATGATTAGAAAGATTATTGCGTTGGTCGAAAATTCGTGGATACCTCTTACCAAACTAAACATTTGATCATTTTGAACCTCAGAAGATAAATTCAGAGTCCCAAAAACTACAACTGGTTCAGCTGTAAAATTCGCTGATAAAATCCCGGTAATAATTAACATTGCCATCAAAACATAAAGGCCATAATGCCCTGCCTTAGCTGAGATGACCTGCCAATATGGCATTTCTGCTGGAAGAGCGGGTGCTCCGTAACGATATCTCAGAAACAGCCTCAGAAAAAAAAGAAAAGTTACGATCAGCCCTGCTTGAGCATGATCCACTCTGGATTCAAGTCTGTCCCAAAGCTCCATTTCTCCACCAAATTTTTGCGCAACATTTAAATCAAGCATAATGATTATTGCCATCAACCAGTGAATTATTTTTTGCGTCTTAAGATAATCGATCATTTTTAAGATATTAAAAAAATGACAGCCAAATTTAGAAATAAAACTAACAAAGTTAAAGATACACTCAATGTATGCAACTTCTTGAAAAGTTTGTCATTTTTTTCGTCTCTAGCCTTATTGGTTTTAGGAATTATAAAATAACATACCGACATGGATAAGAGACCTAATATCCCTATGAAACCAAAGGGATAGAAATTTAAATTTGCTAGGAAAGAGCATCCCAGAGAAAATGAAGAAAGAAATATTAAAAAAAGAAAAAATTTCGGAAATAAATTTCTAAGTAAAATACCCGCATTTTCCTCTGGCAAAACAGTAAAAATTGATGAAGCTACTATCACAGACTGAAAAATGATAACTCCTGAGATAAGACCTGCGCAGAGAATATAAATTTGATTAAAAATTTCCACAATTCAAAGTTAAAAGCTTATTTTAAAAAGTTTTTTATTAAAAATATTTGAATTGTAATGGTTATAATTTTTAAATGAAATTAAAAACTTTATCTTTGACCGTCTTTCTTCTGATCTCACCTTATTTAATGACGGCAAAATATGGGAAAACTGATCCGGATAAGCTTTATTCAAGAGCTTTGAAATTTATAGATCAAGAAAGATTTTTTGAAGCAAAAAAAGTTTTAAAAGCTTATACAAAATCAAAACCCGATGACTCTTTCGGTTGGACTCTCTATGCCTTTAGTGAGAGAAAACTTGGTGGTTTGGATAAGGCTGAAAAATTATATGAAAAAGCTTTAATTTTAGATTCAAATAATAAGGCTGCTTTGGAGTACCAAGGTGAGCTTTTTGCTGAAACTAATAGGCCTATCTTAGCTAAAAGTAATTTAGAAAAATTGAAAATTTTATGTCCTGACTCTTGCGAAGAATTAGAACAATTAGATTCTTATATAAAAGGAACGACTAAGAAATAGCTTTTACAACTAAATTGTACTTTAGCTATAATTCAAAAATGAATTCTGAAAAGATATTAAATCCATCAGAAATAGCTGAGTTAAAAGAAAAGAAGGATTTGATTAATATAATTACTCTTGCTTCGATGTGGATGCAAGTTATCTTAGCTTTTGCTCTTTTTATTCAATATCCAAATCCTTTTACCTTTTTGATTTCAACTTTTGTTATTGCTGCAAAACAATTTCAAATGGCTGTTTTTATGCACGACGGCGCCCATGGACTTATTTTTAAAGATAGAAAATTAAATGACTGGGCTTCTCAATGGCTTTGTGCTTTTCCTGTTATGACTGATACGCTGCCTTATAGAAAAGTCCACTCGCAACATCATAAATTTACCGATACTGAAAAAGATCCAGATTTGGGACTTACAGAAGCTTTTCCTACTTCATGGTTTAGTCTTTTGAGGAAATTCTTAAGAGACTTAACAGGCATTGCAGGATTCAGACGCTATTCCGCCACCCTTATTTCTGCCTGGGGGAAAGAAGATAAATTTTTAAAAAGCGTTAAAAGATTCTTGTTTAAATTAAGAGGGTTTTTAATAACAAATTTATTAATTTTTGGTACCTTACTTTTTTTTGGTTATGGGTGGTTGTATTTACTATTATGGTGGATTCCCCTTCTTACTTTTTTTAGTTTGTTTTACAGAATAAGAAGCATCACTGAACACTCAGGCTTAAGTGGCAACGATGATTTTAGTTTTACCAGAACTACTATAGTTCCATGGTATCTTAAATATTTTCTTGCGCCTTTGAATGTAAATTATCATATCGAGCATCATTTATTTACCTTCTGCCCTTGGTATAACCTTCCTAAGGCTCATCAAATGTTAATTAAGAAAGGCCTCACTGAAGAAATGGAAGTCTCTAATGGGTATATGCCCGTTTTAAAAAAAATTCTGGTACAGTGACTACCTTAAAATGTTAGTAAAAAATATTCTTTTATACTTAGGTATTATTTTATCTGCGATTTCGATATCTGCAGAGCCCTTATCCCATGATCACCATGGAGAGGATGGCCATCATCATGATGAGTCCTGTTTAATTTGTCATTTTGTTGAGATATCTTCGTTAGGAGATTTAAACGCTTTAATTTTAAATACTCAATTTAGTAACAATTTTGAGGGAATTTCTAACAATTCCTTCCAAAACAACCATTTATCTCTTTATTCATCTCGAGCACCTCCTAAAATTTAAATTTTCTTTTTAATTTTAAATTTTAATTTTTCATAGGAGGTAATATGAAAAAATATATATATTCGCTCTTAATTTTGAGCGCAATGATAGTAAATTCTGTCTTTGCTAACGATGTTGAAGATGTTCTTGTAACTTCTTCTATTTTGGGAGCAGAAAGTCAGATAGAAAATCAGGTTCATATAATAAGTGAAGAGGATTTAAATAAAGCTGGAACTCATAGTTTGGGTGAAGCAATTGACGGATTACTTGGTGTCACTAATACAGACTTTGGATCTGCGGTTGGGCAACCAGTAATAAGAGGTTTGTCTGGTCCTAGAATTAAAGTTTTAGAAAATGGCTTAATAAACAGAGATGTTTCTGGAATTGGCGCTGATCATCCAATTGATATCGATTTGAATAACATTCAGCAGGTCGAAATTATAAGAGGTCCAAGCTCGTTGCTTTATAGTAATGGTGCTCTTGGTGGAATTGTTAATGTAGTCGATAACACTATTACTAAAACTGATTTTACTGATCAGGAAGTCAAATTAGGTGTTGAGCATCATTCTGTAAGTGATGGAAATGTTCATAACGTAAGTTTTGCAGACAACATTGAAGGTTATAACGTGAGTTTAGCCTACAAGCATGCTGACTTTGATGTTTATGAAATACCAGATGAAGCAGTTATTCATGAGCCTGGCCATACTGGAGAAGAATTGCCTTACGTTGAAAATTCTGACACTAAAACCGCAGCTTATAAAGTTGGCTACTCAGTAGTTGAAGATTGGGGATACTTTGGTATGTCTTTCAAAGATATAGAAAACACATACGGAATTCCTTTTCATGGAGAACACGAAGATCCACTTCCTGGTCAACCGGTAGTGGAAGAAAGAATAGAGTCCTCTACTGATTCAGATACTTTCAATATAAAAGGAGCATACAAAGTAGATAATGGTTTGCTAAATCAAATAGATTATTTTTATAGTGATACTGAATACTCTCTTGATGAATTACACATTGGAGGCCCTCACAACGGTGAAGTAACAAATTTTCTTAATGATGCTCAAGAGGTAGGGGCAATCCTAGACATATCAAATGATTCTTTAACCAGAAAAATTGTCATTCGTTCAATGAACGAGGACACTTCGATCCTTGGAGAAGAAGCTTTCATGGAAAATGTTGATAGTGAAGAAAAAAGCCTCGGATTCTATGTAAATAGAAACTTCGATGCGATGGATCTTGATCTTGTCATTAGAAGAGATGAAGTGTCTAGAAGCAGCACATTTAGCTCTGTTGCTCACGATAAAAACTTTGACTCTTTTAGTTATTTACTTGGCTTCGGGATTGATATTAATGCAGTTACAGATTTGAGCGTTAGTTTTGGAAACCTAGAAAGAGCGCCTTCATCAGTTGAAATGTTCATGAATGGTGCTCATGCTGCCGTTCAAAGATTTGAAGTGGGTAATCCAAATATGGAAGCTGAAGAATCGCGAAATATTGACCTTGGCCTAAATTTTGACAACGGCAATTATAGTGGAGCTCTTAACCTTTATAGAAATAATGTAGATAACTATATTTATCGACAAGATACAGGTGCCACTGATAATGTTGGAGTTGAGCCTAGTAACTTAGCCATAGCTAATTTTGTTCAAAAAAATGCTGCGCTTGAGGGATATGAACTTCAATTTGGAACTAGCTTTAGTTTTCTAAATGGTACCTTAGCGCTTTCTGCAGGAAGAGATTATGTAAAAGGGACTTTTGAAGATAATACTAATATTCCTCGAATAGTTCCTGCTAGAAATATTTATTCTGTTTCATATGCAGAAGACAGTCTTTCTGTAGACATAGATCTTACAGATGTTAAGGCTCAAAACGATATAGGTGGTGTTGGTGATTCTGTAACGGCTGGTTTTGATATGCTTGATTTAAGCATTGGAAAAACTCTGGCTATGGAAGGTGTTGAAGAATTAAAAGTAACTCTCTTTGCTAATAATTTACTCGACGAAAAAGCGAGAAATCACTCATCTACTGTCAAAAATGAGGTACCTTTGCCTGGAAGAAATATAGGAATAAGTTTTAAAGTTTCTCTATAGAGAGTTTTAAAATTTCCTCTGAATGCCGAAAGCAATTATAAGTTGTTTTCGGCGTTCAAATGACTAAGATAGCTTCCTAAACCTATGAAGCTTGTAATCGCAAAAGATACCGATAAATTTTTTGGCTCTCAACTTAGGGAGCTTGATTTTTCAGTAGATATCTTAGCAGTTGATCCTGAAAATCCTTCTAGCCCCTCTTGGGACTCAATTCCAGAATGTGATGCATTTTTTTTATCTTATCAATTTTTATTCGCTATTAGAGATAATCAAGAACTCTTCAAACCCCTCTTAAGTTTAAGTAAGCGCATGAAATTTATTCAAACAGGCTATGCAGGAATGGATGATCCGTTTTGCCAAGCAATATTAAAAGAGTCTAATGCTGTGATTGCAAACGCGAGTAGCATCCATGCTATTCCTATTTCTCATTATGTTTTCTCTCAAATGTTGCGCTGGAATAAAAGAATAGACCAGCATATTAAATTGCAAGATGAAAAAAACTGGAGCCCAATGGGTGGTGATGGAGAACTAACAAATAAAACTTTATTGATTCTCGGATACGGTGGCATTGGAAAAGAAGTGGCAAAACTTGGTAAAGCCTTTGGAATGAATGTTGTTGGAATAAGAAGAAACCCACAACCATGTGAATTTGCTGATGAAGTTTTAACCATGGATAGAATAGAAGAGTACTTGCCTGTTGCAGACTTTATGGTCCTGGCATTACCAAATAGTGAAGACACTAACGATTTGGTTGATAAATATTTGCTTGAAAAATTGAATAACTCAGCAATGCTCATTAACGTGGGCAGAGGAAATGCTATTAAGGAGGGAGATTTAGCAGAAGCCCTCAATTCAGGAACAATCTCAGCTGCGGCTTTGGATACAACTAAAAATGAACCTCTAGAAAAATCTTCAGCTCTATGGACAGCAAAAAACTGTTTTATTTCAGCTCACGACTCAGCTCACTCGCTTTTGGGTTTGCCCCGAGCTTTTGAATTGTTTTTAGAAAACGTTAAAAACTTTAAAGAAAATAGACCTTTAAAAAATCTCTTTAGATAAATCTTACGCAAACTGCTTATAACCTTTTTGGCTTCATGAACAATAAAGTCATGCGGTCGCTTTCTCCTATTTGCAAATATTTTGATTTATCCACTTCTTTTAATCTTAAGGTTGGAGGCAAGGTCCATACTCCTTTTGGATGATTGGTGTTGTCATTTAAATTTGCATTAATTTCAGATTTTCCCACCAATGTAAATCCATGTTTTTCTGCAACTTCAATAGCGTAGCTTTCAGTTACATATCCGCTCTCTTTCATTTTTTTTAGTGATGTTCCTGGTTTTGCTCGATGTTCGACAATGCCAAAATATCCTCCAGGCTTTAAAGCGTTGAAACTATTTTGAAAAATATTATCCATATTAGGTCCAAGCCAGTTATGTAAGTTTCTAAATGTCAAAACTGCATCAACTGACTCTGTTGGAGCTAAGGCTGAATCTAGATTAACTAATTTTACTTTCTTAAAATTTTCTTTAGAGCTGAGCATGTTTTCGAAATTAGCTCTGCTTCTTTTTAGATAATTGTTTTTAATTTCAGGATTAAAGTGCGCAGCTATTAACAAGCCTGAATCGCTCAAATAATTAGCAAGAATTTCTGTATACCAGCCTCCTCCTGGAGAAAGCTCAATAACTTTCATATTGGGTTTTATTTTAAAAAAAGTAATAGTCTCGTAAGGACTTCTATAGATATCTCTAATAACATTTTCAGCTTTGCGATCTGAGCTTTCCAGGGCTTCTCTCAACTGATCAGCTAAAATTGAAGGACCAGAAACTAAAAGAAGAATTAAAAATATTATTTTCATCATAATGTTTTTTCAAAAGTTTCTAGTTCAGGAGGGCCTAAGTAAATGTCGGCATTTTTTCCAGCATTTTTATGAGCAAGTCGAAAGGCTTCCGATTTCGTCCAATCAACAAAGTGTTCTTTTGATTCCCAAACGCTGTGTGAGGCATATAAAGAATAATTATCCTCTTCACGACCTTTCATTAAATTAAATTTCTTAAAACCATCTACTCCTTGCAGGTGAGTATCTCTTTCTCTCCATATTTTTTCAAAATCCTCTTCTCGACCTTTTACAATTTTAAATCTGTTCATTGCTAAAAACATTTAACTATTGACCTCTTGTTCTTTAAGAAAATATAAAATCAAAAAAGGGTTGCATTAGCAACCCTTTTTTTGAATTAAAGCTATTAATATCTTTTAACTACTTCCACCATACTTACCGAACTTAGTTGGGTATATTTGTAAGTTTTTCTAAGGAATTTTGTAAATTCCTTGGTTGGCTCTCTTACTTGGACCTGTTCCAAATAGGACTCCAAATCATTAAATCCACAGTATGCTAAATGCGTACCGTTTTGCAGTGTATAACCTGGACCAAATGCTAAGAGACCGAATGAGTCATACTCTT
>MDTB01120194.1_pt1 | contig 22105 bp, 15 predicted proteins | sample 811161 | NCBI WGS metagenome assembly MDTB01 (sample SAMN05326650, study PRJNA326480) | marine metagenome | isolation source: seawater | place: Mediterranean Sea | collected 2009 | reverse complement strand
TAAAAGTTTTGAGAATTCTTTTGATTTATTAAATCAAAAATTTTCTGAAAAAATAAAACCTAATTTATTAGTAGCAAGATTAGATTATTGGAATAGCAATACTAACATGGGCGGAGCGTTTAGTCATGTAACTGGTGTGATTAGAGCTTTATCTCAACATTTTAATATTTTCTTATGCAGTGTTGATAATGAAGTTTATAAATTTGAATTAGATGATATTAATATAAAATATGTTGATTTAATTAGACCTAACTTAGGTAATGATTTTAAAGATATTCTATTTTCAGATGATTACTTTTTAGATCAACTTGAACAAGTTATTAATGAGAATAGTATTGATATAATTTATGAAAGAATGTGCTTAGGAAATACATCTTGTGCACAAATTTCAAGAAAAAAAAATATTGCATATATAGCTGAATATAACGGCTCAGAAATAGATATTATAAATGATAGTGGCCTAACAGTTCCTTTTGAAAATACATTTAAAAATTATGAAATGTTTAATTTCATGAATGCAGATATAATTTCTGTTGTATCAAAACAAGTAAAAGATCAACTTTTAGACTTAAATATACCAAGTAATAAGATTATTATAAATCCAAATGGAGCTGACCCAAAAAAATTATCAAAATTTACAGAAGAAAACTTTAAATCTATAAGGGAGACATTGAACATTAGTAAAAACGAGTTTGTAATTGGATATGTTGGAACTTTTTCTACCTGGCACAATATTGATTTTTTGATGAAATTAATAAATTTTGTATGTAAAAAAAATTGTGAAATTAAATTCATTTTAATTGGTCTAGATTATACAAATAAAAATTTTTTAGAGTTAATTGAAGATAATAAAGAAATAAAATCACAAATAATGATCATGGGTAAGTTGCCACCAAAAGTAAAAGATTATTTTTTACAGGTTTCAGATGCCACAATCATAACAAATAAAAATAAGATAAATAATAAAGAATTTTTTGGATCCCCAATAAAACTGTTTGAATACATGAGCTTAGGAAAGCCAATTATATCTACAAAAGTTAAAAATATTGAAGATTACTTAAAGATTTATACAGATACTATTGATCAAAATTTAGAAAATGTTAATGGATTTGTTATTGATAATGATGAAAGCACAACTTTAAAATTAGATCAAATATTTGATAAATTTTATAATGTGATTAATTTTTTAAAATTAAATTCTAAAATCTCGAATAAGATAGGAGAAAACAGTAGAAATCACTTTTTGAAAAATTATACTTGGGAAGCGAACATAAATAAGCTACTTTATGTGATAAAAAATGAATACAAATAATCAACTAAAAAATGAAATTAAAAATCAGTGGAATGAAAATCCCTGTGGACATCAGCACGCAGATAACAATTATGCTCCTGAGACATTAGAATGGTTTAAAGGAGTTGAAGATCATAGATATAAAGAATATGCACCATGGAAACAAAAAGTTTATAAATTTGATTCTTATTCAAATAAAAAAATCCTAGAAATAGGGGGTGGGTTAGGTACTGATCTATCACAATTTGCAAAAAATGGAGCTGAAGTAACTGACTTGGATTTTAGTAGGGAACATTTAAGATTAGCAAAAAAAAATTTTAAAGTAAGAGGTTTAAAAGGAAATTTCGTATTTGGAGATGCAGAGCATTTTAAATTCGAAGAGAACACTTTTGACTTAGTTTATTCAAATGGTGTGATACATCATACTCCAAATCCAACAAAAATTGTTGAAAATATTTATCATTATTTAAAAAAAGGAGGAGAGGTAAAATGTATGTTTTACGCAGAGTCCTCAATAAATTTTTATTTAAATTTGTTTTATAGAAATAAGTTTTTAATAGATTATTTTAACACCTTGCCAGTTCCTTATGTTTTGTCTAAGAACGCAGAATTAAGTGAAAATGATGCATCACCTATAGTAGAGGTTTATTCTAAAGAAAGATTGAGAGAATTATTTAAAAAATTTAAAAATATTAAAATCACCAAACATCAATTGCTTAAAAATGAAGTTCCCTTTTTTTTTAGATTTATTCCAAAAAAAATAATAGAAATGTTTTTTGGTTGGAATTATGTAATAAAAGCTGTCAAATAATTATAGAGCTATATTTTTTACATTTTTAAATATACAAAGTCTTTTTTCATAGAATAAAGTAAAACCTATTTCATTAAATTTATCACCATCAAAATCACCAACATAGGATATTCTAGGTGATGGAATCTTAATAGTTCCAACTTTTTTAAAACTATCTTGATTAAATTTAAAAACACTTACATCTCCAAAATTATCTCTTTTTAAAATATTTATACCATTGCCATAATTTAGAGAAAAAACTTCATCATCCCCATCAGAGTCAAAATCAAAAAAAATGACATCAGTTGTATTTGTTCCAGACGGTATTAAATGGCTTTCATTCAAAATAATATTAAACGATCTATCAAGCTTAAAAATTTGTAAGTATCCATTGTGACTATCAAAATTAGTTATTTCTCCACCCCAAAGTCCAATAGCCAAGAATTTTTCATTGGAAATATTTCCTATACTTATCTGGGATCTTGTTTGAAAAGGTAGATTGATCTTGTTAATAACCTTAAAGTTTTTAAAATTGAAAAATAAATGAATAAGCTCTTTATTTTTTCTTGAGGTAACGTAAATATTTAAACCCATATCCCCAGACAATAGAAATTCTAGTCCTATAGGTTCAAAGAACCTATTAAATTTATACTCATAAAAATTTTCGATATTAAATGATTTTTTTTTTGCTTTTACAATTACAAGTTTATCAAAATCTCTATCACATATTATAAAATAATAAGAATTTTGTTTGTTAAATATTTTTAATGATCTTGCACCACAATATCCCTCTCGAGAATAAATTTTAATTAAATCATTTTCATTAATGTTGATTTGATCAATTGATTCTAATTTGTTGAGTAAATATTTTAAATTATATATATAAACTCCAGTTTCTAATATAGTTTGGGTATGTCGCTCCATCTTAAATACACAAATACAAATTTTTGGTAAATCATTAATATTTTCTTGAATAATTTCTAAACCAATAGGATTTGTAAATTTAGGAAGTTGTAAAACAAATTTTTTTATAATTGAATTTTTTTTCTTTATTATCAATGAAATACTATTATCTCCAGTATTTGTGGCAAATAATAAATTTAAATCTTTATAGTTTGTTGCCGCAATGCATCTAGATGCATAACCAATTTTATCAATGCTAAGTAAGTTTATTTTGCCATTAAGATATAGATCTTTTTTTCCAATATTTTTTTCTAATGCTGAAATTAAATTTTTTGGCTCTACATTAATCTTAAATTTATTATACTTAATATCCTCTTCTATATTGTTAATAAATTTTTGTGCTTTTTTTTTACCGCCAATTTTTCTTAATTTTAAATTTGATAGTTCAAAATTATTATCTGATCTAAATTCATTATTACTGGTTATGATTAATTTTAATTTTTTTTTTTCACTTAGTGCAAAATTACTACTATTTTTATTATCTAAATCAAAATTATAAATCCATTTAGATGCAACCTCATCTAATATTCCAAGATTTAATTTTCCACTAAAAATATTAGTTTTAAATTTTAAATTATATAAACCTATGTCTAGCTCAATATCGGCAAGTATTAATAAATTTTCATATTTTACATCTGAAAAGTTGCAAATAATTTTATTATTTATTATTTGGACTCTTTTATCAGATTGATTGATTAACTTAATTTTATTCAAGTTAAATTTGTATTTAAAAAAATTTAAATATAAAAATTCATTTAAAAATTTAAATAGAATTAAGGTAATTTTTTTCACAAAAATAGTATTATTTAATGAAATTTATAAGACAATAATTAATCTTAAATGTCTAATGTTTTTAAAAACATATATATTAATTCTTTTAAATTAAGATAAAACCACAATAAATCTTTCTTTTATAGAATATTTAAAAAAAGTCTTTTTTGAATTAGATAGAAAACTAAGATTGAATTCTTAATAGTGAATATATGTTTAAAAAATTATTAATGATTTACTTAACAAAGTTTTTTGAAAGAGATAATCTTAAAAAAATATATTACAAAATAGAAGAGCTTTATTTTAAATTAAAATTTTTGATATATAGAATCTTAAGCTTAATTATAATAAATAAATTTTGGTTAAAAGCTCAATTTAAAAACCAAAGATTTATTCACTCCAAAACTTTTTCAAAATTAAAAGATAAAAAGTTTATTAGAAAGCATAACTTTTTAAAGGAAGAGCTTAAAAACATAAAGAACAATAATTACTGCTTTTTAAGCAAAAAATATCATAATTACACAAAGTCGCAATTTGTTAAAATTACAAATGATAATGAATATAAAAATATAAATTGGTTTCACGACCCTATAAGAAATCTAAATTTTGATTTAAAAACATATTACAAAAATTTTGATTATTTGAAGATGAGACCAAAAAATTTTGATATAAAATATCCGTGGGAATTATCAAGATTACAGCATTTAACAATTTTAGGTCAAAATTACATTATTTCTGAAGATGATAATTGTTTAGATGAAATAATTTTCCAAATAAATGATTTTAATCAAAATAATCCTATAGGATATTCTATAAATTGGACATGTACTATGGATGTTGCAATTAGAGCGGCCAATATTTCAATCGCTTGTAATTATCTTATGACATCAAAAAAAAATTCGTCTCAAATAATCGATATATATAGAAAATTATATCTTCATGGAATTTTTATTTATGAAAATTTAGAAAATACCTATGAAGTAACAAGTAATCATTACTTATCAAATTTGGTAGGTTTATTATATGTTGCAAATACATTTAAAACTAAATCTTTTGGAAAAAAATGGTTAAATTTTTGTGTAAATGAATTAGAGAGTGAAATAGAAAAACAAATAGAAAAAGATGGTTCAGATTATGAGTCATCTATTCCGTATCATAAATTAGTTTTAGAATTATTTTTAAGCGCTTATAGATTGTCATTAATTTCTAATTTTAATTTTACAAAAAATTTTGAAAAAAAATTAAAAAAAATGGTTTTATTTTTAAATAACGTTTGTAATCATTCAAGTGAAATACCTCAAGTTGGTGATAATGATGATGGAAGATTTTTTATTTTTGATCATGATGCGAAAAGAAATAATTTAAACTGTAATTATTTATTTTCTTTAGCAGATAAAGTTCTTAATTTAAAAGATTTGGTTTATGAAAATAACGAATGGGAACTTTTGAATTGGGGAATCGAAACAAATGAAGATAAGTTTAAAAATGAAGTTAAAAATAATAAATTTTCATTTCATAAAGATGCAGGCATAATGGTTTTGAAAAATTCTCAAGATTATTTTTTAGTTTCAAATGGTAAAGTTGGAACTAATGGTTTTGGTAACCACAAACATAATGATCTTTTGTCATTTGAATATCATATTCAAAAAAAACCTATTTTTGTTGATATAGGAAGTTATGTATATACATCTAGCCAATTTAAAAGAAATTATTTTAGGAGTATTAAAAATCACAACACTTTTTCAGTAGATGATATTGAGCCAAACGGGCTCAAAAAAGAATATTTATTTAGATTATTCGAAAATTCTAATCCCAATGTTCATGAAGCTAAAATGTACAGAAATAATTGTTTTTTCTCTGGTTCACACTCAGGTTTTTCAAAAAATAAAAATAATGTATTTAGATTATTTTTTTTTAATACAAAAAATAGTGAACTTTTTATAAAGGATAAAATTAATTTTAATGATTTTAAGAATATTTTTTGGAATTTTAACTGTTACATAAATGTAAAACCAAAAATTTTAGAGAATGGGAAAATATTAATTAGTACATCTAATATAAAAATGATAATGGAATATGACCAAAAATTAAAACTGAAGATAAAAAATGGTTTTTATTCCAATGGTTATGGAAAAAAATACCCTAATAAAAAAATAACATTTCAAACTCATTTTAATAAAAATAATAACAATATATATAAATTCAAAATTAGTTTGTTAAGATAGCATTTTACTTTCTAAGAATGATAAAACTTTTAAAAAATATAACTGAGAGCTACAAAGGTCTTAAAGACAATATTTATATTATTTTTTATTCAAGTTATTATGAATTAATTAAAAAATACAACTCATCGTTTCTTGGAGTTTTTTGGATTTTGTTATATCCAATTTTATTTTTAATGGTTTATCTTTTTATTTATTTGGTAATTTTTAAAGTTAGATTTCCTGGATATAGTGAATATGATTATGTGCTTTATGTATTCACAGGACTAGTTCCATATATTGCTTTTATGGAGATTATAAATTCAGGTCTTCATTCATTAAAACAGCATATTCACTACATTAAAAACTCAATAATACCATTTGAAGTTGTTCCTAATAAAATTGTTACCATTTCAATTTTTAATCAAATAGTAGGGATTATAGTGATTATTTTAATGTCAATTTTTAATTCTTCTCTATCTTATTTTATAATATTTTTGCCCTTAATATTATTTTTTCAATTCTTGTTTTTTTTAGGTTTGGTGAAAATTTTTTCAGTAATAAATATTTATTTAAATGATATTGCTTATTTCATGAATTTATTTATTATTTTATTGTTATTTCTTTCCCCCATTGCTTTTACACTTGAGATGTTACCCGAGAATTTAACAATTATTTATTATCTAAATCCTATAACTTATATGATTGAAACTTTTAGAAATGTTTTAATTTTTGGTAAAAGCATTTTAAATTTTAATTTTTTGATATTTATTATTTTATCAATAATTTTTTATGTAATTGGAACTATTTTTTTAAAAAAATCAAAAGATTATATTTTAGAAAATGAATAATATTATTGAAATTACAAATTTAGATAAAAAGTTTTTTTTATATAATACACCTAGGTCTAGATTATTACATTTTTTAGGTCTTGTTAAATCTAATACTGAATCAGTACAAGAATATTATGCATTAAAAAATATTAACTTAAATATAAAAAAAGGTGAAAAGCTTGGTATAATAGGAAAAAATGGATCTGGCAAAAGTACTTTATTAAAAATTTTATCTGGAGTTTTATCTAAATCGTCTGGAAATATAAATATAAATGGAAAAATCCAATCTATTTTAGAAATAGGTACAGGTTTCTATCCAGATCTCTCTGGTAGACAAAATGTTAGAAGTTATTTGATACAAATGGGATTGTCAGGAAAAAATTTAGAAGAGGCTATGGATGAAGTTCTTGATTTTGCTGAAGTAGATGAATTTTTGGATCAACCGATAAAATTTTACTCTACAGGAATGAGAGCTCGTTTAATGTTTTCCACAATATTATCGATGAATCCTGATATTTTAATTTTAGATGAGGTTCTATCAGTAGGTGATGCATATTTTGTAAGTAAATCTTTTGAGAGAATAAATAAATTAATCAAAGATGGTAATAAAACACTAATACTTGTTTCACATGATCTTTACTCTGCAACAAAAATTTGTGATCGATTTGTTTTACTAGATCAGGGAAAAATCTTAATGGATAAAAAAGGTTTAGAAGTAGTTCATTTTTATGAAAAGTTAATAAAAAATGAGGAGGAGCAAAGAATTTTAAAACGAAAAATCACAAATATAAAAGATGAAAAAATTAAGCAAGTTGGTTCCAAAAAAACATTATTTGGTATATTGCCAGATAGATCTAAAATTTTTCCAAAAATAAAAAAAATAAAATTTTATGATTTAAAAGATCCAAATATTTTTTATGAAATTGATTATAGTTTAAATGAAAAGATAGATGATAAGATTAATTTTGTTTTTGATAGTAGCTCTATCTGGTTAAAAAAAAAAGATGATGAAAATAAAAATTATCTTACATTTAAAAACTATGGATCGATTACAAATAAAGCTGAAATACTTATTGATGATTACCAAAATTTATTTGTAGAGAATAATGAAGTAGTTGTTGAAATAGAATATATAGCTGAAGATAGTTTAAATTTTGAAATAAATATCTCAAATAATAATATTTCTTTTCAAGATCAATCTAAATTTGAAAAAAATACAACAAAATTAGAATTAAATCTAAAAATTTTAAATAACGAAAAATTAGAAATTAATAAATCAGCAAAATATGGCGTTAAAAATATTGAAATTTTAAATTTAGAAATTTTAAACAAAGATAAAAATAAACAATATAATTTTGAGATATATGATGAAATGTATATCAAATTTGATTATGAAATTAATGATCCAAACATTAATGAAAAAAGTGAGGTTTTAATTTCTTTTTATAAGTCCGAGGATCCTTATGCTACTAACAGATATTTATTAAATAATTACAATTTTAATTTTAAGAATAATTCTACCGGATCAATTATATTAAAAATTAATAGTCTACAAAATGGTCCAGGGATTTATAAAGTTAATATCTCTATTAGAAAAGAAAATTATTCAGATAGTTTTTTATCCAATAAATTTTTCACAATTAGTGAAGGTGTTTATGACCAGCACAATAGACTTTATGAGTTTAAGATAAATCATTCAAATAAAAAAATTAATAATGGTGTTACTTTTATAAGTAATAACTATGAATGGATAAATGATAAATAAATTTTTTTTGGTATCCATACATTCTGACAGAAGTTTTTATGAAAAAACTTTAGATTTACAATATTTACAGAAAAGATTTTTAAAAAAAAAAAAAATTAAAAATTTGAGTTTTGAAAGATCTGTTCCTTATAAAGGCAAGTTATGTTTTTGGAAGTATAAATCCAAAAATAATATAGAGCTTGAATATTTATATTCTCCAGGATTTAAAGTTCAATATATATGTCAGACATTGAATAAAATTATTATACTGGGCGCAGATAGAATTCAAATTATTGACAACGGACAAGTTAGAAATGTTTTTAATAATTTGTTTTTTGGATGCCATATAGTTTGTCCCGATCAAAATAATTCCAAAATAGTTTGGATATCTAGCGCTGTCACTAATAGATTAATTAAATTTAATATAAGAACACTTAAAATTGAGGAAACAATAATTATGCCAAAAAAATTTGGTAATAAGTTTTTAAATAATATTAATTTTAGAAAAAATTATATAAGTACAGATAATCAAAATACTCACCTAAATAGTGTACTTTCATATAAGAATAGATTGTACGTTACATTTTGGAAGCAGGGTTTACTTGGGTATTATGAAAATGGAAAATTTAATGAGATTTTATCAGGTTTTATTGGCCTCCATAGTGTGAGGATTTTTAAAAATTTATTATATTTTACCGATAGTTCTGACTCTAGCCTTGTGATTATTGACAGCTTATCTCACAAAATAATTAACAGAATTAAATTTGATACCAAGTATGTTCATGATGCTCATCTTCTTGATGGTAATAAATTATTTTATAGTTCAGAGAAAAATAAAATTATTTTGTATGATTATAAAAAACATGAAGTTTTAAATATTTTAGACACTACTTTTTTAGGAGGCAGTGTTCAATTTTTAAATATATTACAAAATTCAAAAAATTTAAATTTTTTCAAAAAATTTAAATTCAATAATTTTGTTAAAAAAATAGTTTTAAAATATTCTAATAATTTTGATAATTTTGATTTATTTAATTTAAGATATTACAATAAAAATTCTAACATTTTTAATTTCGAAAATGTAAAATATCAATATTTAATGAAGCCTATAAAAACTTTCAAACTAATTCCTGGAAAATATTCAGCAAATATAAAATTTAAAAAATATTTAGGTGATATAAGTTTTGATATTTTGGATGCTACTAGTCAAGAATTTATAAAATGTGAAAACTTTACAAATAACGACTCAATAAGTTTAAATTTCCAACTAAATGAAGAAAAAGAATTAGCAATTATAATTTCTGGAAATAACTTTGAGATAAATGACGTACTAATAAAATTATTTGAAATTAATATAGAAAGATGGATTTAAATCAATGTGTGGATTTTCTGGAATTTATTCAAATTTGAATATTTCATCAAGTAGTCATTTAAATTTAATAAAAAAAATGAATAATACTTTATCTCATCGAGGACCAGACGCAGAAGGTCTTAGATTGTCTAATGATAGCAAATGCATATTTGGACATAGAAGATTATCTATTATCGATTTAGATTCTAAAGCTAATCAACCCATGTCTTCAAATTGTAAAAAAGTACATTTAGTTTTCAATGGTGAAATTTATAATTTTAAAGAATTAAAAATTGAAATTTCTAAAATAAATAATCTTAAATGGATTACAGATCATTCAGATACTGAGGTAATTTTAAACGCATATTTAACGTGGGGTATAGATTGTATAAAAAAATTTAATGGGATGTTTGCAATAGCGATATATGATGAAAGAAGTCAAAAACCAATTTTACATTTAATAAGAGATAGAATAGGAATTAAACCTCTTTATTTAACCTTATCAAAAAACAATGAATGGGTTTTTAGTTCTGAAATTAAAAGTATTCTCCACCATCCTCATGTAAAAAAAGAAATGAACCAAAATTCATTATCTCATTATTTAACATTTATTGTATCTCCACCACCAACTACATTATATAAAGATATTTATAAAATTCCTGCAGGGCATAGAATTGAAATTAATTTTTCTGGTGAAGCAAAATCGCTTAAATGGTGGGATTGTTTGCCAAATAGAGAAAATACATTAACAGTTGATGATATCTCCGAGTCTGAGTCGATTGACAAATTGGAGGAGTTATTAAGAAAATCTATTGAGAGAAGAATGCTTTCGGATGTAAATTTTGGAGTTTTATTATCTGGTGGGGTAGATTCTAGCATTATTGCTGCAATGATGTCTCAATTACATAACAATAAAATTAATTCATTTACAATTGGATATGAAAATCATGGTGAAAATGAATTTAAGGAGGCACAACATGTTTCAAATTTATACAACACGAATCATCATGAAATTAAAATAAATGAGAAAGATGTTCTAAAATCTTTACCTGAAATAGTAAATTTTTTGGATGAGCCAATTGCTGATAATGTATGTATTCCTTTATATCATTTATCAAAATTTATTAACAAAAATTCAACAAAAGTAATTCAAGTAGGTGAGGGTGCAGACGAGACAATGCTTGGATATTGGTGGGTCCAACATTATTTAAAGAAATATATTGAGATTTATGGAAAAGGTAAAACTTCAAATTTAATCAAGATTTTTAAATCATTTTTTTTTAAAAATACTCAATCTATATCTTCTTCAAGTAAAGAAAATTTAGAATTCATTGACAGATACAAAAATAATAAGCAATTATTTTGGGGTGGAGCAACATGTTTTTTTACTAGTGAAAAAAATACATTGATAAACAAAGATATTAAATATTCAAATACAAACTGTCCTATAAAAAACTTGTTACCTGATGAATATGATAATGAAGATAGCTCATCTATAGTAGGTCACTATTTAAATAAATTGAATGGTAATTTAGCTGATCCTGAAATTTTGCAAAAAATCACTTATTTAGAATTAAAAATGAGAATCCCAGAACACTTATTAATGAGGATTGATAAAATGACCATGTCAAGTTCAATAGAAGCCAGAGTACCTTTTTTAGATCATGAAGTAGTTGAATGGTTAAATAGATTGCCTCTTGAATACAAATTAAAATTAAACGATGGAAAGTATATTTTAAAAAAATTAGGTACAAAATATTTTGATCACAAATTTATGTTTAGACAAAAAAAAGGATTTGGTTCACCAATGAATAAGTGGATTCAAAATGAGGAATTTTTTAGATATTTAGATTATAATTTTCAAAATTCAAAAATTTTTGATCATTTTTTAAATAAAGATGAATGTTTTAAGATTTTACAACAATGTAAGAATGGTATAGATAACAGCTTCAAACTTTGGACAGTTGCAAATCTAGTGTTGTGGTTCAATATGAATTTTAATTAATTAAAATAATGAAAAAAATTTTATTAAATAATTACAAAGCTTTTTTTGAGGATTTTCCAATCCCTGAGCCAGAAGAAAATGATGTTGTGGTAAAAACCCAATATTCTTTTATCAGTACTGGAACAGAAGCAGCTAATTTTATTAAACCTAAATTAGAAGAAAGAATCAAGTCATCAACTAAAGACAAAAACCTACAAGATTATTTAGATTTAGCAAAAAAAGGAATTAAGAATCCAAAAAAAAGTTTAAAATTTATATTTGATAACACAAAAGAATATTTAGATTTTAAATTTAATAAAAAAAATAAATTAGAAAAAAATCTCAATGAAGAAATTTTAGAAAATGAAAATATATTAGAAAGCGAACCTTATAATTTTGGGTTTGCATTAGGATATTCTTGTGCAGGACAGGTAATAAAAGTCGGTAGAAAGGTTAACGAATTTCAAGTAGGGGATTTAGTTGCATGTGGCGGGGCAGGACAAGCAAGTCATGCTGAATATGTAGCTGTAAAAAAAAATTTGTGTGCAAAAGTACCTGAAGGTTGTTCTCCAGAATTTGCAGCTACAGCAACGCTGGGTAGTATTTGCATGCAAGCTGTTAGAAGATCAGAAATTCAAATCGGAGAAAATGTTGGTATTATTGGAATTGGTTTGTTGGGCTTGATAACTCATGAAATTATGAAGAATACTGGAGCAAACATTTATGGTTTTGATCCAGATCAGAAAAGAGTAGATAAATTAAAAGAAAATTTTGCAGGCGTTTTAACATCTGATATTTCAGAACTTTCAAATATCATAAATTCTCAGACAGATGGGAGGGGCTTAGATACAGTTATTGTTGCAGCTGCCAACAAGAACAAACCTATATTAAATGAAATTTTCAAACTCTGCAGAAGAAAAGCAAAAGTAGTTGTTTTAGGAGATATTTTATTTAATTTTGATAGACAGGATTTTTATTTAAAAGAATTAGATCTTTTAATTAGTACTTCTTATGGTCCTGGAAGATATGACAAATCCTATGAACAAAATGGATTAGATTATCCATATGAATATGTTAGATGGACTCTTAATAGAAATCTTCAATCATATCTAAAATTAGCTGCTGATAAGAAAATCAATTATACAAATATAATTGAAAAAAAAATTAAATTTGAAGAAATTCAATCATTTTACAATGAACATCAGTTTTTGAATAATAAAGGTGTATTAGTAGAATACAATCATAAAAGAAAAACCGATAATTTTAGAGTAAATAAAAATTTTAAAAATAAAATAAACGCTACAAATAATTATATTCATTGCGGTCTTGGAGCTTATAGTCAATCTATGTTAATTCCATTGTTTGAGAATAATAATTATTTTATATCTGGTTTAGTTGCATCTAATCATTTATTAGCAAAAGATTTTCTAAATCAAAAAAAAATAGAAAAAATATACTCAAACCTGGGTGAAGCGATATCAAATACTAAATGTGATTTCGTGTCTATTGCAAATAAACACAATTTACATTCTGAACAGTTACTAAAATGTATTGATCAAAATATACCTGCTTTTCTTGAAAAACCAGTTGGTATAAATTGGCAGGATTTAGTTAATTTAGAGAGTAAAATAAGTTCAGTTGATGAATTGCCATATATCCATATTAATTTTAATAGAAGATACTCAAAAATTGCGAACGAACTTAAAGATGCAATTGTTAGAAATGGAGAGCCATTAAAAATAGACTATAATGTTAGTGTTAAACCTTTAGACAAAAATAGTTGGCAGCTAGATCCAGAAATAGGTGGAGGAAGAAATTTAGGTGAGGCTGTACATATGTATGACTTTTGTAGTTTTCTAACTAATGATTCTGAAGTAATATCCTCAGAAGTTATTTCTTTTGATAATCAGTTAGATTATCAATCATATAATAAAGAAAATTTTTCAGTAATTATTAAATATAGCGATGGCAGTGTTGCTAACCTTAATTATTACAGTTGCAAATCATCACAAATACCAAAGGAATTGATAGAAGTATCTTTTGGCAATCAAACATTAACTTTGAATAATTTTTTAACTTTAAATATGAGTAATGATGATGGTGTTAAAGAAATTTTTAAAAATGAAACAATAGACAAAGGTCACAAAGAGTCCATCGAATTTTTTTTGGAAAATTTAAATTCTAAAAAAAATAAAAATTTTGCACAGGCAATAAAAACCACTAAATTAGCATTATATATAAATGATAAAATAAATAATGATAATAGCTTATAATATAGATAAAAATGAAATATCATTAAATAAAAAATCTATATTAAATCAAAAATTTGAAAACTTTAAAAAAAATTTATCACTACTTAAAATCATAAATCTTATTCTTTTTTCAAAAAAAGTAGAAATAAAATCTTCTTTTAGTAATCAAATAATACTAGAGGACAAACTATCTTTTATAAAAATTTTTTTTTTTATAATTATATCTAAAAATTCTATTTATTTGAATAATAAGATTTATAAGATTAAATATTCGTACATTTTTAATAATCTTTTTCAATATTTAATATCTTTAATTATTGTTAATACTAAAGTCTTTAAAAATATTTTAATATATTTATTAAAAATAATTTCAAAAAAAAAAAAACTTCAAATTAAAAAAAAAAATAAAATTATTTTATTTGTATTTGATATCTCAAAACCTAAATTTAACTCAGGAGGTGTTGTTGCACATACTCTTGGATCTATAGATTTTTTTTTAAAAAAATTTGATAAAACTACAATTTTTACAAATTTAGATATTCATATTAATCCTAATCAAAAATTAGAAATTATTAAATTAAATACTAATTTTAAAGTAATTAATTATAGTTTTTATGACTATTTGAAATTTAATTTTTTGATTTATAGAAATATTACAAAGTTTTATTCGAATATTTTAAAAGACAGTGACTTAATTTATTCAAGATATAGAAAATTTTTCTTCATAAATAATTTGCTTTCAAAAAAATATAACATTCCTTTAATCTATGAATTTAATGGAAGTGAAGTCTGGGTTGATAAATTTTGGAATAAATTAAAGGTAGATAATATTGATCAAAAATTTGAAGATGAAATTTTAAAAAACGGTGAGTACAGAGTATGTGTGAGTAGACCTTTAAAAAAAATCGCAGATAATAAATATAAAAAAAACAATATACTTATTGAAAATGGAGTGAATTTTAAAAAGATTTCAAATATTAAAGGTAATTTTAAAAATATTAAAAATAATCTCTCAAATAATAAAATTAAGATTGCCTTTTCAGGCACTTTTGGTCTTTGGCATGGATGTGAAGTACTAGCAAAAGCATATCTTTATTTATACCAAATTAATAAAATCCATGATTTAGAACTAATATTTATTGGTTCTGGTATAACTCTCGAAGATACAAAAAAAATTTTAAAACCAATTAAAAATTTAAGTTATAAATTTTACGGAATGGTTGATTTTGATACAAATATCAAAATTTTAAAAAATTGTGACATACTTGTAAGTCCTCAAATTAACAATCAAGATAATAGTATTTTTTTTGGTTCCCCAACTAAAATATTTGAATATATGGCTATTGGTAAAAAAATTTTAGTCTCTGATTGTGGTGATCTACCAAAATATATTTTTAAAAATTATAATGGCTTTTTGTTTAGGTCCGGTGATCACTTGGATTTAGCAAAAAAGATACTTTATTTGAAGTCAACTTTTATTAAAAATATAAGTTACAATTCTAAGTTAACAGCAAAAAATAAATTTGATTGGAATAAGAGATATCAAAAGATGTACAATATAATTTATAAGAAATGAAAAAAAAATTAATTGATATAGTAATTGGAGGAAGACCGAATTTCGTTAAAACACCTCTTTTAATTTCGTATATAAAAAAAATAAAAGCAATAAATTTAAGAATAATTTTAACAAATCAACATTATAGTTTCGAATTAAAAAAAACTTTTTTAAATTCATTTAAAATTAAAAATATTAAAATTGTAAATTTACATACAAAATTTAAAAATAGTGTATTAGAAATTTCATCAAGTTATTCAAAAATTTTAAAAAAAAATAGGCCAGATCTTATAATTGTACTTGGAGATATGAATTCTTCATTAGGTGGTGCATTAGCAGCATATGAAAACAAAATAAAACTAGGTCACATAGAGTCAGGATTAAGATCATATGATAAAACCATGATTGTGGAAACTAATAGAATTTTGATAGATCAAATTTCAGATTTTTTGTGGTGTACTACTTCTGAGGCCTGTGAGAATTTAAAAAGAGAAAATATTTATAAAAATGTATTTTTTGTAGGTAATACCATGATTGATACTTTGAAATTTTATAAAAAAAAAATAATAAATATAAAAAATATTTCAAAATATAAAATTAAGAAAAATAATTATATCTTGTTAACTTATCATAGAGATTTTAACGTTGATACTAAAAGCAAATTATTAATATTAGTAGAAGAATTGAACAAACTTTCAAAAAAATTTGTAATAGTATTCCCAATACACCCTAGGACAAAAAAAATGTTAAAAAAATTTGATTTAATTAAGCAATTTTCAAAAAAAATTGTTATTTTAAATTCTTTACCATATTTTCAATTTGTTTCATTAATGTATTATTCATCATTTGTTGTAACTGACTCAGGTGGTATCCAAGAGGAATGTGCTTATCTTAAAAAAAGATGCTTCACTATTAGGCCCAATACAGAAAGACCAATTACGATATCTTGTGGGTCTAATATTCTTATTCTACATGAAAAATTTTCTAACAAAATTCTATCATCAATTAATAAAAAAAAAACTGAAGTAAAAAAAATTAAATACTGGGATGGTTTAGCTTCAAAAAGAATCGTAAAAATAATTGAAAAAAACTTATAGTTTTCTAATTGGGAATTTAGAATTTTTAAAACCCCAATTTTTGTTATTTAATTTTGTATTTTTTAGTTTTAAGATTAATTTATAAAGCTGGAAATTATCAATATAAAATATTTTAGATTTTTTTAATCTTTCAAATAAATTTTTTGAACCATAATTAAAACCTGAACCATCACTATGATTCATGTGAAATATCTTTCCATGAAGTGTCTTAAATTGGAAACCTTTGAGATATGCCTGCCACATTAATAAAGTATCTATATTCCAAGAATAACCTTGATATTCGTAATATCCACCTAGATCAAAAAATTTCTTTTTTTTAATTAATTGAAAATCTCCACATGCATTATTGAAAATACTTTGATTATTACAAATTTTCAATACTTGAAATATTTTATTATTATAAAAACAATAGAATATAAATTTATATAATTTAAAATTTATTAAAAGATTAATTTTCTGTTTTAAGTATAATTGGAAATAATATAATGATGACTTACCTATTATTTTAGTACTGTTTTGGTAATTTATTTTTACTACAAATTTATCTAACGAATTAAAATCTAAACGCTTTTTATAATCTAAACTAATATCATACCTTATTGCTCTATAAAAAATTTTATTATTTTTACTATCGATTTCATTAATTTCTCTTAAGACACTAGTTGAAAATAAAATATCAATATTTGTGAATAGTACATATTCACCTCTAGCCCTCCTAGCACCTACATTTTTTGCAATCATTTGATATAGCCCAATTTTATCAGAGTTTTTTAAAATATTATGAAATTTACTGGGGACAGTTATAATTCTAATTGGAAGGTTCTTATATTTTTTCTTGTTTAAAAAGTTTAGGTAAAAATTTTTTTTCTTTCTAATATTATTCCATTCAATAATAATTAATTCATATTTAAATTTATTTTTTTTTATTTTATTAATCCAATTATCTAAAAATAATTTAGTTCTTTTATTAAGATTTAAACCATGATTATCATTTCGAGTAGTGACTATAAAAGAGATTTTAAACTTACTTTTAGTCATAAAAATATTTTAACTTCAAACGATTATACATATAATAACAATTTAAAATAAATTGATTAACTTATTTAAAAATATATAGCTTATAATTTAATAATATTATAGATGTTATAAGATTATGAAAATTTCAACTATTGGACTAGGAAATCTTGGATATCCTTTAAGTGAATTCTTATCTCAAACAGGATATAAAATTAAGTCCTATGATAAAAATTATTCTTTAAAAAATAGCTTATTTGAGAAACACGATTTAAATTCAGATTCAGATTTGTATCAATTAGTAAATAATGGAAATGATGTCGAATTTTATTATGATATTTCAAGAGCTTTATCTAGAACTGATATATGCTTTATAACTGTTCCTACACCTTCAAAAAAAAATGGGTCTTTTGATAATTCTTATATTATTGATGTATTAGATAACATTGTTAAAAATTTTGATTTGGTTAATAAGCCATTTACAATTGTAATAAATTCTACTGTTTCACCTAATAGTTTTAATGATTATTTTATACCATTCATGTCCAAACAGGGGTTAACACTTAATAAAGAATATATGTTCATTTATAATCCTTATTTTGTTGCATTAGGAGAGGTTACAAAGAATTTAAAAAATCCAGATCTTATAATGTTGGGTTCAAATAGTAAAATTGCAGTAAATAAATTAAAAAAAATTTACTCTAAAATTATAGATGATCCTACTTTTAAAGTTTTAAATTTTCTTGAATCTGAGCTGGTCAAATTACTATTAAATACTTATTTGACAATGAAAATTTCATTTTCAAATATTGTAAAAAATATTTCTGATAATGATAAAAGTTTAGATGCTACCTCTATGCTAGATGCTATAGGTACTGATAAAAGAATAAATAAAAATTTCCTAAAAGTTGGTGGTCCATTTTCTGGGCCGTGCTTACCTAGGGATAATCAAGCACTTTTAGATTTCTGTAATAAAAATAATATTGAAAATGAAATAAGTAAGGCTGCAATCAAAACTAATAATAAAATAATATTATCTTTTAAAAAAGAACTTAAATTTTTAAAACAAAGAAAATATAAATCTATTGGTTTTTTAGGTTTGAGTTACAAGTCAAAAGCTAAAATATCAGAAGGAAGTATCGTGCCCGACTTGATAAATAAAAGCAAAATTTTAGGATTAAAAACTTATATTTATGACCATTATATAAAAGATCTTGATCAGTTTGAGTTAATTAGATGTAGATCTATTGAGGAGATAGTTAAAAAATCTGATGTAATTTTTTTACCTTATGCGGACAAAATTTTTAACAAGATTTTAAGGCTTACCTCAAATAAACCAATCGTTGATATATGGGGTCAAATTCATGGACCTAACATTTTTACAAATTTTAAATCTATATACACTCAACCAAAAATAATTAATAAAAGTAATATTATTAAATTTAAAAGAAAGTAGTAAAAAGTGAAAAGAAAAGTTGCACTTATATTTGGAATAACTGGTCAAGATGGATCTTATTTAAGCAGGTTTCTTTTAAAAAAAAATTATATCGTTCATGGTGTTATAAGAAGATCTTCATCTTTCAATACAGGCAGGATTGATGACATCTATGAACCACCACATCAAAAAAATAGATCATTAATTTTGCATTATGGTGATATGACGGATACGATTTCTATTCAATCAATAATCAGTTCGGTTTTACCAGATGAAATTTATAATTTAGCAGCACAGTCACATGTCGCAGTTTCATATGAGACACCAGAATATACTGGTAATGTTGATGGGTTAGGAACCTTAAGAGTGCTAGAAACTATAAAAAACTTACAAAAAATAAAAAAAATTAAATTTTATCAAGCTGGAACATCAGAAATGTTTGGTGGTTCAGGCAACAAAGCTCAAAACGAAAACACACCATTTGATCCTAAAAGTCCTTATGCAGCCTCTAAGATTTATGCACACCATATAACTAAAATATATAGAGACGCATATAAAATTTTTTCTTCAAATGGAATTCTATTTAATCATGAAAGTCCATTTAGAGGACAGACGTTTGTTACAAAAAAAATAATTAAAGGAATGACGAATATCAAATTTATGAGACAAAAAACTTTATATCTTGGCAATTTATATTCTAAAAGAGATTGGGGATTTGCTGGCGATTATGTCGAAGCGATGTGGAAAATACTTAATTATAAAAAACCTGATGACTTTGTTATTTCAACAAATTCACATTTAACCATTAAACAATTCATAAACCTTGTTTCAAAAAAACTTAATTATCCACTTAAATGGAAAGGGAAGGGAATAAATGAGACAGCTTATAATAAAAAAGGTTATCCAGTAATTAAAATTTCCAAAAGGTACTTTAGACCGCTGGAGGTAGCAAATCTAAAGGGCGATTATTCAAAAGCGAAAAAATATTTAAATTGGCGACCAAAGAAAAAATTAACTCATCTAATTGATGATATGATTTCTTACGAGTTAAAAGCCAATGGAAAATAAAAATAAAAAAATATTTCTAGCAGGACATAAAGGGCACTTAGGAGCAGCAATATATAGAATTCTAAAGCTAAAAGGTTATAAAAATATTGTAACTAAATCGAAAAAACAATTAGATTTGTTGAATCAAGAAAAAGTTTTTAAATTTTTAAGAAGAACAAAACCGAATTTAGTTATTATCGCTGCTGCAAAAGTAGGTGGTATTTTTGCAAATAATAAGTTTAGGGGTCAATTTATTTATGAAAACTTACAAATTCAAAATAATTTGATTCATGGTTCATTTATTTCAGGTATTAAAAATTTAATTTTTTTTGGTTCAAGTTGTATTTACCCAAAAAATATTATTAGACCAATATCTGAAAAAATGCTTTTAAGTGGAAAACTTGAATACACAAATGAGCCTTATGCAATTGCAAAAATAGCTGGAATAAAAATGTGTGAAAACTATAATCTACAATATAGAACTAATTTTAAGTGTTTAATGCCATGCAATTCATATGGCCCAAATGACAATTATGATTTAAATAATTCACATTTTTTAGCTGCTTTAATTAAAAAAATTTATCTTGCAAAAGTAAGGAAAAAAAATTTTATTGAAATTTGGGGTACAGGGAAACCTTTGAGAGAGCTTATTTTTGTCGACGATATTGCTAATGCATGTATTTTTTTTATGAACAAAAAAACTAAACATACGCTTATAAATGTTGGTAGTGGAATGGATTTAACAATAGAAAATTATGCGAAATTGATTTTAAAACATTTTAAAATCAAATTAAAAATTACTAAAAATAAAAATATGCCAGATGGTGTTAAAAGGAAGTTACTTGATATCAAACTTGCTAAATCTTATGGCTGGAAACCTAAAATTAATTTTAGAGAAGGATTGGAGATTACAATAAATGACTTTATAAAAAATGAGAAAATCTGATGAAGTTATCAATAATTGTTCCCTGTTATAATGAGCAAAATACTATCTATCAGATAATAAATAAAATTTTAGAGCTTAAAATAAGCATAGAAAAAGAATTAATTATCGTTGATGATAGCTCTAAAGATAAAACAAAAGAAATATTGTTAACGAGATTTTCTAATAACAAAAATATTAAATTATTATATCATTCAAAAAACTTGGGAAAAGGAGCTGCTATTAAGACAGCAAAAAACTATATATCTGGAGATATTATTATTATACAAGATGCTGATTTAGAATATGATCCTCTTGATTATGAAAAGTTGATATTACCTATAGCAAACAATCAATCTAAGGTAGTTTATGGATCTAGAGTGCTTAATCAGAAAAGATATTCAGCATCAGGTTTTACCTCAAAATTGAGAGTTTTTGGTAATCATTTATTAACGATTATTTCAAATTATTTGAATAGTCAAAAACTTACAGATGCTCACACTTGTTATAAAGTTTTTCATAAAGAAGTTTTTGATAAAATTAATCTTGAGGAAAATGACTTTGCATTTTGCCCAGAAGTAACTACAAAAATATCTAAACTGGGTTATGAAATTATAGAGGTACCAATTTCTTATAATGGAAGAAGTTATGAAGAAGGCAAGAAAATTAGGTTAATCGATGCATACAGAGCTTTAAAAACACTTATTAAGTATAGATAAAAAACATCTTGATAAGAAAAAATTTAATTGTATAAGAACATGCCTGGTGATTATTGCAAAAGTGTAATACCCGATCCCATTCCGAACTCGGTAGTCAAGCCTTTTAGCGCCAATGGTACTTTGTCTTAAGACACGG
>MDTB01010429.1_pt1 | contig 22109 bp, 20 predicted proteins | sample 811161 | NCBI WGS metagenome assembly MDTB01 (sample SAMN05326650, study PRJNA326480) | marine metagenome | isolation source: seawater | place: Mediterranean Sea | collected 2009 | reverse complement strand
TCTATTTATAATAATTTAGATTTATCTGATGATTATTATTTTTCAGATAAACATAAGAATTGGGTTGTTAATAGAAATGGAAGTGGAAAAGATATCTTAGATTTAATTGATAAGGTGAAAATTGAAGTTAAAAAAAAATTTAATGTAAATTTAAAGTTAGAGATCGATATAATTTAAATTTATTAAATTATAATAATAAAAATATTTATGAAAAAGAGAATTTTAATAACAGGTGGAGCCGGATTTATAGGAAGTAATTTTGTACATTTTTGTATACAAAATGGATATAAAGTTTTGAATTATGATATTTTAACTTATGCAGGGAATTTGAGTAATTTAGAAAAAATAGAAAATAATTCAAATTATTCTTTTGTAAGAGGAGATATTTGTGATAGGAATCTTTTAAATAAGATTGTAAATAAATTTGAACCTAATTTTATTGTTAATTTTGCTGCGGAATCTCATGTCGATAGATCAATTGATTCCCCAGATTCATTTATTAATACTAATATAAATGGAACTTATGAGCTTTTAAAAATTAGTTTAAATTATTATCTAAAAATTAAAAAAAATAATTTTAAATTTTTACATGTATCTACAGATGAAGTTTTTGGTAGTTTAAAAGATGAAGGATTATTTAATGAAGAAACGCCTTATAATCCTAGTTCTCCATATTCAGCATCAAAAGCTTCTTCAGATCATTTAGTTAGAGCATGGTTTAGTACCTACTCGCTACCTATTTTAATAACAAATTGTTCAAATAATTATGGTCCATTTCAATTTCCTGAAAAATTAATACCTCTAATGATTACTAACTGTTTAGATAATAAAAAATTACCTATATATGGGAATGGTTCTAACGTTAGAGATTGGTTGTTTGTTGAAGATCATTGTAATGCAATTAGCTCAGTCTTGAATAATGGAGAAATTGGAAGTACATATAATATCGGTGGTAATGAGGAAAAAACAAATTTGGAGATTGTTAATTTAATTTGTGAAATTTTAGATGAAATCTATCCATCTAAAAAATTAAAAAGTTATAAAGAATTAATAACTTTTGTAGAAGATAGACCTGGGCATGATTATAGATATGCAATTGATTCAACAAAGATAAAGAGAGAATGTGGATGGAGTCCAAAAGAAACTTTTAGTTCAGGACTTAAAAAAACAATTAGATGGTATGTTGGAAATAAATTATGGGTAGAAAATATAAAGTCAAATAAATATAATTTAGAAAGATTGGGACTTAATAAGTCATGAAGGGAATAGTACTAGCAGGTGGATCAGGAACAAGACTTTTCCCTATAACTAAAGTAATTAGTAAACAGCTTATTCCTATATATAATAAACCAATGATTTATTATCCTTTATCAACATTAATGCTAGCTGGAATTAAGGATATTCTGATTATATCAACACCTGAAGATACGAGTAAATATCAAGAATTATTAGGCAATGGAGAAAATTTTGGAATTAAATTAACATATAAAATTCAGAATCATCCTAATGGAATTGCTGAGGCGTTTATAATTGGAGAAGATTTTATAGGTAAAGATGATGTTTGTTTAATTTTAGGAGATAATATTTTTTATGGTATAAGTTTACCAAAATTAATGCTTGCAACTTCTTTAGAAGTTTCAAATAATAATTTCTCTATTATTTTTGGTTATAAAGTCCAGGACCCTGAGAGATATGGTGTGGTTGAATTTGATGATTTTAATAATGCAATTTCTATTGAAGAAAAACCAATTAATCCTAAATCAAATAGTGCTGTTGTAGGGTTATATTTTTTTAAAAATGATGTTGTAAAAATTGCAAAAACTATATCTCCTTCTTCTAGAGGTGAATTAGAAATAACATCTATTAATTTAGAGTTTTTAAAAGAAAAAAGACTTAAGGTTAAACAGTTAGAATCTGTTTTTTGGTTGGATACTGGTACATATGATTCTTTAACAGAGGCCTCGAGTTTTATTAGAACAATTGAGAATAGAGATGCAAAAAAAGTTTCTTGCTTAGAAGAAATAGCTTATAAATATAATTATATTTCAAAAAAGAAGTTAAATGAATTAATAAATATTTATAATAATGAATATGGTGAATACTTGCGAAAATTGATATCAAATGAAAAAAAATAATATAAATATAGCCGTTGTAGGGTTAGGTTATGTCGGTTTACCACTTGCTGTAGAGTTTGGTAAAAAGTTCCCTACATATGGATTTGATTTAGATTCAATAAGAATTAATGAATTAAATCTTGGGTATGATAATACTGGTGAGTTATCTAAAAGAAATATCAAATCATCAATAAAATTATCTTTAACATCTAATCTAAATGAAATAAAAAAATGTAATGTTTATATTATTGCTGTACCAACACCCATTGATAATAAAAAGAATCCAAATTTAAATATTCTTCTAAATGCAACTTTAAAAGTTGCAAAAATACTTTCTAAGGATGATATTGTAATTTATGAATCTACTGTTTATCCAGGTTGTACTGAAGAGGATTGTGTTCCAATTATTGAAAAAGAATCAAATTTAAAGTATAATGAAGATTTTTTTTGTGGATATAGTCCAGAGAGAATTAATCCAGGTGATAAATCAAGAACTTTAACAAAAATAGTAAAAATAACAAGTGGTTCTACAAAAAAAACTGCTGATTTTGTTGATTATTTATATTCATCAATAATTAATGCAGGTACCTATAGGGCAGAAAGTATTAAGGTAGCCGAGGCAGCAAAAATTATTGAAAATTGTCAAAGGGATATAAATATTGCATTTATTAACGAATTATCAATTTTATTTAGCAAATTAGATATAGATACTGAAGATGTTCTTAATGCAGCAAAAACAAAGTGGAATTTTTTACCATTTGAACCAGGATTAGTTGGAGGTCATTGTATTGGAGTAGATCCATATTATTTGACTTATAAAGCCAATCAAGTTGGTTATAAATCAAAAATAATATTATCTGGAAGAAAATTAAATGATAACTATGTTAACTTTGTTTATAATAATATTTATAATTATTTTGATAAGAAAATAAAAAATAAAAAACTGAATGCACTTATTATGGGTATAACTTTTAAAGAAAATTGTCCAGACATTAGAAATTCTAAAGTGTTTGATTTATATAAATTAATGATTCAAAGTTTTAATGTAGATGTGTATGATCCATATGCATCAAAAAATACAGTTAAAGAAAATTTTAAAATTGATCTAAAAGATTTTAATCATTTAAAATTTGAAAAATATAATTGTATTATAATTTGTGTTGCACATTCAGAGTTTAAAAATATTAATATTGAATCTATTGTTGATACAAACAGTGTTTTGATTTATGATTTAAAAGGTATTTATAAAAATAAAAAATATATGAGGTTGTAAAATTAAATTTATTGATTTAAATAAACAGTATAGAAGGATTAAAAATAAATTAGATAATGAAATAATAAACACACTTGAGAAAAGTGATTTTATTTTGGGCGAAAGCGTTTATAATCTTGAAAGTAAACTCGCAAAATACGTTGGAGTCAAAGAGTGTATAACTTGTGCATCAGGAACGGATGCATTATTAATTCCTTTGATGGGTCATGGAATTACAAATGGAGATGCAGTATTTACTACAAATTTTTCTTATTTTGCAACAACAGAAGTAGTATCATTAGTTGGAGCTTATCCAGTATTTATTGATATCGATAAAAAAACATTTAATATTGATCCAGAAAAGTTAGAATTTGAAATTAAAAATATATTAGATAAAGGTGAATTAAAACCTAAAGCTATAATTGCTGTTGATATTTTTGGTCAGTTAGCAGATTATAGTAAATTAATTAAAATAGCAAAAAAATATAATTTATTTCTAATAGAAGATGCTGCTCAATCTTTCGGTGCAACATATAAGAAAAATAAGTCTTGTTCGTTTGGTAATGTAGCTGCAACATCTTTTTTCCCCGCAAAACCTTTAGGATGTTATGGAGATGGAGGTGCTATCTTTACTAATGATAGAAATTTAGCAGAATTATATAGATCAATTAGAGTACATGGACAAGGTGAAGATAAGTATGATAATGTTCGAATAGGTTTAAATAGTAGATTAGATACATTGCAGGCAATAGTTTTATTAAACAAGCTAGATATTTTTGATGAAGAACTAGTTTTAAGAAATAATATAGCTAATTTTTATTCTAATAATCTTAAAGACTATTTAAAAACTCCAATTGTATTAGAAGATAATATTTCTTCATGGGCTCAGTATTCTTTACTTGCTAAAGACGAAAATGAGAGAAATAAATTGGTTAATTTTTTAAATAATAATGGAATTCCATCAGTTATTTATTATAAAAAACTATTTTCTGATTTGAATATTTATAAAAAATTTAACAAAAGTGAAAATTTTAATATATCAAGGAGTATATCCGAAAGAATTTTTAGTATCCCAATGCATCCTTATTTAACTAAAAATGAATTGAATAAAATTATTAATAATTTACATGCTTTTTTTAAAAATGATTGATTTTCATAATCATATATTGCCAAATGTCGATGATGGACCTAAAAATATGGATGAGTCAATTTCAATGCTTAAACATGCAAAAAAAATTGGCATTACTGATATTGTCCAAACAATTCACTTTCAACATCCAAAAATGGAAGGTAAAAATACAAATTATGAATATATAAAAAATATAAGAGATAATTTAATAGAACAAGCCAAAAATGAAAAATTAAATATTAGAATACATTTGTCTTCTGAAGTATTTTATTTGCCAAATTTAGATAGAGTATTATCAAATCCTTTGACTACATGTGGTAATGGTAAATTTATGTTGATAGAGTTCAGTAGCTCAATTTTTCCATTTGGATATGAAGAAGAATTTTTTAAGCTTCAGTTAAAAAATATTACACCAATAGTTGCTCATCCAGAAAGGTATAGATTTATACAAAATGATTTAAATATATTGTTTGATTGGTTAAATAAAGGATTTGTAGTTCAGGTTGACGCAGGAAGCATTTTAGGTAATTTTGGAAATAATGTAAAAAAAACAGTTTTTAAAATGATTGATATGAATTGTATTCATTTAATTGGTTCAGATTGTCATAATAATAGAAATAGAAATTTCTGTTTAGATAAGGCTTATGATATAATTTCATCTGATTATTCAATTGAAGTAGTAGATAAATTGAAAAACAACTCTAAGAAATTGCTAAATGGTGAAAATTTAAATAATATACTTTTTACTAATAAAAATAATGATAAGTTTTTTTTAAATAAATTATTTAAATTATTTAAATAATTATGAAAAAATATTTATTAATTTATTTTTTTCTGGGCTTAATTTTTTCTCAAGACTATCTTCCATCTAATGAACGATATATTACTGGAGATGATGGTGTAGTTAGAATGTATATTAATATTATTGGCCATGTTCAAAAACCCGGTACATATATTGTTTATGATGGTATTGATTTAGTTAGCGCAATATCTAGATCTGGAGGATATTTACAAGGTGCAAATTTAAAAAATATTTTAATATACTCTGAGGGAGAAAAAACTAAAAAAGTCAATTTATTAAAAATTCTTAATTCTTCTTCAAAATTTGATAAAATAAACATAAATCCACATGATACAATTGTTATTCAGGAGAAATTATTATCTAAAGTGTTTGCATCATCAAATCTGCCATCAATTTTATTAGGAATGTTGAATATTATATTAACTATTGATAGAACAAGTAATGACTAATAATAATTTAGATGAAAATTCAGAATACTCTTTAGATGAGTTGTTATTTCTTATAAGGAAACATTTCAAATTAATTTTTTTTACATTTTCTATAGTAATTTTTTGTACTATATATTATACTTTATTAATTAAGCCTCAATATAAATCAAGTAGTACAATACTGATAAGTGATATGAATAATTCTATGTCCATGTTTGAATTAGGATTTGGGAATGAATTAAATTACATTGATAATGAAATAAAAATATTAAAATCAAGATCGACTTCAGAATTAGTTATTGAAAAACTTTTTAATTCTGAACATAAAAATAATTTATATCTTTTTGGTACAAAGTTATATCAACCAACTTGGTATAGAGAATTATTATCTTTTGGTTTAATGGATAGATTTCAAAAAAAAAATATATATAATGAAAATTTAGATTTAAAAACATTAAATATTCTTGCAAAAAATCTTCTGAATCAAATTGAAGTAAAAAATGACAGAGATACTGATGCTATAACTGTAAGTGTTATTTCTAATAATCCTGATGAATCTTCTTTGTTGACTAATAAAATTATTGAGGTTTATATTGAAAGAGATTTAAAATGGGTTACTGGTGAGATGAGTAATCTCAAGGCTTTCCTAGAAGAACAGTTGATAAAAAAAGAGAATGAATTAAAAAAAATTGAAGATGAGCTAGAGTTATTTCAAAAAGAAAAAAAAATATTTAGTTTAGATGAAAATTCTGCTGCACTTATTGAGAATGTTTCTTTATTTGAAACTCAGTATTATAATATAATAACTGAATTAGAAATTGCAAAAGAGAGAGAGAAATACTTAAATAAAGAATTGAATCAAGATGAAAAACAACTTGTAAAGTTAATAACTAATTCAGTTGATGCAAGAATGTTTGCTTTAAGAGATGAAATAACAAAACTTGAAAGTACTATCATTTCAACTTTATCAAAATATGGAGACGAACATCCTGAAGTAGAAAAATTAAGACAAAAATTAGAAGTTTTAAAAAATCAGTTAAAATATGAATCACAACAATTAATTCAAAAAGGAATTACAGTGTCTGATCCAATATTATACAGACAAAGTTTAGTTGATTCAATAATAAGTATTAAATCAAAAAAAGCTTATCTAGTGTCTAAATCTAATTCTTATTTTGAATTAGTTAAAGAATACAATAATAAACTATCTAATTTGCCAAGCAAAATAATAGAATTTTCAAGATTAGAAAGAATACGTACAATTCATGCAGAAACATATAGTTTAATGAGAAGAAAACTAGAAGAAGCAGCTATTGGTGAAGCCTCTAAATCAAGTAAAATAAGGATAATTGATTATGCTATACCAAACAGAAAACCTTTAAAACCAAATAAATTAATTAATCTAATTATTGGATCATTTTTGGGTTTGTTTTCTGGTTTTTTATTTGCTTTAATAGTTGAGTATTTTGATAAAACAGTAAAATCTATTGAGCAAATTGAAAGATTAGGATTATCTATTTTATCAATAATTCCCGCAATAGCATCATCTAACGATAGCTCAAGTCGAAAAAATAAAAACAGATATATTAATAAAGATTTAGGTGAAAAATTGAAAAGAAGATTAATTACTCAAGAGGATCCAAAGTCTCCAGTATCTGAAGCATATAGAAGTTTAAGGACAAGTATTATGTATTCAAAAACAAAAGATCATAATTGCCAGGTTATTTTAGTAAGTAGTTCAGGACCCGGAGAAGGTAAAACTACGACAATTGCTAATTTAGCAATTACTTATGCTAATTTAGGAAAAAAGACTCTTTTAATTGATTCAGATTTAAGAAAACCAGTTTTACATAATGTATTTAAAGTTGATAAATCTCCTGGCCTTACTAGTTTTTTAAGTAATCAAAATTTTAAAATTAGTAATATTATAAATAAAACTGATATAGATAATTTAGATTTTATATCTTCTGGAGTTATTCCTCCAAATCCTTCTGAGTTACTAGAGTCTGAAAAAATGAATGATATTTTGCAGGAATTCAAAAAACAATATGATATTATTCTATTTGATTCTCCACCATTAATAGCTGTTACTGATGCTCTTGTTATAATGAAAGAAGTAGACCATTTCCTTTTAGTAGTTAGAGCTGGTGTTACAGAAAAAGGTGCACTGGAAAGAGTTATTGAGTCAATTAAAAATGCTCAAATGAATATTACAGGAGTTGTAATGAATGCTATTAAAAAAGAACATTCATATGGAGCTGGATATTATTATAATTATTATCAGTATTATTACGGAGGCGATAATAATTAATAATATTTGTAATGACTACATTAAATAAAATTTCTTCATCTTCATCTAGCCTTTTTAAAAAATTTTCTGATGGTTTATTGCTTAATCTTTTATTAAAAATTAAAGGTGTAATATATTTACCTATAATAATTAATTATTTTAATAAAGGTGAAGTAGGGCAAATTTCTTTGATATTATCACTTTCATCTTTATTCTTAGGACTTTTTTTACTTAACATACCTGATGCTTCAAATAGAGTTATTTTAAATGATAAATATAAAGAAAATATTGTTATTAATAGTGTTAATAATTTTTTAGTTCTTCAATTATTTCTTTTTTCAATTTTATATATATTATTAATGAATTTTTTTTCTTTTTACTCAAAGTTGTTTTATTTAGTTACATTAATTTTAATATTAAGTAATGCTTTTAAAAAAATAAGTAGTTATGTATTTCAAATTTACCAGAATACAAAATTACTGTTGATAATTAATGTTTTAATTGAATATTCATCCTTATTTCTTATCTATATTATTTTTAAAAATCAATTTATTTTTAGTTTTTATTTTGTTATTTATATTCAAGTTTTTTGTATTATAATTGGTTCAATTTTTTTGTTAATTAAATTATACAAAAATATTGATTTTAAATTTCATATTGATTTTGAAATCATAAAAAAAATATTTAGAATTGCTATTATCCTATTACCTGCTTCCTATTCTTTAGTAATTATACAAAGTTCTGATTTTTTAATAATTGATTATTTTTTCAATTCTACATTACTTGCTGAATATAGTTTTGCATATTCACTTGGTTCTATAGTTTTAAGCTTATCCATGGCAATAACATTTTTTTGGTATTCTACAGCAGTTGTTTATAATAAATCTGAATTAAAAAATATTATTAATAAAATTTTTATTTTATTACCATTCATATATATTTTAATTTTAATTTTTTACTACCTCTCTATAGAATACATTGTTGAAATTATAAATTCCAATTATCATAATTCTATTGAAATAGTTAAAATTTTAATAGTGGGTTTTTTCTTAAATGTAATTAATTTAATTTTTTCTGGGGTACTCTATTCAGATAAAAATGAAAAATATATTTTATTTGATACAATTTTTTTTGCTATTCTTAATATAATTTTAAATATTATTTTTATTCCTGATTATGGAATTAAAATTGCAGCTTTAACAACCACCATATCATATTCAGGAATTTATATATTCAGATTAATTTTATTAAATTTCTTAAGAAATGATTTAAGTTCAGGTTTATATAAAATTTCTAATTTTTTAATTATTATTATTTCTTTAATTTATATCTATATAATTTATTAAGGATATTAATGGATTTAATTGTTGGTTCAGGTATTACTGGTTTAAGTTATGCTAATTTTTGCAATCATGCTAATTATTTAGTTATTGAACAAGATTCAAAAATTGGAGGATATTGTAAAACAATTAAACGTAATGGATTTATTTGGGATTATTCTGGCCATTTTTTTCATTTTAGAAATAAAGAAATTGAAAATTATCTAATTAAAAAAATTGGCAAAGATAATATTAGTAGAGTTAAAAAAAATACTCAAATTTTATATAAAGATAAGTTTATTGATTTCCCTTTTCAAAAAAATATACATCAATTAAATAAGATAGAATTTATAGATTGTTTGTATGATTTATTTAATAACCCCTTTTCATCATATACTAATTTTAAAGAAATGTTATTTGCCAAATTTGGTAAATCAATATCAGAAAAGTTTCTAATTCCATATAATGAAAAATTGTATGCTTGCAATTTAGATTCACTAGATTTTGATGCTATGGGTAGATTTTTCCCATATGCAGAAAAAGAAGATATTATTAAAAACTTTAAAAATCCAGATAATGTTTCATATAATAGTTATTTTACATATCCTCATAAAGGTGCGATTGAATATGTGAATTCATTATATAGTAGATTAGATAAAGCTAAGATAAAATTAGATACCAAGTTATTAAAAATTGATTACAAAAATAAAATTGCATTAACAAACAAAGGTAATATTAAATATAATAGAATTATATCAACAATTCCTTTTCCAAATTTATTAAAAATTTTAAATCTTGATTTTGATAATAATATATATAATTGGAATAAGGTTTTAGTCTTTAATCTAGGTTTTAATAAAAAAGGATTTGATAAGAAAAATCATTGGATTTATTTTCCTGAAAAAAAATATTCTTTTTATAGAATTGGTTATTATGATAATATTTTAGATCAAGATAGAATGTCTTTATATGTAGAATTAGGTTTTGCTAAAGATGAAAAAATTGACGCAAATAAATTTTTAAAAATTGTCTTAGAAGATTTAAAAAAAGCTAAAATAATAGATGATACATTTAGTTTAGTTGATTATGAACCTTTAGTAATGAATCCAGCTTATGTTCATATAAATTCATTATCAATTAAAGATGTTAATAAAAAGAAAAATTTTATATCAGAATTTGATATATATTCAATTGGAAGATATGGGAGTTGGACATATTGTTCTATTGAAGATAATATTATAGAAGCAAAAAAGCTTACTAAAAAAATAAATAATCAATGAATATATTAATAATTGGAGATTATCCTTTATTTTCTGGTGGAGTTACAAATTACACTAGACCTTTGGCACAAGAATTATCTAAAAACCATAATGTTCATTACTTATATAGTAGTACCAGAATTGGAAGTGATTCATTTTTTAAAAAAAGAAAAATTATAAATAAAAACTTTTCAAATTTTAATTTTTCAGCATATGAATTAGTAAATGGTGATGCTCAATATAAAAATTATAATAATATTTCTGTTGACAATGCGAATTGGTTTGATCAAAAATTTAAAATTTTTCTTAAGGATTTAAAAATTGATATTATTCATGTAAATGAAATTTTTGGATTCAGTACTTCTATGATAAATGAAGCAATAAGTAATAATATAAAAGTTTTTATCACAGTACATGAATATTGGTGGTTATGTTTACATAGAGTGATGGTTGATTACAATAGGAAAGTTTGCGATGGTCCATTTAGTATGCAAAAGTGTGCATATTGTGTATCTTTTCATAGAAATAATACTTCTTATTTTTTTAACAAGAATATTATAAAGTTAAAAAATGATTTTCCATTATTAATTAATTTTTTACGTTTTTTTAAAAACTTTTTTAAAAAAGCTAATAAAAAAGTTTTAAAAGAAAAATTAAATTTTAATAATTTAGATTTTATTAATTTTTCTGATAAGGATCTTGAGTATAGACTAGAAGCAAGGTTGAGAAATAATATATCGACATTGAATAATTGTACTAAAGTCATTGGAGTATCAAGTGATGTTAAAAATATATTGAAAAAATATGGTGTAATGGATGAAAAAATTATAGTACAACATATAGGAAGTACTATTGCAAAGAATAAAATTATTCATAAGAAAAAATTAAATCCTAAAATGATTATTTTTGGTTTTATTGGAGGTGTAACATACTATAAAGGTGTTCACCAGTTAATTCAAGCATTTATTGATTTAGATGATGATTATAAAAGTAAATCTAAAATAAAAATTTATGGGAAATACAATGAACCATATTATAATGCTATGCTTGATTTAATCAAAGGTAGTGATAATATTGAATTTTATGGTAAATTTTCACAAAATGATCTTGAATCTATAACTAATAAAATTGATATAAGTGTATTGCCTTCTCTATGTGCAGATACAGCTCCACAGACTATTTTTGAAAGTTTTAATGCAGGATTACCAATAATTGCACCTGATATAGGAGGTTTCCCTGATTTTATTCTTAATAATAAAAATGGTTTAATTTATAGAGGTGCTGATGTTACTAGCCTAAAAAAATGTTTAATTAAAATTATAGATAATCCAAAATTAATTGATATTTTTAAATCAAATATAACACAAAGCAAAAATATTGAAGAAAATGTTACTGAATTAATTAATTTATACGAATCAAATTAATAATTGAATATATATATAAAATTAATAACTATAATTAATCTACTTTTAAGTTTAAACTTTTTTGAATTAGTAAATTTTAATTATGAAATAAGTGATTTGATTATTGTAAACTGCATTTTAATGCCATTTATTTTTCTAAGATCTTTTTTAAAATTTATAAAAAATAACAAATTTTTAATTTTTTTCTTTTTATATTTATATTTAACAAATGTTTTTTCATCTTTAATAAACTATAATCAACCATTCATTGAAACTATTTTATCTGGTAGATTCCTTTTTACTTATTTATTACTATCATTTACCTTATATCTTTATATAAGAGAAATTAAAACTATTAATTTTTTACCTATTTATATAATTTTGCCTATTTTACTTGTAAATCTTTATGCATATATGTATAATGATTTAAGCTTTGTAAGAGAGGGGGTATATATTGGTTCAAGATTTAATAATATTAGATTTTTATTATGTGGTGGTTTATTAATTTATATTGTTATTTACTCCTTTAATAGATTGAAACTTAAAATATTTTTTTTAATTACATTTATATTTTCATTATTTATATTAATGTTTATTTCCCAAACAAGAGGAATAATATTCCCCATTTTGTTAACAATTTTAATTGGTTTAAACCTTAATGGTTTTATAAATAAAAATAAAATAATATTCATAAATATAGTTATTGTTTTATTTGTTATATTTTTTTATATCTTTGATTTATTTATGAATACAGAAAATCTGATTTCATCTATTATGTATGAATTTAATTCAAATAAAATAAATAATATTTTAGTTCGATTTGATGCTTTTTATTATTACAATACTTTATTCAATAGAAATATTATAACGATATTATTTGGTTCAGGATTGCCAACCGAATTCACATTTTCTATCCATGATAATTATAGTCTTTCAGATATTGGTTTTTTTCGTTTTATTTTTAATCATGGAATTATATCAACAGTTTTATTTATCTACTTGCTAATAAAACCAATTAAAGGTTTAGTGTTTTTTAAAAAAAATAATAATATTTTAAGAAATGATTATAAATTATTTTTAATTATTCAAATTTTGACGTTCTTTTCAATTACATTTTTTTATAATATTAGTTCAATTATAATTTTTTTCATGATCTATTTTTCAAATATTCAATTAAATTCAACTAGCCATGAAAATTAATATTTTAATTATAAATTATCAATCTAGAAATCTATTAGAGAAATGTTTATTATCTATAAATGAAGATAAAATTGATTTTAGAATATTTATTCTTAATAATGATAGAAAAGATTTAGTTCTACCTGAAAATTTGATCGATAAAAATATTAATATTATTAATAAAGGTTCAAATTTAGGTTTTTCAAAAGGAATAAACTATTTAATTAAAAATATTCCTCATTCTGAATATTTTTTTTTACTTAATCCTGATGCTACTATATCAAAAAATGTAATTTATGATTTATATGAAAGTATTAAATCAAATGATGACTTTGCAGCAATTTCACCTTTCATCTATGATATAAATGATTTTTTATGGTTTAACTATGGCCATATTAATTGGTCAAATTATAAGATAGAAAATAAAAATGAAAATTTTTTAAATTATAATCATAAATATGAAATTGATGTTTTTAATGGTTGTGCTACTTTAATTAAAACATCAGCATTTAAAAAATCTGGAATGTTTTTAGATAATTTGTTTATGTATTATGATGAGGCATTTCTATCAATGTCTTTTAAATTGAATGGATATAAGATTTATTGTAAGAAAGTTGGTAAAATAACTCATAATATTTCATATTCAACAAAAAACAATGAACATATAAAAATTTTTTATATGGTGCGAAACGGTTTTTATTTTTTTTATAAATATAATCCATTTTTTAAAAATAGATATATATTATTGAATATATATCTATATAGATCAATTTATTACATTAAAAAATTAAAATTTTTTAATTTTTATATTTATTATAAGGCTTTGTTTAGATCTTTTATATTTATTAAAAAAAATAAATGAATAACTTTTATATATATCCTATTGGTGATCCTAAAAACAATGATAGTAAAAATCCGTATATAACTGATATGGTTAGCAATATTTCAAATTCAAATATTGTAGTTAATAAAAACTCAATAAATTATTTTGGAATATTACAAGCGTATAAATATTTTTTTACTACAAAGTATTTTATTTTTAATTGGACTGAGAACATATCAAATAGAAAGTATGGATTATTACAAACAATTTTATTTATATTTTTATTAATATTAATAAGAATTTTTAGAAAAAAATTCATTTGGATTTTACATAATAAACATCCTCATTCAGGAAGTACTTTTTTTAGTGAAATTAATATGTATTTTTCTTTACTTTATTCTGATAAGATTTTTACTCATGCAAAAGATGGTATTGATTTTATAAAAAATAAATATGGTTCAAAATTTGTTTTTAAGGTTAATTATATACCTCATCCATCTAACAGAAGAACACTTTTAAAAAAAGATAATAAAAAGATTAAATTTGATTTAATTATTTGGGGTAAAATAGATAAATATAAAGGTATAGTAGAATTTTTAAAATTTATTAAAAGTAAAAAAGAATTTAAAAATATAAAAATTTTAATATGTGGTAAATGTTCTGATTCAAAATATGCAAGATCAATTAATAGTTTTTGTTCAGAACAAATAACTTTTTTGAACGAGTTTATATCGTCAAAAAAATTATTTATTTTGATACAACAATCAAGATATATTTTATTTACATATTTATCTGATTCTGTCTTAAGTTCTGGGTCTTTAATAAATAGTATGTATTATAATGCTGAAATTATAGCTCCAAATTTTGGTTCATTTAAAGATTTATCTGATATTAATATTATTCATAGTTATATTAGTTATAAAGATATTATAGAAATATTAAATAAAAATCTAAAAAAAAATTCAAAAAAATTAATAGTTGATTATATTAATAAGAATCATTGGAGTAATTTTATTAACAAAATTAAAATATAAATAATGATAGTTATTATCCAAGCTGTAATACCTCACTACAGAGAAAATTTTTTTTTAAATCTAAAAAATAAAATTAACTTTGATTTATTCTCTTTTAATGATTTATCTGATTATAGCTTTAGGGAAGGACTAAATGTCAAAAATATATTCTCTAAAAAAATTAATTTATATCAAATTAGAAAATTTAAATGGTTTAATCCTTTATTTTTTTTGCTAAAATATAAAACTATTATTATACCAGGTGAACTTTCTATTTTAGCAAATTGGGTGATATTAATTTTAGGAAAAGTTTTAAATAAAAATGTGATAATATGGGGGCATGGTGTAACCTATGCAAAAAAAAATCCAATTAATTTCGGTCATTTTTTAATGTATTATTTAAGTAACGGAGCAATTTTTTATACATCAAAAGAGATGAGGTTTTGGAGAAAAAAATTCCCTAATAAAAAAATGATAGCTTATCAGAATACTCTTGATGTTAATCTATCTTACTATAATAGTTTAATTGATAAAAAAAAAATAAAAAGAAAATATGGTATTAGACAACAAAATATTTTTATAAGTTGTCATAGATTTTCTAGAGTTCATAGAAGACATGACCATTTAATCAATACTATTATCAACTCAAATATTGAAAAGGAAGCTTTTATAATTATTGGAAGTGGAAAATTAAAGCCAGATTTTTCAAAATATTCTAATGTATTTGATTTTAATCAAATTTATGACCATAAAATTAAATCAGAATTATTCTTTATAAGTAATTTTTACATTCAATTTGGTTGGATAGGTTTATCAGCTGTTGAAGCTATGGCTTATCATTTACCAGTAATTACTTTAAGAAGAAGTTTTGATGTAAGGCACAGTGTCGAATATTTTTATTTAAAAAATAATTATAATGCAATTATTTTAAATAAAATTGAAGAATTTAAAAGTTCGTATAAAATAGCATCAAAAAAATATAGTGATTTATCAAATAATGCTTTTTTAACTTATGATAAAAAATTAAATATTACTAATATGGTAAATAATACCTATAATTACTTGTTAGAATTTAAATAAGTGTTTTTGGAGTTTTAAAATTGATTATTAATTCAATATCAAAATTAGAAACGTTTTGCGAAAAAGAAAAATATATTGGTTGGGATCCATACGATGGATTGAATTCAAAAATTTTTCAGAGAACTCTTTTTAAAAATTCAGATATTTGTCGATTAATATTAATACAATTTTTTAAAAGATCTCCTTTTAATTTTAGGAAAATTTTGATTGTTCCAAAAGATTACAATCCTAAAGCATTAGCATTGTTTATTAATGGTTATTCTAATTTATATAATTTATCTTTAATAAATAGTAAATTTTTATTTAAAAAAAACGATATAAAGAAGAAAATAATTTTTTTAGCTGATAAATTGATTTCTTTAGAATCTAAAGAATTTTCAGGTAGTTGTTGGGGCTATAATTTTGATTGGCAAGCTAGAAGATTATTTTATTTTCCAAAGTTCACTCCAACAGTAGTAGTAACAAGTTTTTGTGTTGAAGCACTTTTGAAAGCTTATGAAATAACCAAAAATGATATTTATTTAAAGAAGGCTTTATCTTCAGCAGATTTCGTCATAAATGATTTGAAAAGATTTACTGTAAATAATGGTTTTTTATTTTCGTATAGTCCTTTAAAAGGTAATAATAGAGTATTTAATGCTTCCTTACTTGGTGTTAAATTATTAGCACAAGTATATCAATATAATAAGAAAAAAAAATATCAAGATATTGCGGAAAAAGTTGTATCAGCTGTTTGCTCATTTCAGAATAAAGATGGTTCTTGGATTTATGGTCTTAATAAAGTACAAACATGGATAGATAGTTTTCATACAGGTTATAATTTAGAGTCATTAAAAATTTATCAAAATTTAATGGGAGATAAAAAATATAATGAAAATATAGATAGAGGTTTTAATTTCTATATAAATACATTTTTTACTAAGACTGGAATCCCTAAATATTATCATAATAATATGTACCCAATAGACATTCATTCACCTGCACAATTGTTTATTACTCTATCTAAACTTAATAAATTTAAAGAAAATAAAAATTTAGCAAAAAAAACGTTAGAATGGACAATAAATAATATGCAGGATAAAAAAGGATATTTTTACTATCAAGTTAAAAAAGGTTTTAATTCAAAAATTTCATATATGAGGTGGAGTAATGCATTTATGTTTAATGCAATGTCTTATTATATGTTGGAATTATCAGGAGAATAAAAATGAATTTTTCAGATATAAATGGTTTAAAGACTTACGTTCCTTTAAATAGTAAAATTTTATTAGAAAATTCTTTTAAAAAGAAAAAAATTTTAATTGCTATAAATGCTGAAAAAATAGTTAATTCATGCGATAAGTTTAAAAATATCGTAAAAAATAATATTGGATATCCAGATGGTTTTGGTGCTGTTTTAGCCTTGAAAAAAAAAGGTTTTAACCATGCAGAAAAAATACCTGGTTCAAAACTATGGTTAGATGTTGTAAGAAGTTTTTATAAATCTAAAACATTTTATATAATTGGAGCTAAGCAAGAAATTTTAGAAAAAGCTGTATATAAATTAAAAAAAATTTTTAAAGGTATTAATATACTAGGCTATAGAAACGGTTATATAGTTAATCATAATGAAAAGAAAAATATAATGAACGATATTTTAGATAAAAAACCTGATGTTATTTTTGTAGCTACTGGCTCTCCTAAACAGGAATTTTTTATGGATGAATTACATGAATTACATGAAGCATTTTATATGGGATTAGGTGGGAGTATAGATGCTTATGTTGGTAAAACAAAGTTAGCTCCCAAATGGTGGTATGAAAAAAATCTTGAATGGCTTTATAGGCTTATTCAGCAACCAACTAGATTAAAAAGACAAATTAATTTAATTAAATTTTTATATTTACTATTTTTCAATAAATTATAATATGTATAAAAAAATAATAATAGTAGCTGGAGCAAGACCAAATTTCATGAAGATCTCACCTATTATTAATCAAATAAATAAAATTAACAAAGCAGTTAAAAAAATAGATTATAAACTTGTACATACTGGTCAGCACTACGATAAAAATATGTCTCAAAATTTTTTTAATCAGTTAAGAATACCAAAGCCTGATGTTAATTTATTTTGTAAAGGTCATACGCAGATTGAAAAAATTGCTGATATTATGTGTAAATTTGAAAAATATTTAAAAAAAAATATTTCCGATTTAGTTTTAGTTGTTGGAGATGTTGACTCAACTTTAGCTTGTTCTATTGTTTCTCAAAAATTAGGAGTGAAGGTTGCGCATGTTGAAGGAGGCATAAGATCAGGAGATTGGAGCATGCCTGAAGAAATTAATAGAATGGTAACAGATTCAATATCAAATTATTTTTTTACAACTTCAAAACATGCTAATAGGAATTTATTAAAGAATGGTGTTGATAAAAAGAAAATATTTTTTGTAGGAAATACTATGATAGATACTCTTCTATCAAATAGAGATCAATTTTTAAAACCAATTATTTGGAATAAAATAAATTTAAAAAAAAAAATCCTATATAGTTTTAACTTTGCATAGGCCAAAGAATGTTGATAATAAATTAGAATTGGAAAAAATAATTTTTTCAATTATAAAAAATTCTAAGTCTTTACCTATTATTTTTCCTGCGCATCCTAGGACAATGAAAAACCTAAATAAATTAAAAATTAATTTTAAAAATTTTCATATTATTAATCCTTTATCATATTTTGAATTTAATTATTTAGTTGAAAATTCTAAATTGGTTATTACAGATTCTGGTGGAATAACTGAAGAAGCATCAATTTTTAATATACCATGTATGACAATTAGAGATAATACTGAAAGACCAGAAACAGTTACTCAAGGAACAAATAAATTAATTGGTACTAATCCTAAAAAATTTGCAAAATTTTTTAGATTATTATTTAGCAATAAATGGGGAAGCTGTAGTATACCTGAATTATGGGATGGGAAATCTTCAAAAAGAATAGTTAATAAAATTTTAGAAATATTATAAGCTTATTATGGAAATTTATAAAGTATATATATATTTTTTCAGTTCATTGATTATTAGCAATTTTACAATCAAATATTTGATATTTAAATCACACTTTTTAGGATTGGTTGATTTACCTAATAAAAGAAAAATACATAAAGTTTCTACTCCAATTGTTGGTGGACTTGGTATAGTTATTACTTTTTTTATTATTATGGCAATTTCATGGCTTTTTAATTGGCATCTAATTTATTTATCATTAAATAAAATTTATATCTTGTTACTAGGTACCGTTATAATTGTATTAACAGGCCTTATTGATGATATAAAAGGTTTAACAGCTAAAGATAAATTTTTATTCCAGATAATTGCATCTTTAATTGTAGTTATTGGTATGGTAGATTTTCAATTAATCGATTGGCCACTTAGTAATTTTTTTAATTCACAAATATATAATTCCTTTCTAAGCATTTTTTATATAGTAAGCATTTTGAATGCAATTAATTTAATAGATGGACTTGATGGACTTGCTGGAGGGGTATCAATAATTATTTCAATTACTTTTTTATTTTTATCTTATTTATCAGGTAGTAAGATTTATGAGCTATATTTATTAATCATTTTAATTGGTAGTTTATTTGGGTTTATAATTAATAATAAGCCCCCTGCTAAAACTTTCTTAGGTGATACTGGAAGTTTATTTTTGGGATGGTTATTTGCTATTAATTCTTTAGTTTATGCTCAAAAAACAACTTTTTCGCTGTCAATTTTAATACCCATCATGGTTTTGGGTATGCCAGCTTTTGATGTTTTGTTTGTAATGATTAAAAGATTCAACACTAGGCATAATTATAATTTTAAAAATAGAATAAAATCTTTATTTAAACCTGATAATAATCATTTGCATCATATTATTATATCCTATGGCTTTTCAAAAATCAAGGCATTAATATTATTGTATTTATTAACATTAATTACATGTATAATTGCTCTTTATTCCTTTTTTAACAATGAAACTACTAGCTTGATTTATGGAATAATTTTTATTCTAATCATAATTTTTGTAATAAGGTTTTTATTAACATGGTTGAGAGATGGATAATATTTTAGTCACAGGAGGAGCAGGCTATATTGGTTCTCATATTGTTTATGACTTAATAGATCATGGGTATAATGTGACAATCCTTGATAATTTATCAACAGGTTTTGAAAATAATATTAATTTAAAAGCAGAATTTGTAAAAGGAGACATTAATAATAAGCTTTTGTTAGATAAGATATTAAAAAATATTGATACAGTAATTCATTTAGCAGCATTTAAAGATGCTGGTGAATCAATGATAAATCCATCAAAATATTTAGAAAATAATATATTAGGTTCAATGATATTGATAGATAGTTGTACAAAAAATAGAGTTAAAAATTTTATTTTTTCTTCTACAGCAGCTGTTTATGGTAATCCTAAATATCTTCCAATAGATGAAAAACATAGTTTAGATCCAATAAATTATTATGGTTATACTAAATTAATTATTGAACAAAATTTATTATGGTTAAATAAAATTTCAAATTTAAATATTGCATGTTTGAGGTATTTTAATGCAGCAGGTTATGATTTAAAAAATAGGATTAAATGTGTTGAACATAAGCCCTCAAATTTACTACCAATTGTTATGGAAGTATGTTCTGGTATAAAAAAAGAGATGAATGTTTATGGTGCAAATTATAAAACTCCTGATGGAACATGTTTGAGAGATTATATTCACGTGAATGATTTAAGTTCTGCACATATTAAATCAATAGATTATTTAAATAGAAACAATTCTAAATTAATTTTAAACTTAGCTACTGGTAAATCTTATTCTGTTTTTGAAGTTATAAAACAAGCTCAGATAATAACAAATAAAAAAATTAACTTTAATGTTGTTAGCAAAAGAGCTGGTGACCCTGAAAAAATTTTTGCAAAATCAATTAACGCAAAAAAGTTTTTGGATTGGGAGGCTGAGTTTTCAGATATTGAAACAATTATTAAATCTATGTGGAAAATTTATAAAGATTTTTAATTAATTTTTTTTCTAAGATTTGTTGAAGAATAGTTATGGTCTCTTTTATGATAGTAAATTTTTATATCTAAATCATCTCCTGTGAAATTTTTGTTTAAATAATCATGTCCAAGAATTCTTACATTAGGTTTTATATCTTTTAAAATATTATATAGATCCTCTTCAGTATTGTAAGTAATTATTTCATCAATGTATTTTACTGCTTCAAGTTGTATTCTTCTTTCTTCTAAAGATTGTATAGGCTTGTTTTTTTCTTTTGGTCTATCGATTGTTGGATCTGTTTGAAGTCCAACAATTAGATAATTACATTGTTTTTTTGCATCTTTAAGCATTAGAATATGCCCAGCATGAAGTAAATCAAAACAACTGCATGTAAAACCAATTTTTTTATTTTTATTCATTTATAAATATAAAAAAAAAGAGCATCAAAATGATGCTCTTTTAATTTTTATAAAAAAATTTATAATTAAAATGAAAGTGTTTTACTGTAGTTGAGATTTAAACTATAGACGTCTAATAGCCCAAAATCAAAATACGGATCTTCTTTAGATACGTCTACAAATTTTTGATACCTAAATCCTAAGCTTAAATCATTATCAAGCATTGGTAAAGAATAAGAAACATCAAGTACTCCAGTTCCTGTAATTCCACCTGATTGATCAAGGTGAGCAATACCAAGACCAAATGTTAAATTAACTGGTAAATCGAATTCTGTATGAAAATGAGCAATACCAGCTTTGATATTATTATCATCACCATTGATTCCAGCTAAATTTGATAAATTAACTTCTGCGGAAACATTAAAATCTTTTCCAAATAAATTAAAATTATATTTTGTAGGAAATTTGACACTCAAAGATGTTCCCGGATCAAAATCATCCGCACCATCACCAAGAGCTGTTAAAGTTCCCATTGAGATAGTCATATCGCATTCACATTTAGATTCATCTTGTTTGTCAGAATCTTCACTTTT
>MDTB01048025.1_pt1 | contig 22110 bp, 22 predicted proteins | sample 811161 | NCBI WGS metagenome assembly MDTB01 (sample SAMN05326650, study PRJNA326480) | marine metagenome | isolation source: seawater | place: Mediterranean Sea | collected 2009 | reverse complement strand
AATAATTATTGCTATTAAAACGTATGTAAAGTACTCAACGAAAACGACTCCTAAAAAATAACCTGTTAAAACATAAAGACTTGCCCAAGCTGGAGAGGCAAGAATTTCAGCGGGGAAGAAATACTTAGATTTCATTCCTAATGAGCCAGCTATGAAAGGAACAGTACATCTTAAAGGACCAGCAAATCTTCCTAAAGCTACACTTAATATCCCTCTTCTTTTCATAAATTTTCTGGCTTGAAAGATATAGAGATGGTATTTTTCGGGAATCCAATCTTCAACTTTATTTCCAATCAATTTTCCAAGTAAAAAACTCACAGTATCTCCCATAATCATTCCTAAAGAAGCCCAAAAGACTATTTCAAATGGACTTATGTTAATCGAAGCTGCTAGAGCGCCTATACCAGGAATGATTAGAGTTGCAGGAGTAAATAGGCCTAAAATGATCAAAGATTCTATAAAAACCAAAAGGAACATAATTATATTTATCCAATTGGGATTTTCTTCTAAAAATTCTAAAATAGAACTGAACTCAAACATTAAATTTTGTTTCTAAGACTTATAATAGTTGCAATAATACCTTACATGAAAAATAAAAATAATACTTTGGAATTAGATCAAATTTTAGAAGATGCACAATCTACAAAAGAACAATTAAGAGGTTCTTCGAAAGAACAAAAAGATATGGCATTAGAGAAAGCTGCAGAAAGTATTAATTCAAGCAGAAATACTTTAAAAAGTGCCAATGATATAGATATGGAGCATGCTAGCACTTTAAATTTACAAGAAAGCTTTATAGATAGACTCAAACTTGATGATAAAAGAATAGACTCAATGATCTCAGGATTGAAAAAGGTTATTGACTTGAATGATCCGGTAGGAGAAACAACGAAAAAATCAAAATCTCCTTCTGGGTTTTTAGTAAGCAAAATGAGAGTGCCTTTAGGGGTTATAGGAATAATCTATGAATCGAGACCTAATGTCACTGCCGATGCTTCTGCACTCTGTCTAAAATCTGGAAACGCATGTATTTTGAGGGGAGGATCCGAAGCAAGCAAAACTAATATAGAAATTGAAAAATGTATGATAGATGGTTTAGTTTCGGCGGATTTGCCAAAAAAAGCTATTCAGTTATTAAAAAATCAGGATAGAACTTTAGTTTCACAATTAATTAAATCAGAAGACAAGGTTGATTTGATTATTCCTAGAGGCGGCAAAAGCTTGATTAAAATAATAGCAAGTGATTCTAAAGTGCCTGTTCTCAAGCATTTTGAAGGTTTATGTCACGTGTATGTTGATGATGATGCTGATTTAAAAAAAGCCATAGATATTTCTTTGAATGCGAAAGTTTATAGATATGGTATTTGTGGAGCAATGGAAACTTTATTGGTCTCCAAGAAAGTTGCAGAAGAATTTTTGCCTAAAATAGCAAAAGATTTTTTAAAACATGGTGTTGAATTAAGAGGATGTAAAGAGACAAGAAAAATTATAAAAGTTAATGACGCTAAAGAAGATGACTGGAAAACAGAATATTTAGAGCCAATTCTTTCAATTAAAATTGTGGAAGGAATTAGTGAAGCAATTAATCATATAAACAATTATGGGTCGGGGCACACAGACTGCATTGTCACAGAAGACGAAATAGCAAAAAATAATTTTTTTTCAAACATAGATTCTAGCTCTGTTATGCATAATCTTCCTACATGTTACGCAGATGGATTTGAATATGGTCTTGGTGCTGAAGTTGGCATTTCAACTGACAAATTACACGCAAGAGGACCTGTCGGATTGGAGGGTTTGACCAGTCAAAAATTTATTGTTGAAGGATCAGGACAATTAAGAGAATAATTATTTAAATGTCAAAGACTATTGGAATTTTTGGAGGAGCATTCGACCCTGTTCATGTTGGACACTCTAGTTTAATTTCAGATATTCAAAAAAAATTAGACTTCCAAAAAATTTTTATAATCCCATCAGGAAAACCAGTATTAAAAGACACCCACTTTGTCGATGGCAAGCAACGAATTGAGATGTTGAATATTGCTTTTAAAAAAAACACAGGCGTATTCATAGATAACAGGGAAGTTCTAAAAAAAGAAATCTCTTATACGATTGAAACCCTAAAAGAATTTCACCAAGAATACAAAACCAATCAACATTTTAGTTTTATTTTAGGTCAAGACGCTTTTGTTAATTTTAAAAGCTGGAAGAACTGGAAAGAATTATTGAACCTTTGTTCTTTAGTTGTAATGAAAAGACCAAATTATCACTTTTCACCCGAATATATTAAGGATTTTAAAGAAAATATAACCGCATCTATGTCTGAGTTTTTAAATAGTCATGGAAAAATTTTTTTTGCAGAAAATACAATGTTAGATATTTCTTCCAGTGGCATAAGAGAAAATATTTATAGACCGGAATTTAATGAAATGACTTTAGACGCTGAGGTCTTAGATTACATAAAATTTAATTTGCTTTACAAAAGTTAAATGGATAAAAAACTAAACAACTTAATAAAAAAAAATCTTGAAGAGATTAAAGCTTTAGATACAAAAATTTTAGATTTATCAAAAATTGATGCCTTTACCGACCAATTAATCATAACTACAGGAACTTCAACCCCACACATTTCAGCTATCTCAAAGAAAATTATAGAAGTTTTAAAAAAAAATAAAATTACAATATATGGATACGAAGGAAGGGGCTCAAAAGATTGGGTCTTAATAGATTTAGGAGAAGTAGTTCTTAACATCATGTCATCATCTGCAAGAGAACTATATGATTTAGAAAGTTTATGGGACCCTAATTTGTAATGTCTTTATTTAAGAAAAAAAAAGAATCAAACGAAGTCTTTAGAATAATAGTTTTCCTCAGCCCATTTATATTCTTGCTTTTTTTCGCCTTTTTGCAGATTCTAAATCTATCTTACTTCAAGGCAGATGATTTTAAGACCCTATCAGAGTCGAATAGGTTGTATCAATCAAAAATTTATCCTCAAAGAGGATTTATCTATGACTCCAATGACATTCTTTTAGTTGAAAATAATATTCAACAAGACTTGCAAATAAATCCTAACTTAATAGATGATCCCAAAGCGCTATTGAAACAAATTGCTGATTTACTTCAATTAAATTTAAAAAAAATTGAAAGTGATTTTTATATCAGAAGCACGGGAAAGCAACCAAATGAGCCTTATTTTTTAATAAAAGACTTGAATGAAAAGCAAATTGCTAAAATTAGCGTTAACCTAGAAAAAATAAAAGGCGCCGAAATTATTTCCTCTTTTTCTAGAAATGTAATACACAAAGAAATAATGGCACCAGTTTTAGGGTATGTGGGAAATATTTCTAAGCAAGAAATTTTCATTAACCCTGAATTAACAAAATATTCAGGACTTAAAGTCGGCAAGACAGGAATTGAAAAAGATTTTGATCTTGTCCTTAGAGGGGAAATGGGATTTAGAATTCAGGAGAGAGATTCTTATGGAAAATTAGTTAGAAATATTTCATTGGAGCCTCCTAAAAAGGGAGTACGTTTAAAACTCTCGATAGACTTAGAATTACAAAAGAAACTTTTTTATGACTTTAAGGGAAGAAAAGGGGCTCTTGTAGCAATTGAGCCAAAGACAGGTTTGATAAGAGCACTGATTAGCTCACCTACGTACGACCCTAATTTATTGAATACTATTAATGATTTTGAGGAAGTAAGAAACTTATTTTCTGATAAAGACAGTCCTCTTTTCAATAGAGCCTTGTCTGGACAATATCCTCCAGCATCAACTCTAAAACCTTTTGTCGGTATGGCGGCTCTGGAAGCAAAAACTATTTCTTGGGAAAAAGAGATATTAGATTCAGGAAAATACTTAGTAGAAGGAGATGACAGGCCTTATAAAGGTTGGAAAGAGGGAGGCCATGGAATGGTTGACATGAACAAAGCAATAATAGAATCATCAGACGTTTATTTTTATTCTTTAGCTTATGATTTAACAATAAAAAACTTAGCCCCTTTTTTAGAAAAATTTGGTTTTGGGAAACAAAGTGGACTTACCAAAAATGAAGGAACAGGAATATTGCCTTCAAGAAAATGGAAATTAGGTTATATAGGAGAGCCATGGTTTAAGGGAGATACGATTAATATGGGAATTGGACAAGGTTACATTACTGCAACTCCTTTACAAATAGCTTCAGCTTATTCTGTATTAGCAAACAAAGGCGAGTTTGTTCAACCCAGGATCATTGAAAAGATTGGAGAAGAAAATACCAAAATAGTTATTAAAAAAAATATTTCTTTGAATGATGATAAAAATTGGAAAAGAATAGAAAAATCTCTTCTTGGAGTAGTAGAAGCAAAAAATGGCACAGCTAATAATATCTATGATAAAAATATAAGAATTGCAGGAAAAACTGGAACAGCTCAAGTAAAAAGTATTATAGAAACTGAATATGAGCTTTTAAGGATTGATAAATCATTGCGAGATCATGCTTTATTCGTAGGGTACGGACCAGTAGAAGATCCTAAATTAGTTGTAGTAGCTATTATAGAAAATGGCGAATCTGGAAGTGCAGTTGCCGCACCTTTAGTAAGAAGAGCAATCAATTTGTATTCAAATAATGAAAAATAACCCATTAAGCTTTTCTGTAAATTTAAAAATTAATAAAAATCAAAATCGGACTTTGTCATTTGATTATTGGATAGTTTTAAGCGTCTTTGTTCTCTGTTTTTTCGGTTTAGCAATGATATATAGCTCAAGCAATTCTTTAGAAATGACAATTAGGCAAGGAATTTATTTGTTTCTTGGATTAATTGGAATGTTCTTTTTGGCTTTTTCAAATTTCAGACAAATGGAAGTTTTTTACTTGCATAGCTTTTGGCCAGCTTTATTTCTCCTGATGGTCGTTTTATTTTTTTCATCTGATAATTCGGAAACTAAAAGATGGATCGATTTGGGAATATTTACTTTCCAACCATCTGAACTTATGAGATTCATTCTTCCAATATCTGCTGCATCTTTTTTAACAAGAAATTTGAAAACCGAAATTAAGGATATGTGGTTAGTTATTTTTCTGACTTTTTTATGTTTTTATTTAGTTGCCATACAGCCAGATTTGGGAACTTCTTTGATCATTTTGTTAGCAGGAATATTGCCCGTAATTATTTCAGGATTTCCATGGATATATATATTTTTAGGGGGATTCCTGGGAGTTCTATCCTTGCCCTTAATTTGGCTTAGTCTTTATGAGTATCAAAGACAACGAGTTTTAACATTGTTTAACCCAGAAGCTGATATATATGGAGCAGGGTGGAATATTGTTCAATCGAAAATTGCAGTAGGTTCAGGGGGCTTATTTGGGAAAGGGTTTCTTAATGGCTCTCAAAGTCAATTAAATTTTATTCCAGAAAGTCACTCTGACTTTATATTTTCAGTAATTGCAGAAGAATTTGGCCTTCTAGGAGTATGTTTACTCCTATTTGTTTATGGAATTTTAATATTCAGACTGTTATTAGTTGCATTTCGAAGTACAAATAGATTTGCTAAAATAGTTTCTGGCACACTATCTATAGTTCTTTTAGCGTATATTTCTATTAATATTTCGATGGTAATTGGAATATTGCCCGTTGTCGGAATGCCATTACCGTTTTTAAGTCAGGGAGGGACAGCCCTGATAGTGAATTTATTGACTATTGGAATAATTTTGTCTTTGAGGAAAGAAGTTTAAATGAAAAAATTCGTAAGTTTAATTATCTTGATTATTTTTAATAATTTACTCTTTGCAAATTACCTAGATAGAGATGAAGTGCAAGATTTTATTGATTTAATGTATGAGGAACATAAATTTTCTAAAGAGTATCTTTCTAAAACTTTATCCCAAGCTAAGAAGCAGCAAAAAATAATCGATTTAATGAATAATCCTTCAGAAAAAATAACTTCTTGGGATGATTATAAAAAAAGAGTTTCATTGACTAGAATTCAAAGCGGAATAAGGTTCATAAAAACTTATAAAAAGTGGTTTATAAAAGCCGAAGAAGAATATGGAATTCCTAGAGAGATAATTGCATCAATTATTGGTTTGGAAACAAATTATGGAGGTTATAAAGGCAACACAAGAGTAATTGATGCTTTAACAACCGCTGCATTTGACTATCCAAGACGAAGAAGTTTTTTTAAAACTCAACTAGAAGAATATTTCTTATTATCTAGAGAAGAAGACTTTGATCCTCTTGAAATAAAGGGCTCCTATGCTGGAGCAATGGGATTTGTTCAGTTTATGCCTGATAATTATCGTAGACTGGCAATTGACTTTGATGGAGACGGAAAAAAGGACATTCTAAATAATCCTGCAGATGCAATTGGCAGTGTAGCTAATTTTTTAAGTTCTACCGATGGAAATAAAAAAGGCTGGAATACAAATGGATTTATTGCCGTCAAAGCAAATGCAAAAAAAAGCAATAAATTAATTAAATCCTCTTTCAAATTGAAGCCCTATAAAAAGCTAGATATTAAAGCTGAAAAAGAAGATGATTTCGTAGATGAATATATTCAAATTTCACTTTTTCCAAATGATGCTTCTAAAGAAGAATATTGGCTTGGTGATAAGAACCTTTATGCAATAACAAGATATAATCCTAGTTCTAAATATGCAATGACAGTTTTTCTTCTAAGTGAAGAAATAGCAAATATAGGAAGATAGTTATGAAAAAGTTAATTTTTATTTTTCTTTTGATATCGCAAAATATCTTTTCTCAATCTTTGATACCCAACCCTCCTGAGGTTTCTGCTACTAGTTTTTTATTAATTGATGCAAAAACTGGAACAGTCATAACTTCAAGCAAACCAAACGAATCAAGTGGATTGGCTAGTATAACTAAAATTATGACTTCTTATGTTGTATCTGATCAGATTTCAAAAGGGTTTATTTCAGAAAATTCTATGGTGGAGATAAGTGAAGAATGTTGGCGCATGGAAGGGTCTAGGATGTTCATAAAGGAAGGCACAAAAGTTTCAATTTCAGAACTTCTAAAGGGAATGATTATCCAATCTGGAAATGATGCAAGTTGCGCATTAGCAGAAAAAATTGCTGGATCACAATCTGCATTTGCAGATCTAATGAACGATTATGCGGAGCAGTTAAACTTAGAAGAAACGAACTTTGTAAATCCTACAGGCCTTCCAGATATTAATCATTATTCTACAGCTCATGATATTGCAAAATTAAGTATTAGGCTGATAAATGATTACCCAGATAACTATGCTCTTTTTAAAGAAAAAGAATATACGTTCAATAATATAAGACAGTTAAATAGAAATAGTCTCTTGTGGCAAGATGACTCAATTGATGGAATAAAAACAGGACATACAAATGATTCTGGTTATTGTCTGGTTGCTTCAGCCAAAAGAGATGAAATGAGGTTAATTGTAGTAACACTCAATAGTTCTTCGGAAAAAACTAGATTACAAGATAGTAGACGCTTATTAGATTATGGATTTAGATTTTTTAAAACAAAAAAAATTCTTTCCAAATTCCAAGAAGTCTCATCTGTAGATATCTGGGCAGGTACCAAAGATTTAGTTTTGATTGGCCCTGAAAAAGATATTTATCTTACTTTAACAAAACCTGAGTTTAAAAATATTGAAATGATTGTTTCAAAAAATTTAGGCATTACCGCGCCTATAGAAAAGGGCGAGAAAGTTGATAGGTTAGATATTGTAATCAATGATGAAATTAATTCTTCCATTGATTTAGTAGCATTAGAAAGCATAAATACGGAGGGGTTTTTATGGCCTTATATTGAATCTTTCGCTTTTTATATCTATTCTTTTTTTATGCAAGATGAAGTTCAATAAATGTCAATTTGTAGCTTAAACGGACAATTTTTAGATTTAAAGGAAGCCAAAATATCCCCACTTGATAGAGGTTTTCTTTTCGGAGATGCCATTTATGAAGTTATTGCTTCTTATAACAATAAACCTTTTAAAATCGAAGAACATCTTGATAGATTATTTATTAATTTAAAAAATATAAAAATATCACACAACCTTTCTCGTCAAGAGATGAAAAATCTTATTCAGTCAGTAATAGAAAAAAATGACTTGAGTAATCAAATAATTTATTTACAAATTTCCAGAGGATACGAGGAAGTAAGAGACCATATTCCAAGTTCTACATCAAATCCAACCATTTTTGTTTGTTCTTTCCCTCTTAAAAATATATCTAATAAGGAATTTTCTTCTTTAAAGGTTAGCCTAAAAGAAGATTTTAGATGGAGGAAAAGCAATATCAAATCCACTTCTTTATTGGCTAACGTTATGTATAGAATACAAGCTTCTGAAAAGGACTTTTTTGAAATAATCCTTCATGAAAATGACTATATTACAGAAGGAGCAGTAAGCAATGTTTTTTGTGTTAAGGATAACGAAGTAAGAACTCCTTCTTTAGAAAATAATATCCTTCCAGGAATAACAAGAGCAGTAATAATTGATATTTTAAACAAATTAGGAATTAAAATCATCGAATCAAAAATTAGTGTCAATGAATTTCTTAATTCTGATGAGATTTGGATTACAAATACCACAAAAGGAATTTTATTGGTCTCAAAAGTTGATGAAATGAAAGTCTCTAACTCTAGTGATTTATATAAAAAGGTCTTAAAAAAATTTATTGAAGAAACTCTGGTCTAATAAATTCAATAATCAATCTTTCAGCATTCATCCAGAAATTATCTTTTCCATTTTTAAAACCAATGTCTAAGAGTGCAATTTTTTTCTTAAAATAAATTATTTGCTTACCATCTAATTTTTTACTTTTTGCTTTTATATTATCTAAGTAGTCAAAAGGACCGTTTAATTTTATATTCGGATCTTCTTTCAAAAAAGAAATTCTTTCTATTTCTCTAAATAGACCCCAAATAACTAATGCTTCAGAACCCTTTTGAAGCTTTAGATAATCAAGTATTTGAAGAGATTCTTCTATATCCTCTTTCAAGATTGAATTTGATAAATTAAAAATATCAAAATTTGAACTTTCTGAAATAAAATTACTTTTGGGTCTGCCATTTAGAACTTTAACCATTTTCAATTCTTGGTATGACGAAAGTAAATTCCCTTGAGTTTTTTCTATAATCAAATCAATTTCCTCCTCAGAAATATCAATATTAAAACTTTTAGATAGCCCTTTTAGCCACTGCTTTTTTTGGTTTGGCCAAATCTTTTTTACCTCATAGTCCTGACTGTAGTTCAAAAGTTTTTTAAACCAAGCCCTTGATTTAATGTTTTCTAGACCTAATAGCGATAAAACAATGCTTATTTCTTCCGGCAAGTTTTTTAAGAATTCTTCTAGTAATTCTGCCTCACTCTTTGATGGAGCTTTTTCTAATCTTAAATCAATTATTTTTTTTGAAGAGAACATATCAATATATTGTTCTTTCATTAATTCTTCATATGAAAAAGAAGGGGTGTTAGAGAGGAATATTTCTCTTTCAAGATGCCCATCTTTTTTTAATTTATAAACTAACTTATTTCTTTCTAACTCAATTAGAAATTGATCTGGGCCGTGAATCAAGAAAACATTTTTTTTATTCATCGAAATATAAAAATAAAAAATTCTTTAGTTGATTTTGAGCTTCAAAAAAAAACATTGTTTCTAGTTCTTCAATTTTCTTTTCATTAGATAAAATTTTATTTGTATCGTAAGGAAAGTTTTCAGAAGAGTTAAAACTAAACACCTTTGACTTAGTTGACTTACTTACTCTCATGTTTATTTCATAATCAATTATTCCAGTAGCCGAAAAAAAATTTCTATCAGTAGCTCCTGCATACTGCAAGATTGAATGATTAATTATTTCGATATTGATTTCTGCTTCATTAGAATTTGTTAGCCTTAGGTTAAGAAATTTGCTATTTCTTTCTAAATTTTTAAAGAATTTATTATTAAGAAAGTTATCTTGAAATGTAAAATAAACTTTTTTAGAGTCATAGTTTGTATTATTAATAGGAGCAAAACCACAGGATAAAAAAGAAAGAATAAGAAAAAATAATAAAGCTTTCATTTATTTAAAACAAAGTTAACTAGTTTTTTGTCTACAAAAATAATTTTTAAAATTTCTTTATCGAAGATATATTTTTTAACGTTATCTACTTCTTTTGAAAGCTCAATTATCTCTTCTTTAGATTTTTCTTCATCAAAAGATAAAGATCCTCTTAATTTACCATTAACTTGAACAATCATTTTAATAGTTTTTTCTTCTAAAAGGTTAGGATCATATTCTGGCCAATTTTCATTTAAGATTTCTTTACCATTCTCTAGCTTATTCCAAAGTTCATGAGTTACATGGGGAGCAATAGGACTTAGCATTAGCAAAGAGGAATCTATTATTTTTTTAAAAAGTTTTCTTTCGTCTTGAGCAATTTCATTTTCTAAAAAATGTTTTGGCACACTATTTAAGAGCTCCATTATTGCGGCGATGGCAGTGTTAAATGAATTTCTTCTTTCAAAATCATCAGAAACTTTTTTAATAGTTTGATTTAACTTAATTTCCAATGGCTTAAGATCCAAATTAGACTTTCCATCTTTAATTGTTTGATGTGTCAGTTTTGAGGATAAATTCCATAACTTATTCAAAAATTTAAACGAACCTTTCACCCCATCATTAGACCACTCCAACGATTGTTCGGGAGGAGAAGCAAACATTGAAAAAAGCCTTACTGTATCTGCTCCATAAATATCTATAAGCGCTTGTGGATTGACTGTATTTCCTTTCGATTTTGACATTTTAGAGCCGTCTTTTAAAACCATTCCTTGGCATAAAAGTTTTTTAAAAGGCTCTCTAAATTTCACTAATCCCAAATCATTTAAAGCTTTTGAAAAAAACCTTGCATAAAGCAAATGTAAAATAGCATGCTCTATTCCGCCAATATATTGATCTACTGGCAACCAGTAATCTACTTCCTCATCAAAAATTTTGTCAGATGAACTATAAGAAGCAAACTTTGCAAAATACCAAGATGACTCAAGAAAAGTATCAAAGGTATCTTCTTCTTTAACGTATTTTTTACCGTCTTTAATCAAGATCTTAGAATTTATTTCTTCTTCTTTTAAATCGCTAAATGGAATTACATCGGATGAGTTTTCTTTATTTATCATCATAGGAATAGGAGCGCCCCATTTCCTTTGTCTTGAAATTCCCCAATTTTTGAGACGATAATTCACTTTTTTGGAACCAAAATTACTTCTCGTAGCTTGGTTAGAAATTTTTTCAAAAGCTTCATCAAAATTCAATCCATCAAGATCTTCTCCAGAATTTATAAGCAGACCTTTTTCTACTAGCGCAGCATTTAACTTCTCTAACTTACCTTCCCCAGTGTCAATAACTTGTTTAATTTTAATATTATATTTTTTAGCAAATTCAAAATCTCTTTGATCATGACCAGGAACAGCCATTAAAGCTCCAGATCCATAATCCATTAAAACAAAATTAGCTATCCAAACTTCTATTTCTTCCTTAGATATGGGATGTTCTGCTTTTATATCTAGCTTAAATCCTTTTTTGTCCTGCAAAGATCTGTTTTCTTCAGAAGTGGAACCTTTGGAATTTAATTTAATCCATTCTTTTAATTTATTATTTTGTTTAGCTAATTCAGTAACTATTGGATGAGAAAAAGATAAACCAATAAAGGAGACACCCATAATTGTATCTGGTCGAGTTGTGAAAACATTTATTTGCTCTTTGTTAGACAATTTAAACAAAAACTCCATACCGATAGACTTACCTATCCAGTTTTTCTGCATTGTTTTTACTTGTTCAGGCCAATCTTCTAAGGAATCAAGTTCAGAGAGAAGTTCCTCCGCATAATCATCTATTTTGAAAGCCCATTGATCTATTACTTTTTTTTCAACTTCTGCACCCGACCTCCAGCCTTTGCCATCAATTACTTGCTCATTAGCTAAGACAGTTTCGTCAACTGGATCCCAATTGACCTCGGCTTTCTCTCTAATTACTAGACCTTTTTTATACATTTCGCAAAAAAGCCATTGTTCCCATTTGAAATATTCTTCATCGCACGTTTTCAGTTCTCTTCGCCAGTCATAAGCAAACCCAAGAGAATTTAACTGCTCTTTCATGAACGAAATATTCTCTTCTGTCCATTTTTTTGGGGAAACCTTATTTTTAATAGCAGCGTTCTCTGCAGGTAAACCAAAAGCATCCCAGCCCATAGGTTGCATTACATTTTTACCTTTCATTCTTTGATATCTAGAAATTACATCTCCAATCGTATAATTTCTAACATGTCCCATATGTAATTCACCTGAAGGATAGGGAAACATGCTTAGGCAATAATATTTCTCTTTCTTGCTATCAGGCTCTACTTCAAAGGAATTATTTTTTTTCCAGTAAAATTGTATTTTTTTCTCTATTTCTGAGGGTTTATAGGAATCTTCTTTCATCAATCAATATCTAAAACGTTTTGCAAGTAGTTAATAGATATATTTGCTTTTCTAAAGTTTTCTTCGTTCATAATAATTTCTTGCAAATCTTTATTAGTATCAATACCTTCGACAAAAAATTCTTCTAATGCAAAAGACATTCTACACAAGGCTTCTTCTCGATCAGATCCATGAGTACAAATTTTTGCAATTAAAGCGTCGTAATAAGGAGATATTACGCAACCATCATAGACATGAGAATCCACTCTAACTCCAATTCCACCTGGCTTACCCCACTCTGTAATTTTTCCTGGAGATGGAATAAAAGTTTTAGGGTGCTCTGCATTGATTCGGCATTGAATTGCATGACCACAAACACTAATATCTTTTTGGTCTATTTCAAGTTTTTCTCCTGCAGCTATTCCAATTTGAAGCTTAACCAAGTCAAAGTTAGTTATCATTTCCGAGACAGTATGCTCAACTTGTAATCTTGTATTCATTTCTATGAAATAAAACTCTTCATTCTTGTACAAAAACTCGAAAGTTCCAGCACCTTTGTATTTCATTTTTTTACAGCATTCTGTACATAGATTGAAAAGTTCTTGTTTCTTCTCATCGGGAATATTAAGAGCAGGGGCTTCTTCAACTATTTTTTGGTTTTTTCTTTGTATGGAGCAATCTCTTTCGAAAAAATGTAATGCATTTCCAAAATTATCGGCCAATACCTGAACTTCAATATGTCTGGGACTATCTAAAAATTTTTCTAAATATATTTCATCACTTCCAAAGCTATTTAAAGCTTCCTGCTGAGTTATTTTCATTTTTGGAATGAGATCTTCTTCATTGTGAACTATGGAAATACCTCTTCCTCCTCCACCTGCTGCAGCTTTAATCATTATCGGGTAGCCTATTTCCTTAGCTTTGGATAAAGTTTCTCTGTTTGTTGCAGAAACTCTTCCACTTCCTGGAACGCATTGTAATCCAGCGTTTAAAGCCATTTCTTTAGCAGAAATTTTATTACCCATAATCCTTATAGATTCTGGATCTGGCCCAATGAAAGTATATCCACTAGCAATTACTTGTTCCGCAAAATGATCGTTCTCAGCTAAAAAACCAACTCCAGGATGAATTGCTTCTGCATTTGTCAGTTCACATGCGCTAATAATTGCAGGAATATTTAAATAACTTTTTGATGACTCTGGAGGACCTATGCAAACAGCTTCATCGGCCATTTTTACATGTTTTAAATCTTTATCAGCTTCTGAATAGATCGCTACAGTTCCGATACTCATTTCCTTGCAAGCCTTAAGAACTCTCAAGGCAATTTCTCCTCTATTAGCGATTAAAATTTTAGAGAACATTATTCTTCTATTACAAAAAGGGCTTCACCGTATTCAACAGGCTCTGCGTCAGAAATTAAAATTTCTTTAATTACTCCATTGTAGTCAGATTTAACTTCATTCATCATTTTCATTGCTTCTATGATGCACAATACGTCTCCTTCAGAAACTTTATCTCCAACTTTTACAAATGCGTCAGCACCTGGATTAGGAGAACAATAAAAAGTTCCCACCATAGGAGAATTTATTCTTTTGCCGTCAATGATATTAGATTGAGGTTCCTCAATATTTTCCTCAGAAGGCTTTTGTTCTGATGCAGGCTGAATCGTTGTCGGTGAGGGGGCAGAAATCACTTGTGGAGATTGATAATTTCCCGCTGATTTCACTAACTTAACTGATTCTTCTCCTTCCTTAATAACAATTTCATTTAAAGAAGAGTTTTCTAGCATCTCAATTAATTTCTTTACTTTCCTGATATCCATTACAACTCCTAAGTTTTTTCTATTGCTAAATTTAATGCTGCTTCATAGCCTTTGTCCCCAAATCCAGAAATAATACCTAAGGCAATATCTGAAAAATATGATTTTTCTCTAAACGATTCTCTGCCATAAATATTACTTATATGAATTTCAATCATTGGTATGTCGACTCCTAGGATCGCATCTCTTAATGCAACACTCGTATGAGTGAAAGCCCCTGGATTAAATAAGATACATGAAACCTGATTTTTTTTTGCTTCTTGAATAGCCTCAACAAGTTCATGTTCTGCATTACTTTGCAAACAAGAAAGATTAACTGATTTTTCCTCAGCAATCTTTAAAAGGCTTTTCTCAATTTCTTCTAAAGTCAAGGAACCATAAATTTCCTTTTCTCTAGTTCCTAACATATTAAGGTTAGGACCGTTTAATAATAAAAATTTTTTCATTTTTGCGAATTTTACTGAATTTTATTGATTTTTTAAAGAAAATCAAAGGAAATCAAGGAGTTTTTATCTTTTGTTGCTTTTATTTTTTTTGTAATCCTGGGGTAACAAATAATATTTTCCAAACAACCTTGATAAGAAACATAAATAACCTTATCAATATATTTGTGATAGTCGGAAATGATTAAATCTATATTATTTTTATAAATAACACTTTCTCCAAAAAAATCATCCGATATCATTTCTTTTTTTCCTATGATGTCATGTTTAATATTTTTATTACCACCCTTGAGTGATAAATGTTCTGAGTATATATAAGATCGTTCATTGATATTCATCGAAATAACAAAACTATTCTTATTTTTTTTTATTGAAATTTTAAAAGATTCTTCAGCAGTTAAAACTTCCCTAGAGCTAGAATCTTTTTCTGGAAAAGAATGCGAAATCAGAATAAATAATGATAAGGAAAGAAGAATTTTTATTTTCATTTTTAAATATAACTTTTTCTTAGTTAAATAGTCTTAATTTCTACCTAAGTAAATATTCTGATGTTAAAGTCTTAAAATAACAATATATTCGCAAAATATGTCAAAAAAACGAAAATATTCTTCTCCTCTTGTAGATGGACCTCTTCAAGCCACTTCCAGATCAATGCTGCGAGCTACTGGATTTAATGATGAAGATTTTTTCAAGCCCCAGGTTGGAGTAGCTTCAACTTGGTCAATGGTCACGCCCTGTAATATGCACATTAACGATCTTGCCTCGCTAATTTGCTCTTCTATTAATGACCAAGATTTAAAATCAGTTTTATTTAACACCATAACAATTTCAGATGGTATATCCATGGGTACCTTAGGAATGAGATATTCTTTAGTTTCAAGGGAAGTAATAGCTGATTCAATCGAGACTGTTGTTGAATGTCAGTCATTCGATGGAGTAGTTGCAATAGGCGGATGTGACAAAAATATGCCCGGGTGTCTTATTGGACTCGCTAGATTAAATAGACCCTCAATTTTTGTCTATGGAGGCTCAATAAAACCTGGTGAAAACCATACCGATTTAGTGACCGTCATGGAAGGAATTGGAAGCTATAGCAGTAATAAAATCTCAGAAGATGAGTTAATTGCTATTGAAAAAACAGCTCTTCCTGGACCGGGTTCTTGCGGAGGCATGTATACAGCAAATACTATGGCATCTGCAATTGAAGCTTTAGGTATGAGTCTTCCTGGAAGTAGTTCACAAGACGCTGTCTCAAATGAAAAAAAACTTGATTGCAAAAGCATAGGCAAAGCGATAGATAATTTACTTGAAAAAGATATAAAGCCTTCTGACATTATGACCAGAAAGTCATTTGAAAATGCAATTAGAGTAATTATTGCTTTAGGTGGGTCAACTAACGCGGTCTTGCATTTGATAGCTATGGCTAAAAGTATTAATGTAAAACTAGAAATAGATGACTTTGAAAAAATAGGACTTTCTAGCCCTTTGCTAGCGGATCTTAGACCCTCAGGACATTATTTAATGTCAGAATTAAATGAGATAGGAGGTATTCAGCCGCTTATGAAAACTCTTCTTGATGCTAAATTATTGCATGGGGATTGTATGACGGTAACTGGAAAAACCCTAGCTGAAAATTTAAAAAATGTTAAGCCATATCCAGAAAATCAAAGGATAATTTCACCATTAGATAATCCAATTAAGAAGGACAGTCATTTAAAAATTCTTAAAGGTAACTTAGCTGAGGAAGGAGCTGTTGCAAAAATAACAGGAAAAGAAGGCTTAAATTTTACAGGTAAAGCTAAAGTTTTTAACTCTGAGGAAGAGACATTAGATGCAATATACGGATCTAAAATTAAAGCTGGAAACGTAGTCGTCGTTAGGTATGAAGGTCCAGTTGGAGGGCCAGGTATGAGAGAGATGCTCAAACCTACTTCAGCAATTATGGGTCAAGGATTAGGCGATAAAGTTGCTTTTTTAACAGACGGAAGATTTTCAGGAGGTTCTCACGGATTTGTTGTAGGCCACATTACTCCAGAAGCTGCTGAGGGCGGTTTGATAGGATTATTAGAAGATGGCGACCAAATTACTATAGATGCAGAAAAAGGAACTATTGATGCTAAATTAACTGAAAAAGAAATCAGCTTAAGAAAGAAAAAATGGATTAATCCAAAGCCAAGTCCTGAAAAGGGCGTTCTTTCTAAGTATGCTAAAACAGTTAAATCAGCCTCAGAAGGAGCTGTTACAGATTAGTTGATATAGCTTGTAAAATAAAATTAGTTGCTCATAATAATTAAATGTCTAAAACAATAGAACTTACGGATGAAAATTTTGATCAAGAAATCTCTAGTAAAGACGTGCCCGTACTTGTAGATTATTGGGCGGAGTGGTGTGGCCCCTGTAAAATGGTTGCTCCTATACTTGAAGAAATGGCTGAAGATTTAGATGGCAAGTTGCTAATTGGAAAAGTAGATGTAGATCAGAATAAAGACTCTGCATTGAAACAGAAGGTTATGAGCATTCCCACATTAGTTTTATTTAAAAATGGGGAACCTATTGACCAAAGAATAGGGGCACTGACCAAAACACAACTTGAGGAATTTTTAAATCAGCATATTTAACTAGTTACACTAGACTAGTTTTTCAATAGATGTTTAAATACATTTTTTTAGCTAACCGCTAACGACTTCCAGAATTCATTAAATATTAACAAACAACTTTTATGCATTTAGGCGAACTTAAAGCAAAACCAATCGACGAACTCCTTTCTATAGCAGGAGAAATGGGAATTGAAAATATTGCGAGATCAAAAAAACAAGATGTTATTTTTAGCATCCTAAAAAAACATTCTAAATCTGGCGAAGATATTGAGGGGGAAGGAGTTTTAGAAATTCTTAACGACGGGTTTGGATTTTTAAGGTCTCCTACTGGGTCATATGTTGCCGGCCCTGATGATATCTATGTTTCTCCAAGTCAAATCAGACGTTTTGGTTTAAAAACTGGCGATTCTATATCAGGCAAGATAAGGCCTCCAAAGGATGGAGAAAGATACTTTGCTCTTCTAAAAATAGATCTTATAAATTTTGAATCTACCGATAAAACTAAGACAAAAATTGCATTTGAAAATCTAACACCTTTATTCCCTGAAGAAAGAATTGTTATGGAATCTGGCAATGGAACAACTGAAGATTTATCTGCAAGAATCATCGACTTAATCTCGCCTACAGGAAAAGGACAAAGAGGACTTATTGTTTCCCCTCCTAAAGCTGGGAAAACCCTTTTACTCCAAAGCATTGCACACTCCATAGAAAAAAATAGTCCTGATAGTACTTTAATGGTTTTACTCATAGATGAAAGACCAGAGGAGGTAACTGACATGATAAGAACAGTTAAGGGAGAAGTAATAGCAAGTACATTCGACGAGCCCCCATCAAGGCATGTTCAAGTTGCAGAGATGGCAATAGCTAAAGCAAAAAGACTTGTTGAGACTGGTAATGATGTAATTATATTACTGGACTCAATCACAAGATTAGGAAGAGCTTATAATTCTACTCAAGCATCATCAGGAAAAATCTTAACTGGAGGTGTTGATGCTAATGCTCTAGAAAAGCCTAAAAGATTCTTCGGTGCTGCTAGAAATATTGAGGGCGGAGGAAGTTTAACTATTATTGCAACCGCTTTGATAGATACTGGTTCAAGAATGGATGAGGTTATTTATGAAGAATTTAAAGGTACTGGAAATCAAGAAATACATCTGGATAGGGCAATAGCAGAAAAAAGAATCTTTCCATCAATAAACATAAGAAGATCAGGTACAAGACGAGAGGAATTAATTACGGAAGAAGTTGATTTAGCTAGAATAAATATTTTAAGAAAGCTTTTGCATGATATGGAAGATATAAATGCTACAGAATGGCTAATAGATAAGTTAAGAAAACATAAAACTAATAATGAGTTTTTTGATTCGATGAAGAAATCAAAATAACATTTTAATTAATCTATAAGATTTACCTCCAAAACTTTTCTCCTTAAAGATTTCTTCTCTTTCAGCAAGAAAATTAATATCTAAGCTCTTTTCAGTTTCTAAATATACTAATGATTCTTTTTTTAGATAATCATTTTTTCTTAAAAGTAAAAAAACTTTTTCAACTAGCCCCTCGTTAAATGGTGGGTCTATAAATACAACATTGTATTTTTCTTCTAAGTTAAAATTCTTTAGCCATATAAGACAGTCTTCGTTAAAAATTTTTACTTGTTGATTTAAATCAAATAAAGACAAATTTCCTTTTAGATTTTTATAAAAATTTTTATCTTTTTCCACAAAAGTTACTTTTTTAGCTCCTCTTGATAAACACTCAAAGCCCATTGCTCCTGTGCCTGAAAAAAGATCTAAGCAATTTAAATTATGAAGATCTTGACCGAGCCAATTAAAAACCATTTCTTTCGCCCGGTCAGGAGTTGGTCTTAATGCTTCATCTAAATTATAAGAAATTTTCTTACTTTTCCATCTGCCACCTATAATTCTAATTTTTCCTAATTTCATTTTAGTAATTTAAGTTATTTTTTCGTGACATAATAGCTAATCAAAATTTACTGACTTCATGGAAAAAGAATTTCTAGAAATATTAAGAACATTATCTCAGACTGTTTTTATTTTATCTGCAAATAACGATCAGGAAAGACATGCTATGACCGTTTCCTCGGTTGCCTCTCTAAGCTTAAAGCCTCCTTCCATAATGGTCGGCGTAAATAAAGAGGCATCTATAAATGGCGTTTTAGAAAAAAACTCAAATTTCTGTCTAAATCTCTTAAATAAATCTCAACAAAAAATTGCTGACACTTGCAGCGGAACGGAAGAGGGAGAAAAAAGATTCGCAAATGATCTTTGGGTCTCTAGTAATCCAGTTTACTTAAGCGATGCTCAATCTAATATATTTTGCAAGGTAATAGATATAATTCCTTATTCTAGTCATTCAATTGTCGTTGGCGAAGTAGAAGAGCTCAAACACTCAGGAAAAATAGAGCCCCTTATTTATCAAGATGGCAAATATCTTGGTTAACTAGGGTTTAAATTTTGCCTGAAGGTTTGCAGAGCTTTTTCGACATCTGCTTTCAGAGCATCTTGACCTAGTTCTTGATAGGCAATGATCATTATTTCAAAGGCTCTCTCTACTTGAGGAGTTTTAGGCATATGTTTTAAAACATAATCTGCTCTTGATAAAGCCGCAACAAAAGCTTTTCTCTCCAGATAAAATTCAGCGACATAAATTTCTTGTTTTGCTATCAAATTCCTTAAATAAATCATCCTTTGTTTTGCATTTCCCGAGTACTCACTTTCAGGAAATCTTGTCAAAAAGTCACTTAGGTCTTCAAAAGACTCTTTCGCTTTTGATAATTCTCTTTTATGGGTCATTTCTCCTAGAAATGGAACACTTGAGAAAAAGTTTTTATCGTTATTAAACTTTGCTAAGCCTTTTATATAAAAAGCATAGTCTATGTTGGGATGTCTTGGATGGAGACTTATAAATCGCTCAGCTGCAATAACGGCCAGTTCATAATTATTACTTTTGTAGTGAGCATAAACTAGTTCTATCTGAGCTTGCTGAGCATATTTACCGAATGGAAACCTTTTTTCAAGTGTTTCTAAAGACAAAATAGCCGACATATAATTTTTAGTTTTAAGTTGTCTTTGAGCTTGATCATAAAGTTTTTTTTCAACAATATCTTCGGTTATTACTTCTTGTTCTGAGGCACAACTTAAAAAAAATATTGGTAACAAGACAGAAAAGACAAGTACCGAAAAATTTAGTTTTTTCAAATAATTCATAAATTTAGATTATCCTAGTATGAGATTATATATTTGAAAATGGAAAATTGCGTAATAAAAATAATTTCTTCCGAATATTCTGGGCAAAGATTAGATTCAGTAATCGCAAAATTATTCCCAGACTTTTCAAGATCTAAATTAAAAAGTTGGTTAGATTCTGGAGCCATTTATATTAATGACGTTCCTCTTATCAAGCCAAGTAAAAAAGTTAACGGAGGCGAGGAAGTTAAAATACTTATTAAAGAAGAAAAATTAATTTCTGCTGAACCTCAAAATATTCAATTTGAAGTTAAACATAAATCTAAAGATTTTTTAATTGTCGATAAAAAAGCAGGCATGGTTGTTCATCCTGGAGCGGGAAATCATCAAAATACCTTGCTAAATGCTCTCTTATTTAAATTTCCAGAATTAGAAAAATTACCTAGAGCAGGAATAATACACAGGCTAGATAAAGAAACCTCAGGTTTAATGATTATTGCTAGCAATCAAAATTCTTATAAAAATTTATCAGAACAAATTTCTAAAAGGCTTGTCAAAAGAACATATCAAGCTTTTGCAGTAGGGAATATTTCTAGGTCAGGAAAAATAGAAGAACCAGTTGGAAGACATCCCCGAAACAGGCAAAAGCAAGCCGTTACTGAAAAGGGCAAATATGCTCTAACAAGATATTCGGTTTTAAAAAAATATGGAAATTACACCCACTTAGAAGTGAATCTAGAAACTGGAAGAACGCATCAAATTAGAGTCCATATGAGTCATATTGGTTTCCCTTTAATTGGAGATGTGCTTTACGGGAGAAAAAAAAGATTCGCTAAATCAACAAATTCTGATCTCAGGGAAGTGATTGAGAAATTCCCACGCCAAGCCTTACACGCTTCAAATTTAGCCTTTAAAGATATAGATTCAGGAAATGAAGTTAGTTTTGAAAGCTCTTTACCAAAAGACTTGCTGGATCTAAAGAAAAACTTAGAAAACTTAACTTGAATTTTTCTTGACTTGGTTTCAAGGGGTGTCAAAATTCGAATCCTCATAACGTTTTCAACTATTTTGACACTATTAAATGGATAAAAATAAGACCTCTGGCGGAGAAGCTCTAATAAGAGCTCTATCAGATGAAAAAATCGATATCATTTTCGGTTATCCGGGCGGCGCTGCTTTGCATATTTATGATGCGATTTATCAACAAGATAAAGTTCAACATATCTTAGTCAGGCACGAACAAGCTGCTGTACATGCAGCTGATGGATTTGCGAGAGCAACAGGTAAAACTGGAGTTGCTCTAGTTACTTCTGGCCCTGGGGCAACTAATGCTATTACGGGCATAGCTACGGCTTACATGGATTCAATTCCATTAGTCGTTATTTCTGGGCAAGTAGCAAGCCATTTAATTGGTACCGATGCATTCCAAGAAACGGATATGATTGGCATTTCTAGACCTATTGTTAAACATAGTTTTCTAGTTCAAAGCGCTGAAGAAATCCCTGCAATAGTAAAAAAAGCTTTCCACATTGCTTCTTCAGGAAGGCCAGGACCGGTAGTTATAGATGTTCCAAAGGATATGACTGATCCTAAAGTTAAATTCGATTACAAATTCCCGAAAGATTT
>MDTB01013184.1_pt1 | contig 22111 bp, 19 predicted proteins | sample 811161 | NCBI WGS metagenome assembly MDTB01 (sample SAMN05326650, study PRJNA326480) | marine metagenome | isolation source: seawater | place: Mediterranean Sea | collected 2009 | reverse complement strand
CTTTGTTAGTTAACCAGTCCTTACATGCCACTGATTCCAATTGAAGAACTGCTTCTAGGTATTGATCAAATTGATTTATATCAGTTTCAATTGCACTGAATTCTGTTGTTGATTTTGAATCTTCTAAGATTGTTTTAGGTGGGTTGCCAAACATGTCTTCCAATTGTAAATCAATTGGGTTTTCTCCTTCTCCTTCAAATGTAAATTGATGATTACCCGTTACGTTGCCTACTACATACATTGGTGCTCTTTCTCTGCTACATATTTCTTGCATTAAAGGGATATCTTCATTTTTTATAACTAACCCCATTCTTTCTTGAGATTCATTCCCAACAATCTCTTTTGCAGATAAGGTGGGATCTCCAACTGGTAAAGCTCCCAAATCAATTTTTCCTCCAGTTTCTTCAACAAGTTCAGAAAGGCAATTTAAGTGTCCACCGGCTCCATGGTCATGAATAGAAATAATTGGATTTGAAGAAGCTTCAGAAAATGCTCTTATTGCATTCATTGCTCTTTTTTGCATTTCTGGATTAGATCTTTGAATGGCGTTCAACTCAATCGATGAAGCCATTTCACCAGTATCAACAGAAGAAACCGCAGAGCCACCCATGCCAATTCTATAATTGTCACCTCCAATTATAATAATTTTATCTCCTTCATTTGGTGTGGATTTTAATGCATCTTCATGTTTCCCGTATCCAATTCCACCAGCAAGCATAATGACCTTATCAAACCCATATTGCTTACCACTTTCAGTATGTTCAAAAGTCAATACAGAACCGTTAATCATTGGTTGACCAAATTTATTTCCAAAATCAGATGCACCATTTGAAGCTTTAATCAAAATATCCATTGGAGTTTGGTACAACCACTTTCTTTCTTTCATTGCTTTCTCCCAACTTCTATCATTTTCTAATCTAGAGTAAGAAGTCATGTAAACAGCTGTCCCAGCCATGGGGACTGACCCTTTTCCTCCAGCCATTCGATCTCTTATTTCTCCTCCTGAGCCAGTTGCAGCACCATTAAATGGCTCAACTGTTGTTGGAAAATTATGAGTTTCAGCTTTAAGAGACAGGACGGTGTCAATATCTTTTGTTTCAAAGAAGTCCGCTTTGTTTTGTGTTTTCGGTGCAAATTGCATTGCCTTAGGACCCTTAACAAAGCTCACATTATCTTTATACGCAGAAACGATCGTATTTGGATTTTCTTTTGATGTTTTTCTTATCAAATTGAAAAGAGAGGAAGGTTTTTCCTTTCCATCAATTATAAATCTCCCATTAAATATTTTATGTCTACAATGCTCAGAGTTTACCTGAGAAAATCCAAAAACCTCTGAGTCAGTTAATTTTCTTCCAATTTTATTAGCTACACTTTCAAGGTAAGCAACCTCATCATCATTTAAAGCCAATCCTTGCTTATTATTATAGGCAGCTATATCATGGACCTTAATTATTGGTTCTGGCTCTGCCTCAATTGTAAATTGGTCTTGCCCTATTAAGGTGTACATTTGTTCCAACATTGGGTCAAAAGAATCATTAGCTGATGTTTTTATCTGATATTCTTCCATCCTAATGATATTGGAAATACCCATGTTTTGTGTTATTTCAACAGCATTAGTTGACCATGGTGAAACCATTTCTTTTCTTGGCCCCACAAAAGCTCCATCTATACTTTGTTCATTGGATTTTTTTCCAGCTAGTAGCCATTCGAGTTTTGGTATATCTTCAAAATCAATCTCTCCTTTAGATTTTAACGCAATCATTGTGCCTTTTGTCGTTTTAAAAAAAGATATCATTGGCTTTATTTTTTAACTTTTAAGTTCTTGCAAACATAATAAAATACAAAGGATTTGTCTTATTGATTTAAGGCATTTTAAAAACAGATTTATTTCAGCTTTTCTCTTATTAATTTTTATTAATTAATTTGATATTTTTTGTCTATTTATACTCAATTTTTTAATTAACTTTAAGAACTATTTTAAACTTAAACTATGGACTTTCTAAACCTCATACTTCTTTTACCTCTTACCTGGCTAATTTTAAAATCAGTAATGATTATCCCTGAAAGGCAATCTTGGGTAATTCAGCGTTTAGGAAAATTCAATAGAATATCTCAACCAGGATTTAAATTAAAAATCCCAATTTTAGAGTCTATTGCTTCAAAAGAAAATTTAAGAATTCAGCAGTTAGACGTTGATGTAGAAACTAAAACACTTGATGATGTTTTTGTTATTTTAAAAATTTCTGTTCAATATAGAATTATTGGCTCTAAAGTTTACGAAGCTTTTTATGAATTGGATGATCCACACGGTCAAATTGCTTCCTACATTTTTGATGAAGTTAGAGCTGAAGTTCCAAAGTTAGGTTTGGATGATGTCTTTGGTAAAAAAGATGATATTGCTTTGGCCGTTAGAGATAATATTTCATCTCAAATGGATAAATATGGATATAAAATTGTTAAAACTCTGATCACAGACATTAATCCTGATGAATTGGTAAAAGCATCAATGAATAAAATTAATGCTGCCACTAGAGATAAAGAAGCTGCAGTGCAAGAGGCTGAAGGAGAAAAGATTAGAATTGTAAAAAGAGCTGAAGCTGAGGCAGATTCCAAAAGACTTTCAGGGGAAGGTATCGCCCAACAAAGGCTTGAGATTGTAAGAGGGTTTAAAGAATCTGTAGAGGATTTTCAAAAGGCATTACAAGATGTTGACCCGCAAGAAATTATGCAGTTTGTTTTGATGACTCAATATTTTGACACTTTAACTGCCATTGGTGCTAATGAAAATAACAATACTGTTATGGTGCCTCACACACCTGGTGGAATGAAAGATTTCCAGCAGCAAATTATTGAAGGTACGTTTGTAGGCAAAGAATTGGCTAAAAACAAAAAAAAATAGAAAGAGTTTAAAGCAACCCATTCTTTTTTATTACGTTGTATTAGTAGAATTTATGTCTTACTTTCGTTCAATGACCAAATTATTTAGGTTTTTAGGTGTTTTTGCATTCTTTTTATCCTTCTCTTTAAATGTCCGTGCATCTCATGTCCCTGGGGGAAATATAACTTACGAATGTATTGGTCCTAATACCTATGTAATTACCCTTACTGTTTTTGAAGATTGTGGAACTGCTTTTTATTCAAATGGACCAGAATCAATCAGTGTTTCCAATTCATGTGGGATTTCCTTTTCATCTACTTTAAGTCTTCCTAATATCACTTTTCAACAAGAGGTGTCTCAATTGTGCCCAGCTGTTATTGCTCAAAATCAAAGTGAGTGCAACGGTGGAAGTTTTCCAGGTGTTTATATGCATGTTTGGAGAGATACTGTCGTTTTACCTGGCAATTGCGATGGATGGACTTTTTCATTTGATGATTGTTGTAGAAATTCATCCAATAACCTTACTGGAGCAAGTAACGATTATTATTGGGAATCAGTTTTGAATAGCACCACTGCACCATGTAATTCTTCTCCTGTAATAACTGCTCAACCCATACCTTATAATTGTGTAAATCAGCCTGTAACATATAATTTTGGTGTATTTGAGCCAGATGGGGACTCATTAAATTTTTCCTTAATTGGTGCATTGACTGGACCCGGAACAACAGCTCCTTACCAAGGTGGATACACTGGAGCCAGTCCAATAAATGGTATTAATATTAATCCCAACACTGGTGAAATTACTTTTACACCCACCATTACTGGAAATTTTGTAGTTGCAGTATATATTGAAGAATTCAATTCTAGTGGAAATTTAGTGGGCAGTATTATTCAAGATTTCCAATTTGAAATAATTACTTGTACAAATATTAATCCTTCTCCTCCATCATCAGGTTTGACAAATTTTACAAGTACGGGCATTCTTACTGGTCCTTTTGATATCCAAGCATGTGAGGGAGACAGTATCTGTTTTGACATTGAGTTTACTGATACCAATCCAACAGATTCTATATATATTAATTCTAATATTGCTCAACTATTCCCTGGTGCTACTATGGTGCAAAATTCTTTTTTTAGCCCTGCTACTGCTTCTTTTTGCTTGATAATTAGTCCTGGAACTAATCCTTTTAGTACAATAAGTATTACCGCTAATGACAATGCTTGCCCAATTGTAGGAGTAACATCTTCAGCAGTTGGTGTCACTGTAATTACAAGTACCTATGCTGGTCAAGATGTAACAATGTGCCAAGGAATAGGCACACAGCTTCAAGCTTCAGGAGGATCTACTTTTAATTGGACCGTTTTAAGTGGTGATCCAATTAGTATTGGAAATAATTTCTCATGTAATAATTGTCCAGATCCAATTGCTAATCCAGCCTTTTCAACAGTTTATCAAGTGGTGAGTAACCTTTCTGGAGGCTGTGATTTTATTGATACAGTAGTGGTGAATGTTGTACCAGATTTTAATTATTCTTTAACACAGTCTTCTACCAGTACTTGCATGAATGCTGATGTACAGTTAAGTTCAATTCCAACCGTTTTTGGCTCATATACCCATCAATGGGCTCCAGCAACTAATTTAAATTATTCAAATGTTTTTAATCCTGTATTTAATACTACATCGCCTGGAAGCTATGATATTGAGCTTACATTGACAAGTGCTTTAGGTTGTGTTAAGGTAGATACCATAAATATTAATGTGGTACCTGCTTATGCTCCTAGTATAACACTTACTGCAAATGATTCTAATATTACTTGTGGAGATAGCGTATTTATGGATGTTGATTTAGGTGGTGGTATTCCTGCTGTCTCAGGGCCTAGTGGTTTTACTGCATTTTCAGGACCTTTTACTTCAATGGATATTGGATTAGGTCAGGCAAATAATCAAGGAACAATATTCCCTGCTCCCTTTGGAAATTGGTATAGAAATGCCAAACATCAATTTTTATTCACTGCAGCAGAATTACAAGCTGCTGGATTTGTAGGTGGAATTATTACTGAAATTGCATGGGAAACAACAGCTCAAAATACTGCTACTGCTAATTTTAATAGTTTCACAATTAACATGGGTTATACTACCCAGAATAATCTTACGACATGGCTGCCTAATTTATCAAATGTTTTCAGTCCTCAAAATATTATAGTCAACCTTGGATGGAATACTTTTCAACTTACTACTGCCTATGAATGGGATGGAATATCCAATTTAGTAGTGGAAATATGCTATGATAATTTAGCAAATACTTATTCAAGAAATTGGTCATCGCCATACACTACAACTCCATTTACTTCAGTTCTATATTACCGAAGTGATGTTACCCCAGCTTGTCCGTTTAATGGAGCTCCTATTACTTCAAATGACCGTCCAGATATCAGATTTACAACCTGTCCAGCTGAACCAGATCCTAATAATTATTCTTTCCAGTGGAATCCACCTACTTTTTTATCAAGTCCTGTTACTCAAAACCCATTTGCTTTGCCAATGATAAGTAGTTATTATTCTGTAGTAACTACGGATTTAACGGGTGGCTGTACGGATACAGCTAGCTTAATGATTAATGTACTATGTGATACCTGTGATGCAGCTGTTCCAACTATTTCTGGCCTAACTTGTTATGGTGGAAGTGATGCTTCAGTCAGTGTTGTTCCAGGTGGAGTTGACGGTCCTCCATGGCTTGTTCAATTAATGGATAGCGCAAGAATAAATGTATTGTTTTCAGATAGTAATGTGGTTACAAGTACTTTCTTTGATAGTTTAAGTGCAGGATCATATGTGGTAAGGTCTTTGGATACTGCCGGATGTTATGCAGATACCATAATACACATTCCGGATGGTATTCCAATGGTGCTTTCCATTAGTAACGATACTATTGTTTGTATTGGAGGCACTGCTGATATCAGTTGTTCTGTTAGTGGAGGTACCTCCCCATATGTTTTTAACTGGACTGGTTTAACTGGTAATGGTCCACATGCAGTATCTCCAACTTATTCTCAGTATTATAAAGTTAGTGTTACAGATTCTTCAAATTGTATTTCTGATTTTGATTCAGTTTTAGTAGCACTAAATCCACCAATTATTTTAAATATCAGCAATGATACCTCAATATGTCCTTATTTTGATGCTGTAAATTCAGTGGCTACAATGGGAGGAAATGGTGGTCCATATAATTATGTTTGGGTAGATGACAATGGATTAAATGTTGGCAATACTTCATCAGTTAATGTAACTCCAATTGATGGTTTCACTTATTATTATGTGACTGTTACAGATAACTGTGAAACTCCATTTAAAACAGATTCTCTTTTGGTAGATTGGTATGATTTACCAACTGTTACATTTGATTCTGACACTAATAACGGATGTTACCCTGTTCAAGTTTATTTTTACAATACAACAAATATTTCACAAGTGGCAAGTTGTAATTGGGATTTAGGCAATGGTTTTTCATCAACCAATACAGATACTGTCATAAATACCTATACGAATCCAGGAAATTACGATGTGTTTTTAGAAGTTATGAGTCCTGAGGGATGTGTCAATGATACTACATTTTATAATTTCATAGAAATTTATGATTACCCTACGGCTGGTTTTATTTCTAATCCTAATCCAGGATCAATTTTAACTCCAAAAGTACAATTTACTGATTCCTCATCATCTGATGTAGTTTTCTTTGAATGGACCTTTTATGATAGTACTTATTCAGTAGTTGGTACAAGTAATGATCAAAACCCTACTTTTATTTTTTCAAATACTATTGAGCAAAATTATCCATTAGAATTGTATGTGGAAAACCAGTATGGTTGTTCTGATTCAATATTTGGGGTGCAAGTGATTCAAGGACAATATGCCTTTTATATGCCCAATTCATTTACACCTAATAACGATGGATTGAATGATTATTTTTATCCAATAGCAGATAAAGTTGATTTTTCTAATTACCTATTCCAAGTTTTTAATAGATGGGGTGAGGTAGTTTTCAGCTCTATGGACCTCACTGAGCGTTGGGATGGTACTTTTAAAGGTCAACCAGCTATTGCCGATGCTTATTTATGGACGATTAATTTAAAAAATAGTAATACTGGTGAGCTAAAAGAAATTAAAGGCTATGTCCTACTTTCTAGATAAATCAAAATTTTCTTTGTATTCCAATATAGGGGAGTGGCATAATTTCATTGTTATTTGATCCATTATTAGGAACGCCCAGGTTTATATTATTGGTTCCAATTAATGTAAGTCCAACACTCCAGTTTTCTCTTAAATTTCGGTAAAAATTAACAATAAGGTTAGTTAGAATCACATATTGAAAGCCATCAGTTGTCAAACCAATGGTTTCACCTGCAATGGTGAATCTTTCCGCAATCTTTCTTTGACTTCCAAAATATCCTCCATAAAAAAAGGTTTCAATTGCAGGAAGCTGACAACCTATAAAACCTACAGTAGTATTTTTGTTCTCTCCACCAAAAGTAATCCTGGGAATGATTCCAAAACAGTTAAAACTGTTGTCTCCAATTGTTCCACTTAGAAGATTGTAATTTCCTATTACAGAAATTGCCCCGCTAAATGATTCATTTATTTTTTTAGAATAGGTAGCTGAGCTGTAAATATTTGAAATAGAGATATTTCCAATCGATATTTCAAAATTTTCATGCAATCCAACCTTAGAATTGGTTGTAATGAAGTAATGACTATTGGTATTTATGGATTTTTTCTCTGTAATGAATGCAGAAGGCATGTAACAATACTTAGTGGATATTGGATTTGGGTTTTTAAATTCACTGATATTTTTTATTTCATTTCTCGTAATATATTTAAAAGAAATAATGTCATCCTTCATAAATACCTTTTCTTGATTGGAAACTTCTATTAAAATTAATTTATTGTTTTCTTCAATGAGAACTCCTCTGATTTCTTTGTAAGATTTAGTGGTAATCACTACAATAGTATCCGAACGTTTTTCTTGAAAAAAATCACTGGATTGACCAATGCTAGTATTAAAAATTAAGAGTATTGATAAAAGCGCAATACAATTTCTTAAGCTTATTGAATAAAATAAATTTAATATTTGTTCACTTTTATACATTTGCAGTATGAAATTAATCAATGATCTTTTAATAAGGGCAGCAAAAGGTGAAAAAGTAGAAAGAACACCTGTTTGGTTAATGCGACAAGCTGGGAGAATTCTTCCAGAATATAGAAAAATTAGAAATTCACTTAGCGGTTTTAAAGAACTCGTAGAAACTCCTCATTTGGCAGCTGAGGTTACAATTCAACCAGTAGATATTCTTGATGTTGATGCAGCTATAATATTCTCAGATATTCTTGTTGTCCCTGAAGCTATGGGTTTAGCGTACACGATGATTGAGAAAAAAGGTCCATTTTTTGAAAAAACAATTTCAACACAAGCTGATTTAGAAAATCTTGTTATTCCTGATGTTAATGATCGTCTTGGATATGTCAGTGAAGCAATCAAAATCACTAAAAAAGAACTTTCAGGAAGAGTTCCATTAATTGGTTTTGCAGGTGCTCCTTGGACAATTTTTGCTTACATGATTGAAGGACAAGGCTCAAAAACATTTAGTCAAGCAAAAAAACTTTTGTATACCAATCCAAAATTATCTCATAAGTTGTTAGATATGATAACTGCAACTACCATTAAATACTTAAAACTACAGATTCAATCTGGTGCCGACCTTATTCAAGTTTTTGATTCTTGGGCTGGAATATTGACCGCTGAACAATACACTGAGTTCGGCATGAAATATGTGTCTAGAATTTGTGATGCAATTAATGAAGTGCCAGTAACTGTTTTCAGTAAAGGAGCTTATTTTGCGCTCAATGAAATGAAAAATTTAAAATGTAATACTATTGGATTAGATTGGAATATGAACATCGAACAGGCAATAAAGACATTTGGTAACTCTAAAACTTTACAAGGGAATTTAGACCCTTGTGTACTTTACAGTGATTTCAATTCTATAACTAAAATTACCAAAGAAATGTTGAATAGGTTTGCTAACACTAGGCATATTGCTAACTTAGGACACGGAGTATATCCAGATATTAATCCTGAAAATGTAAAGTGTTTTATAGAAGCTGTAAAATCTCATAAACTAAATTAATGAAGACTTTAATCAAAATTTTTTCACTCCAACTTTTATTTGCATTTAATGCAATTGGCCAAAATCAAAATAATTTGGTACTTAATCCAAGTTTTGAAGCTATTGATGGGAAACTCAAAAAATTAACTCAAATTAATGTAGCCAAAGATTGGAATTCTCCAACTGCTTTAAGAGCTGATCTTTTTTCTAAAAGTAAAGAGGGAGCTATAGGTGTTCCAAAAAATCAGTTTGGAAAAGAACATGCAAAAGATGGTGATAATTATGCAGGTATAGTCGCATATAGTTATAACAACAATAAGCCCAGAACATATTTGCAGGCTCAACTGATGAAACCACTTACCTCTGGTTTAGAGTATTGTGTAAAGTTTAGTGTAAGCCTTTCAGATTTAAGTAAGTATGCAATTGATAAAGTAGGTATTCACTTTGGTTCTGATCAAGTCACTTTAGAAAGAAAAGGCGATATTATCTTTAGTAAATCTAGTGGAGAGCTTTCCCATGTAATTACCGGAATGGGTAATAAAATCTATTCTGGAAGATATAACTGGGAAACAGTTTGTGGTATTTATCTTTCTGATGGAAAAGAAAAGTTCATCACTATTGGAAATTTTTTCAATGGAAAAGATACCAAAGCGGAGAAACTCAAAAAGTTAGAGGGTTTTCCTGGTCTTCAATTTGCAGAAGCTTATTATTACATAGACAATATTGAAGTAGTTTTGGTAGATGATGAATCCCCATGTGATTGTGCTAACGCTGACGATAAAAAACAAAAGGAATCCATTGTTTATCAAAGCAGTTTTGTAGGTGATATAACTCAACTAAGCTTAGCAGAACAATTAAAAAGATATGCGATATATTTTGATGTTGAAAAACCATTAATAGAAGATTCATTTGATGAAACACTAAAAAAGGTAGTAAGTCTATTAAAGGAAAATAGCAATATTAATGTTCAAATTAATGGACATACTGATAAGCAAGAAAAGGAAGCCATTAAAAGTGATCCTGAAAATGAAAAACTCATTAATTTAGGGAACTATAGAGCAATAGCTATTAAAGATTATCTTGTCAAAAATGGAATTAGTTCTAGTAGATTAACCGCTCTTGACGCTGGTGCAGAAAGTCCTGCTTCACCTGGTTTAAGTAGGCTTAGTTTAGCTAAAAATAGAAGAGTTGAATTTATTATCACAAAATAAAAGCAGTGCTAAAAGGAGATAAGAAACTTCAAAGGGCTTGGACTTTTTATGATTGGGCCAACTCAGTTTATCCATTAGTAATCACTACTGCAATTTTTCCTATATTTTATGAAGGTTATGTTGATGATAAAGTAGTTTTTTTTGGTTTTGAATTTATTAATACTGCATTAATTACCATTCTTAGTTCTGGTTATTTTTTGTTGTTGGTATTTACACTTCCAGTTCTTACAGGCATTGCAGATGCATCTGGAAATAAAAGAGCATTTTTGCGTTTTTTTTGTTATCTGGGTTCTTTTTCTTGTGTTTTACTTTCATTTTTTAATAAAGATTATTTGGAGCTCAGTTTATTACTCTACGTTTTAGCTGGGATTGGTTTTTGGAGCAGCTTGGTTTTCTACAATGCTTTTTTACCTGAAATTGCAGATGAGAAAGATCGAGATCTTTTATCAGCTAAAGGTTTTTCTATGGGATATTTTGGTAGTGTTATTTTATTACTTGTTTGTTTAGCATTGATTTTTTCTGCAAGCGATGAAAATAGAGAATTTAATACACGAATTTGCTTCGCTCTAACTGGTCTTTGGTGGTTCTCCTTTTCTCATATTACTTTTAAAAAACTGCCCCATGGAGAAAAAATAAATCTAGCAGAGAAATCAATTTACAAAAGAGGAGTCCAGGAGCTAAAAAAAGTTTGGAAATATATTGTTAAAACAAAAAGGCTAAAAAGGTTTATTTATTCTTTTTTTGTTTACAGTATGGCAATACAGACTATAATGTTGGTGGCAGTATATTTTGGAGCAGAAGAAATTAACTGGGGAAATGGTGAAGAGGGTGCTTTTAAGGCCAAGGTTGGTCTTATAGTAAGTGTACTTTTAATACAGCTTATTGCTATTCCTGGGGCCCATTTGGTCTCTAAAATATCTCAAATTAAAGGGAATTTATTTGCTTTAAAAACAACTGTCTTTTTATGGATTTTACTTTGTATTGTTGCCTATTACGTTCATGAACCTCAGGAATTCTATTGTGTAGCAGGGTTTGTTGGATTAGTAATGGGTGGAAGTCAATCAATTTCAAGAAGTACTTATGCCAAATATATTCCTTCAGAAACAAACGATACTTCTTCCTTTTTTTCTTTTTATGATATTTCTGAAAAGTTAGGAATTGTTATTGGTATGTTTTCTTTTGGTTTTATTCATCAGTTGACAGGAAGTATGAGAAATTCTGTATTGGCTCTTATATTATTTTTTGTCTCTGGACTATGTCTACTATTTTTTGTTCCTAAAAATGAGATTTTAATTAAAACTAATGAATAATAAGTTTGATATTGCCATTATTGGCGGCGGAGTAGTCGGTGCTGCTACTTTTTTTAAACTTCAAAAGCAATTTCCAAATAAAAATTTGGTGCTTATTGAAAAAGAAGATGCTATTGCTAAACACCAAACTGGGAATAATTCCGGAGTCATTCATTCTGGGTTATATTATACTCCTGGTTCTCAGAAGGCACGTAACTGTGTAAAAGGTAGACATGAACTTGTTCAATTCGCAAAAGATTATAAAGTAGATCATGATGTTTGTGGAAAAGTGGTAGTTGCTACTAAAGAAAAAGAAATTAAATTTTTAGATAAAATTTACAATAATGGTATTGAAAATAAAACTGAAGGATTAGAGAAAATAGACCCCAGCCAAATTAAAGAAATAGAACCCGAAGTCAATGGTATTGCTGGAATATGGGTTCCTTGTACTGGAATTATTGATTATGTAGGAGCAACTAACAAGATGCTTGAAGTTGCTTTAGAAATTAACAGTCATAGTAAAGTTTGTTTATCCCACAATGTTACTGATATCAATGAAAATGAAAATTTTAAAGAAATTATTACAAGTAAAGGTAATTTTAATGTAAATCATTTAATTGTTTGTGGTGGTCTTCAAGCTGATCGATTAGCTAAAAATGACGGTATTAGTTTAAAAGAAAAAGTGGTAGGGTTTAGAGGAGATTACTATGAGCTAGAAGACCATGCAAAATACAAGGTTAGAAATTTAATATATCCAGTTCCTGATCCAGCATTTCCATTCTTGGGTGTTCATTTTACTAGAATGGTAAATGGAGATGTTGAGTGTGGTCCTAATGCTGTTTTTAGTTTCAAAAGAGAAGGCTACAATAAAACAGATTTTGATTTAAAGGATTCTATTGATGCCCTTACTTACATTGGCACATGGAAATTATTCTTTAAAAATGCGAAATTTGGAATTGATGAATATCGTAGAGCTTTCTCCAAAAAATTATTTTTAAAAACACTACAGCGTTTAATTCCATCTCTAGAAATGAATGATCTTAGACCAGCAAGAGCAGGTGTAAGAGCCTTGTTGTTAGGCCAAGATGGCGATACAAGAGATGATTTTAGAATAGAGTATACACATAATAGTATTCATGTGCTAAATGCTCCTTCACCAGCAGCCACTGCGGCACTTGCTATAGGAGACGACATTAAAAAAATGGCGATTGAAAGATTTGGACTCAACTAGTTAAGTCGTTATTTTAGTTTTATCAAATATTGCTTTCCATTGCCAAACAAAGTTTTCAATAAGCACATCAATCTTCTTTAGGAAAATTGGGTTAGGGGTATTGAGTTGAGCAAAGTACTCGTCTTGGTATTGACCAAGTTTAAATTTAAAAAATACTGCTTTGGACATTCCATACAAAATATTTTTTGAGGGATGATTTACTCTAGAAATAAAAGAACCATATTTGTCTAGTTTCTCTTCCATTTCATGATACTCCATTTCAAAAATGCTTGCCATTTCTTCAGTAATTGAATTGCACAATAATTTTTCTTCGTGAGCTGAAAGAATTTTTTCAAAAAATTTGATGTTACCTGAAATGATAATAAACATTAGCTCAGTGGGGTCATTGTAGTCAAGCTCTGGATAAGTTTCTAGTTCAGCATCATTGTATATCGCATCTAAAAAATCTTTATAATTAGCATCAATGCAATTAAGGGTATGGTTTACAAAGTTGTATGCCAATTGCTTTTGAGTGATTTTTTTCTTTACAAATAATGTAGCAAACATCTTTTTAAGGTTTCAACAAAAATATTTCATGTTCTTAAGTTTTTGCAATGTTGAAAACTTGGTTTATTCACAAAGTTTTCAACTATGTCTAATAATCAATACTATAGATCCACTAATAATTGTTAATCGATGGCAATAATTAATAGAGAAAAAATATATTTGTCCTCAAAATTGTCAATTAGAAATGGATAAAAATACAACGACTGGTTTAATATTGATAGGAGCAGTGATTATAGCTTTCATGTTTTTGAACAAACCTGCAGAAAAAGAGACTAGCTCTAATCCATCTACAACAGAGAAGAAAATAAGTTCTAAAAATAATTTTGATAACCAAACAGAATCTGTTTTAAATATAAATCGTGATAATTCAACAAATGAATCTATTGATTCTGATTTATCTATTGATTCAATTTCTATTGAGGAAAGTTTAGAAGAAATTGAAAACAGAAAAGAGATTTTCGGAATATTTTACAATGCTGCAGTGGGTATTGAAAAAGATTATGCTTTAGAAAATGATAAAATAAAACTTTCTTTTTCCAATAAAGGCGCTAAAATTACCATGGTAGAAATGGTGGAAAAAGACACCAATGGAACCTATTTGTATAGAACTCATAAAGATTTTGTAAGCGATACCAACTTACCTATGGCTTTGTTTGAGAAAGAAACATCATCAATGAACCTAACCTTAGTTGATGCTGAAAAAGTGATCCCTGTAAGCACTGAAGATCTTTATTTTAAATTGGTCAAACAAAATGATAGTTGTTTGGTATTTAGAGCAGATGCTGGAGCTGCTGATAAGTATTTGGAGTTTATGTACTGCTTACCACATGGAAAACACGAAGTGGAGTTTAATATTAATTATCATAAAATTGAGTATGATATTAAATCTTCAGTTGATCTTTCTTGGTCAATGTTAGGTCTGTCAACAGAAAAGTTAGCTGAAGATGAAAGAATGTATTGCTCAGTAATGTATCGTTATTTTGGTGCTAATCGCGATTATTTATCTGAAAGAAGTGACAAATTTGAGGAGCTAGAAGGTAACGCCAATTGGATTGCTTTTAAACATAAGTTTTTTTCTTCAATTATAATTTCTGAAGATGGTTTCAGTAACGGATCTATTGAGCAAAAACAATTAGAGAGTGAAGATTATACTATAAAATACAAATCAAAGCTTGTAATCCCTTCAATGGGTCAGGTTCCATTAAAGTTCTTTTTTGGCCCTAATGATTATGATTTATTAGCAAGCTATGATAATGAAATGGACGGTATCATCAATCTAGGTTGGGGTATTTTTGGTTGGGTGAATAAGTTTATGATTGGCCCTATTTTCCATTTTTTAAAGTCATGGGGAATCGGATTTGGATTGGTTATCTTTCTTCTTACCCTTGCGGTTAAGATCATCATTTCTCCTCTTACTTATAAAAACTACATGTCGTCTGCAAAGATGAAAGTATTAAAACCTGAAATTGCTAAAATTACAGCTAAGTATGAAGGGAAAACAGACAAAAATACTGCTATGAAAAAACAACAAGACACCATGGCACTTTACAAACAAACTGGAGTAAATCCCATGGCTGGTTGTATTCCTGTAATAATACAGATGCCTATATTGTTTGCTGTTTTTAGGTATTTCCCTGCTAGTTTAGACTTAAGGCACAAAGGTTTTTTATGGGCAGAAGATTTAAGTTCTTTTGACTCTATTTTAGACCTTGGATTTAGTATACCTCTTTATGGAGACCATATTAGCTTATTTACATTGTTAATGGCAGTTTCAACATTGTTTTACACCATTATGAATAGTGGTCAAATGACACCTACTGCACAGCCGGGAATGCCTAACATGAAAGTAATTATGTACATGTTTCCAATAATGATGATTTTCTTTTTTAACACTTATTCCTCTGGTTTAAGTTATTACTACTTGTGCGGGAATTTGATGAATATGGGTATAATGTGGGGTATAAAAAAATACATGGTCGACGAAGAGAAGATACTTTTACAGATAGAGAAAAATAAGAAAAAGCCAAAAAAGAAATCTAAATTCCAACAAAAGATGGAAGAAATTTCTAAACAGCAACAAAAAAAGAGAAGGTAAAACTTGGCCCAATATTTGCTATTCTCATATTATTAAACTTAATTTGCACACCAAAAATTATTACAATGTCACGAGTTTGTCAAATCACAGGTAAAAAAGTTGTTAGCGGAAATAATGTTTCTAAATCTAATAGAAAAACAAAAAGAAAATTTTACCCGAACCTTCAAACAAAAAAATTCTATTTGCCTGAGCAAGACAAATGGGTTACTTTGAAAGTATCAGCTGCAGCTATAAGAACTATTAATAAAAAGGGAATTAATGCTGTAATGAACGAAGCCAAGCTTCAAGGTGTTTTATAATAATTTTAAAAAAAAAATTCTAAAGCCTCATACAAACTGTATTGAGGCTTTTTTTTGCAACTAACTTTCGCTTTTATTTTATTATCAATTTATGAATCTTGACAAGAGGACCTTGGCAAGACTGTTGGTGGCAATTCACACAATTATTAATGATATTATTGTAGTTTTTTTTACTTTGATTATTATTAAATATTTTGACTGAATAATCAAAAGCCTCGGACATTGGCTTTATGTGAGCTTGGTTAAATGAACGATCAGTTGTTTTTTTTGTGTGAATCAAATCAAAATTCAAAACAAATTCATCAGTGCTTAAATTGTTATCAAAAATACTCTTCAATGAATCTAGTTGGCTAGTCATGGTTCTCATAAGCATTGCCATTTCACTAGTAGGGTTTGGATCAATAATTATTTTTTTTATTGAAACATTATCCTTTCCATTATTGCAACTCAATAAAAAATGAAATAAAAGTATACTAATGAAAATATTAGTCCTTGATAATAACTCCATCAGCTGTGAAATTTAAATCGTAACTTGGTTTTGTAATTAAGGCGATTTCTTCCTTAGATTTTCCGCCATCTTCCGCATAATGTTTGAGCATTTTTACAGAAGTGGTGTCTAGAAATAATTCTCCTTCAATAATTGCGGTTTTCCCATTTACGCTATCAGTGGGTACAAAGAAACTATAGTCTCTAAATGTGACAAAAACAGTATCTGTTCCAGTGTTAATACTCATCCAGCATCCTTTTTTTTGACAGGTTTCTATAATTTCACCACTCAATTTTGTTTTTGTTAGTCCAGTTTGAAATGTTTTCTTCTTTTCGGATTCATAATTTGAAATATTTTCTAAAGATATTTCCGTACCATAAAAGGCCATTTTTTCTGAAATTTTAGTAGATGTATTGTTAGTTTCATCGAAATTTTGGGTTGAATTATTGCAACTAATTATGAGTAATAAAGCAAATGCTAATAGCGTGTTTTTCATTGTTAATTTTTTTATAAATATATTTATTCCTTTTAAAATACAAATAATGTTTTTGGTTCTTATAAAATACTGGAAATAGTATTGTAAATAAGGATAAAAAAATTATCTTTGCCGTCCCATAAAATTATTAAAATGGCTAAGAAAGGAAATAGAGTTCAGGTAATTTTAGAGTGTACTGAGCACAAAGAAAGCGGAATGCCTGGAACATCAAGGTACATTACCACAAAAAATAGGAAAAATACACCTGACAGAATTGAATTAAAAAAATACAATCCTGTCTTAAAGAAATACACACTTCACAAAGAAATTAAATAATTAAGTTATGGCTAAGAAATCAGTAGCATCCTTACAAAAAGGAGTTGGTAAACAACATACTAAAGTAATTAAAATGGTAAAGTCTCCCAAATCTGGTGCTTATACCTTTAAGGAAGAAATTGTACACAATGACAGAATCAAGGATTGGTTCTAACTATTCGTTAATTGTATTAAATTTAAGCTCTTTCCAATTTTAGGAAAGAGCTTTTTTTATAATTAGGGATATAAATTATGAGTTGGAGAAGTTTTTTTACCAAAGAAAAGAAAGAAGACCTTGATCAAGGCCTTGAGAAAACCAAACAAAGTTTTTTTTCGAAAATTGCAAGTTCGGTTGCTGGTAAGTCAAAAGTAGATGAGGAGCTACTAGATGATCTTGAAGAAGTACTAGTATCTTCAGACGTGAGTGTAAAAACTACATTAAAGATTGTTGACCGATTAGAAAAAAGAGTAAAGTCTGATAAGTATATAGGAGTTAATCAATTAACAGAAATACTCAAAAGCGAAATTGCTGAAATGCTTGCTGAAAATAATGTTGATGATATTTCTGATTATGATATTCCAAGTTCTGATCATCCCCATGTGGTGATGGTTGTTGGAGTCAATGGTGTAGGCAAAACAACCACTATCGGTAAATTGGCTCACCAATATCATTCCAAAGGATATAAAGTTCTTTTGGGAGCAGCTGATACTTTTAGAGCTGCAGCAGTCGAACAATTGACTATATGGTCTGAAAGAGTTGGTGTTCCAATTGTAAAACAAAAAATGGGCTCAGATCCTGCTTCTGTTGCTTTTGATACTTTACAAAGTGCCAAATCAAATAATTCAGATATTGTATTTATTGATACTGCTGGAAGGCTTCACAATAAAGTTAACCTGATGAATGAGCTTTCTAAAATAAAAAAGGTCATGAACAAAGTGATTCCCGATGCACCTCACGAAATATTGTTAGTTCTGGATGGTTCAACTGGTCAGAATGCAATTGAGCAGGCCGAACAATTTTTAAAAACTACAGAAGTAAATGCCCTGGCATTGACGAAATTAGACGGAACTGCTAAGGGTGGTGTTGTTATTGGAATTGCTGATCAATTTAAAATACCTGTTAAGTACATTGGAGTTGGCGAAGGCGTTGATCAATTGCAAGTTTTTAATCGTGAAGCATTTATTGATGCTTTGTTTGAGGGCTCTACATTTAAATAATAATTTATCATGAAGACCAAAACACTTAAGAAGAATAAAGTTAACGTGGTAACCATGGGTTGTTCAAAAAACTTGTATGATTCCGAGGTAATGATGGCGCAATTAAAAGCGAATCAATATGAAGTAGAGCACGAATCTAAAATAAATGATTCTTCAATTGTTATTATTAATACTTGTGGTTTTATTGACAAAGCCAAAGAAGAGTCTGTTAATACTATCTTGGATTTTGTCGATGCAAAAAAACAAGGTTTGGTAGAAAAGGTTTATGTTTCTGGATGTTTGTCAGAGAGGTATAAAGATGAACTTGAAGTTGAAATTCCAGATGTTGATGCTTATTTTGGTAGTAAAGAATTGCCCAATATTTTAAGAACGCTAAATGCTGATTATAAACACGAATTAGTTGGAGAAAGGTTGCTTACAACACCTGATCATTATGCTTATTTAAAAATTGCGGAAGGTTGTGATCGTCCATGTTCCTTTTGTGCAATCCCACTAATGAGAGGAAAACACCGTTCAACTCCAATTGAAGATTTAATTACTCAAGCAAAGTCATTAGCTAAAAAAGGGGTAAAAGAAATTATGTTGATCGCTCAAGATCTTACTTTTTATGGGTTAGATATCTATAGAAAAAGAGCTTTAGCAGAGCTTCTAGAGGCCCTATGTAAGGTTGATGGCATAGACTGGATCAGATTACATTATGCTTATCCATCAGGTTTCCCAATGGATGTGATAGAGGTGATGAAAAGGGAAGATAAGATTTGTAATTATTTAGATATACCCCTTCAACATGGATCCACAAGGATTTTAAAATCCATGAGAAGAGGAACTACAAGAGAAAAAACAACAAAACTAATTGAGAATATCAGATCAATTATTCCAAGTATTGCTATTAGAACTACATTAATTGCTGGTTACCCTGGGGAAACTGAAGAAGATTTTAAAGAAATGTATGATTGGGTAGAACAAATGCGTTTTGATCGTTTAGGGGTTTTTACTTATTCTCATGAGGAAAATACACATGCTTTTAAACTTGATGATGATGTTCCTCAGAAAGTCAAAAAACAAAGAGCTGATGCCATTATGGATATGCAGTCTGGTATTTCACATGAGCTAAACCAAAAGAAAATTGGTAAGCTGTTTAAAGTTCTCATTGATAGGGCTGAAGGTGATTATTTTATTGGAAGAACTATATATGATTCTCCTGAAGTTGATAATGAAGTGTTAATTAAAAAAGATAAGCACACTTACTGTAGACTTGGAGACTTTGTTGATGTCGAAATAACCAGCGCTGATCATTTTGACTTGTTTGGCAAGTTGATATAATTTTACATTCATGATTAAGTTTCAAATTGGTGAAAGAGTAAGGTTTTTAAATTCTGATGGTTTTGGAATAATCACCAAATTAATCGGAAATGATAAAGTAGAGTTAGAGAATGAGCATGGTTTTGATGAGGTTTATCTAATTAAAGAATTAGTAAAAGAAGCAAATCAAAATGATTACCAAACTGATAATCTCTCATTTAACAATCAGGTTAACTCAAAGATAAATGCTGACAAAAGTGCTAATGAGTCATTGGAGTTGAAAAATAAGTTCAGACATTTAGATCAATATGGACAAAAAGATAGAGATATTATTGATTTACATATTGAAAATCTAATTGATTCACATAGAGGAATGAGTAATTTTGAAATCTTAAATATTCAGATGACTCACTTTAGAAGGTTTATGAATACTTCATTAGCAAAACAACATAAAAAAGTGGTGGTAGTTCATGGAGTTGGGGAGGGGGTACTAAGACATGAAATTCGTAAAGAGTTGGATATTTATTACTCTAAGTTTGAGTATTATGATGCACCATACGAAGAGTTTGGGTTTGGTGCAACTGAAATAAGATTAAGAAAATAAGTGTTATTCACCTGGGTAAATTTCCAATGCTTTTTCAATGCATTTTACTGCATTTTTCAAATGTTCTTTATTAAGAACATATGCAATTCTTACTTGATTTTGAACACTATTATTGGCATAAAAACCAGAGGCTGGTGCCAACATTACTGTTTGTCCATCAAATTCAAATTTTTCAAGAAGCCATTGGCAAAAGTGATCAGCATTTTTAATCGGAAGTTCAGCTATACAATAAAAAGCACCCATTGGTTTAGGGCAAATCACTCCTGGAATTTTACTTAACCCTTCAACTACTATATCTCGTCTCTCCACATATTCATTAGTTACTTGATCAAAATAACTTTGGGGAGTGTCTAATGCAGTTTCTCCGGCAATTTGACCTAATGTAGGAGGGCTAAGTCTAGCCTGTCCAAATTTGAGAGCCATTTCCATAAATTGATGATTTCTACTTATTAGTGCACCAACTCTGGCACCACACATGGAATATCTTTTAGAAACTGAATCAACTAGAACTACATTATTTTCAATTTCCTGTAATTCAAGTGCTGAAAAATGTTGGGCGCCTTCGTAACAAAATTCTCTATAAACTTCGTCAGCAAATAAAAATAAGTCATCCTCTTTAATGATTTCTTTCAATGAATGCAGTTCTTCTTTTGAATAAAGATATCCAGTTGGATTCCCAGGATTACATATCAATATTCCTTTTGTTTTGGGAGTTATTTTTTTCTTAAATTCTTCAATTGGTGGTAAGGCAAATCCATTTTCAATTTTTGCGGTTACTGGAACTACTTTTATTCCGCATGTAGTAGCAAATCCGTTGTAGTTGGCATAAAATGGTTCTGGTATTATAATTTCGTCACCTGGTTCAAAGCAACATTGAAAAGCAAAGGTAAGTGCTTCTGAACCACCAGTTGTAATCATAATTTCTTTATCTGGATTAAGATCAATTCCAATGTTTCCATAATATTTTGCTAAACCCTCTCTGTATGAGAGAAAACCTGCACTGTGGCTATACTCAATAACTTCAATATCTAAATTATTTAATTTATCTCTTACGATTTTGGGCGTTTCAATATCAGGTTGACCTATGTTAAGGTGATGAACTGTGGTACCTCTTTTTTTTGCATTTTCTGCAAAGGGGACAAGCTTTCTTATCGGTGATGCAGGCATCGCCATTGATTTGGTAGATAAAACAGGCATTTTATTTCGTTGAATTTGTTTATAATCTTTTGATACTACATCCTGAATTTCTAGTTTCAGGAAGAGTTATTGACTCGCCTTTACCAAGAGATTGTAAGGCGTTTTTAAGCCAAGTTTCTTTAACTTCTTTTTTGGATTTTACATTGTCATCAATAGCTCCCTTGTAAGCCAACTTTAAATCATTATTAAACAAGAAAACATGTGGGGTGGTGCTAGCTCCAAATGCATCTGCAAGTTGACTTTTTCTATCAATTACATAAGGAGAATCATATCTTTGCTTTCTACTATGCAATTGCATATCGTTATAAGAGTCTCCTTTAGATCTTTTAGCTTCATTACTGTTTACCAAGACCATTCCAATTCTTTGAAGTTTAGAGAACTCATAAATTTCATTATACCTTTTTTCCCAACCTTCCATATTGTCATTTCCAATAACGAATGGACATGTATTACAACTAAAAATAACCAGTAAGCCATTTTCTTGGGTTAAATCTGAAAGAGAAAAATCATTGCCAGAAACTCCTTTCATTTTATTGTTTGACATTGGTGCTTTTTCTCCAATTTTTAGTGATTCAATTTTGCTTTGGCTACTAAATCCAAGTAAAAAAGGGACAATTGCGATTATAGAAATATTAAGAAGAATTCTTTTCATGATTAATTTTTTTGCTAATTTAAATGATTAGGTTAAATCAAGCAATTCTGTTATAAATTGTTTTTATGTAGAATTATAATGATTAATTAACATATGTTAATTAATCATTTAATACATAATAATAAATTTATGGTATCAAATTTAATTATT
>MDTB01173824.1_pt1 | contig 22112 bp, 18 predicted proteins | sample 811161 | NCBI WGS metagenome assembly MDTB01 (sample SAMN05326650, study PRJNA326480) | marine metagenome | isolation source: seawater | place: Mediterranean Sea | collected 2009 | reverse complement strand
TTAGCCAATAATGCCCAAAATGTCGCTTTCTTTCATGATCAACAGCTCTTCACCGTCAATCATCACCTCATTGCCCGACCATTTGCCGAACAAAATTTTATCTTTTGCCTTCACGTCAAGCGGCGAAACCGAGCCGTCATCCTTGCGAACGCCTGTGCCAACGGCAACAACAACGCCCTGTGAGGGTTTTTCTTGTGCGCTGTCGGGAATGATAATACCGCCAGCTGTCTTGGTGTCTTCATCTACGCGACGTACGAGGACGCGGTCATGTAAAGGACGAAATGTCATAGTCAGATCTCCCATAATCAAATGAGCCCGTTGCACGGGCAAGCTTGCATTGGCACTCTCACGATGAAAGTGCCAATTGCTCATCGGATGTAGGGATACGAGGCAAATGTGTCAAGTAGCGCACCAGTAAATTGGATAAAAAAGTCTTAAAAAAGCCAAAGATTAAAAATCCAAAGATTGAAAATCCAAGAGAGAAGCCTTGCACAATAAAAACTGGCGGACCAAAGCCCGCCAGTTTCAAATATCAATGTTCGAGCGGACCGACCTAGCCAGGCAGGTGGGATTAGCCCAACACGACCGGCGAACACTGAATTTGTTATGCACTTCAATTTGTGCGTTAAAAACTTGCCCTATGCACGCATTAGTCGCAATACTGATATTTTTTTATAAATCAATGGGTTAATTATATAAAGCTTCATTTAATTTAGTTTCTAATACCATATCTGAGCTGTGCTACGCGATTGTCTGCCCGCCATCGATCACAAGCTGTTGGCCCGTCATAAACGCGCCGGCATCGCTCGCCAGAAACACCGCAGCACCGGCAATCTCGTCGGGTGTCCCGATACGCTTGAGCGGCGTTGTCGAAGTTGACTGTTCCAAAATATCTGGATTGTCCCAAAGCGCCTTCGCGAAATAGGTTTTGATCAACCCTGGTGCAATCGCATTGGCGCGGACATTTTTGCTGCCATGCTCAACAGCCAGATTGCGAACAAGTTGGAAATCAGCCGCTTTCGAAATGCAATAAGTGCCGATAACAGGCGATCCCTTCATGCCACCGATAGAAGAAACGATAATGATCGACCCGTCATTGCGCTCGAGCATTTCGGGCAGCACCATGTTTGCCAGCCAGTGATTAGATTTGACGTTTGCTGACATAATTTTGTCAAATGCATCGTCCGGGCAATCCATTGACGGGCCGAAATAGGGGTTCAGCGCTGCATTACATACCAGCACATCAATTTGATCGAAATGTGCGCGGGTCTGGTCAACAAGGTTTTGAAGCTGTTCTTTGTCAGTAATGTTGCAGGGGACGGTGATAGCCTTGCCCGGATATTCTTCATTAATCGAATTGGTCACCACATCGCAAGCATCGGCTTTACGGCTGGAAATCACTACATTGGCGCCGTGCTGCGCCATCCGGCGGGCAATCGCCTCACCAATGCCGCGCGACGCGCCCGTAACAATAGCCGTTTTGCCGCTCAGATCGAAAAGTGTCATGAATTTTCCCCCTAGGTAATTGTATATTCGGCGGCAGGCTATCATGAACAGGGTTGACGACCCAGCCCCCAACGGGCAGTTTTGCCAAGTTTTTCGCCAACACATGTGGATGTATATGGACGTATACAGATGTATGTGCCTAAAGAGGTTTGCATGAAGGGATATGCAATGTCACACCCGCGCCTGATCTCGGGTTTCAGCGAGCTTGCCGATACGTATAACGCTATTTTGTGCGACGTCTGGGGCGTACTGCACAATGGCCGTAAACCTTTTGAGGGGGCGGACGCCGCGCTCGCGCGCTTCCGTGAACGCGGCGGCAAGGTTTTACTGCTGTCAAATGCGCCACGACCGGGTTCGACCGTCACCGCGCGCCTTGATGAGATCGGCGTGTCGCGTGACGCCTATGACGACATCCTAACATCTGGCGATGTGGCGCGCGCTTTGCTGGCTGAACGCGGCGCTCAAAACCAAACGTGCCACCATATCGGCCCCGCCAAAGACGCGGATCTCGTTGAAGGTCTCGATATTGGTTTTCGCGACATCGACACTGCCGATTTTATCCTGTTTTCGGGCATGTATAACGACACGACAGAAACCCCTGATGATTATCGCGCCGCCATGGAAAAATGGCACGCACGCAAATTGCAACTGGTATGCGCCAACCCTGACAGGCAAGTGCAATTTGGCGATAGCGTCATATATTGTGCCGGTGCGGTAGCAGAAATTTACGAGAAAAATGGCGGCGACGTTGTCTGGCTCGGCAAACCCTATCAGCCGGTTTACACAGAGGCGGTGGCTAAACTGGAAAGTCTGCTGGACGAACCCGCGCGTATTCTTGCGATTGGTGACGGGCCGAAAACCGACATTCCAGGCGCGCAAGGTGCGGGGATTGATGCCCTGTTTATTACCGGCGGGCTGGCAGGCGCCGTTCAGACACTCGACACCGCCGAAGAAATCGCCGCCGTGCTGGCAGCAGAAAACACCACCGCCATGGCCGCTATGCGACATCTTGTTTGGTAAGACATATCTGGATAAAACGAAGTATGACCCAGCCGCCAAATTTATATCACAGCTTGGATGACCTGCCGCCATCAGCGCGCGGGAGCCTGTTGGCAATCGGTAATTTCGACGGTGTACATTTGGGGCATCAGGCAGTTATTGAAAATGCCCGCGCCGAAGCCGATGCCGGCAACCATCCTTTGGGGGTGATGCTATTCAACCCGCATCCGCGACAATTTTTTGCGCCCGACGCACCGGCTTTTCGCCTGACACGCCTTCCGACACGCGCGCGCCTGCTGGCCGGGCTGGGCGTCGATTTTACACTGGCACTGCCGTTTGACACCAACATGGCCAATTGCACGGCGGATGAATTTATCGACCGTATTCTAATCGGCGCACTAAATATTTCTGGCGTTAGCATTGGGCATGATTTTCATTTTGGTAAAGGCCGCCAAGGTACACCTGACATGCTGCAACAACGCGGCGCGGCAGCTGGTTTTGACGTTTTCATAACCTCCGCCGTGGTGCAGGCAGATGGGCAAACGCCTTATTCATCTTCGGCCATACGCGCCCTGTTGCGCGACGCCAAGGTACGCGAAGCGGCCACACTCATGGGCCATGATTGGATCATTGAAGGCACGGTTCAACATGGTGACAAACGGGGCCGCACCATTGGCTTTCCGACCGCAAATATGGAACTGGGCGACTATTTGCAACCGGCGTTTGGGGTTTATGCCGCGCGCGCGGAAATACTGTCCGGTCCCCTTCAAGGCCAGGTGCATAACGGCGTTGCAAATCTTGGCTTGCGACCAACCGTCGGCGGCACCGCGCCACGGCTCGAAACGCATTTGTTCGATTTTTCCGGCGATCTATATGACGCGGAACTGGGTGTAGCACTCACGGATTTCATTCGCGCGGAACAAAAGTTTGACGGCATTGATGCGCTGAAAGCGCAAATTGCCCGCGACAGTCAAGCCGCGCGCGATATATTTGCTAAGAGCGCCAAAAGCGTAACCCAATCTTAGCCCTTTCCTTGCTCTGCGGGCATTGCTAAAAACCAGCCATGGAAAACGAACCACGCGACTATCGCGAGACACTGAACCTGCCGCAAACCGACTTCCCCATGAAGGCCGGATTACCCAAACGCGAACCCGAAACGCTGGCGAATTGGGCGCGGATCGGCCTATATGAAAAATTGCGCGAACAAGGCAAGGGCCGAGAGAAATTCGTCTTGCATGACGGCCCGCCCTACGCCAACGGCGATGTGCATATCGGCCATGCGCTGAACAAGATTTTGAAAGACGTTATTGTTCGGTCACAACAAATGATGGGTAAAGATGCCGCTTATGTGCCGGGCTGGGATTGCCACGGCCTACCAATCGAATGGAAGATCGAAGAGCAATACCGCAATAAAGGCCTTGATAAGGACGACGTGCCAGCTGGCGAGTTTCGCGCCGAGTGCCGGCGCTTTGCCGAAAGATGGGTCAGCGTGCAAAGCGAGCAATTTCAACGCCTCGGCATTTTGGGTGATTGGGAGAACCCATACACAACCATGGCGTATGACGCTGAGGCTGTCATTGTGTCGGAGTTTCAAAAATTCGTTATGGATGGGAGCCTCTATCGCGGCTCGAAACCGGTCATGTGGTCGGTCGTTGAAAAGACGGCGCTGGCCGAGGCCGAAGTCGAATATGAAGAACATGTCTCACCGACAATTTTTGTGAAGTTTCCCGTGGTAAGTGCGCCTGATCCAGCGCTAACGGAAAATTGCTTCGCTGTGATCTGGACGACGACGCCTTGGACTATTCCGGGCAACCGCGCCATGGCCTATGCGGAAAACCTATCCTATGGCGTGTATCAGGTGGGCTCTGAAAAACTGATTTTATGCGACACGCTTGCCGCAAGCGTTTTAAACGTTGCCGGATTTGAAGAGATTAAACGCCTTCACGACATTGACCCAGGCACGCTGACATGCCGCCACCCGCTTGCCGGACAAGGCTATGATTTTGACGTACCGGTGCTCGCCGGTGATTTCGTGACCGATGAAACCGGCACAGGGCTTGTTCATATTGCTCCCGGGCATGGTCAGGACGACTTTGAACTGGGCATAAAACATAAAATCAATGTGCCTTTTACCGTCGATGAGGCGGGCATTTATTATGATGACGTGCCGCTATTTGCGGGCGAGCAAGTGTTCAATGATAAGGGTAAAGACGGCTCGGCCAATGGTGCGGTCATTGGCGCACTGGTAGCCGCAGACAGATTGCTGGCGAAGGGGAAATTACGTCACCAGTATCCCCATAGTTGGCGCTCCAAAGCGCCGCTGATTTTCCGCAACACGCCGCAATGGTTTATCTCTATGGAGAAAAACAACCTACGCGATAAGGCGTTGGCCGCGATCGATAGCGTGACATGGCACCCAAAAACTGGCCGTAACCGAATTCATGCGATGATCGAAAACCGGCCAGACTGGGTGGTCTCCCGCCAGCGTGCATGGGGCGTGCCGCTTACGGTATTCGTGCATCGGGAAACCGGCGAGATTTTGCGCGACGACGCTGTGAACGCCCGAATTGTTGACGCGGTGCGTGCGCGCGGGGCCGATGCGTGGTTCGACGACGATCCGCAGACATTTCTTGGCGATGATTATGCTGCGGCTGATTATGAACGCGTGACAGATATTCTGGACGTATGGTTCGATAGCGGCGTCACGCACGCCTTTGTTCTGGAAGCGCGTCCTGATCTACAATGGCCGGCAGATGTTTATCTGGAAGGCTCCGACCAGCATCGCGGCTGGTTTCACTCATCATTACTTGAAGCCTGCGCCACACGCGGCCAAGCCCCGTATAAACAGGTGGTGACGCACGGCTTTACGATGGATGAGAAGGGCCGGAAAATGTCAAAATCATTGGGCAATACAGTCGACCCGCAAAAAGTTATCGGGCAATCCGGTGCCGAGATTATCCGGCTCTGGGTAATGTCCTCGGATTATAGCGACGATACACGCGTCGGCCCGGAGATCATCAAAGCCAATACCGATGCATATCGGAAAATGCGCAATTGCTTCCGGTTCCTGCTTGGAAATTTAGCGCATCTGGACAATGCCGAAAAAATGCCCCGTGGCGAGATGCCCGAATTGGAGCGCTATATTTTGCACCGGATTCATGAGTTGGACCAGCTTGTACGCGCGAGCTACAACCAGTTTGACTTCCGCAAGATCTATCAGGCGCTGTTCAATTTCATGACCATTGATCTGTCGGCGTTTTATTTCGATATCCGCAAAGACACGCTTTATTGCGACCCGGCTTCCAGCGCTGATCTGCGCGCCTGCCGTAGCGTTCTTGATATTGCCTTTACCTGCCTCACGCGCTGGCTGGCCCCGATTTTATGCTTTACCACCGAAGAGGTTTGGCAAGCACGGTACAATGACCCCAACAACTCGGTTCATCTTGAGACATTTTTTGATGTGCCGTCCGATTGGCATGATGCCGAGTTGGCCGAAAAATGGAACAATATTCGCGCGGTGCGCCGCGTCGTCACAGGCGCACTTGAAATTGAACGCCGCGAGAAGCGTATTGGGTCAAGTCTTGAAGCGGCCCCGGTCGTCTATATTTCTGATGGTACATATCTCCAAAGCCTTGAAGGGCAAAATCTGGCCGATATTTGCATTACGTCACAACTTGAAATTCGTACCGAGCCTGCACCCGCTGACGCTTTCACGCTCGACGATGTTGCTGGGGTCGGCGTTGTGCCTGCACTGGCACAAGGTCAAAAATGCCAGCGCTCTTGGAAAGTGCTGCCTGAGGTTGGCACAGTGCAAGGTTATCCGGACCTGAGCCCGCGCGATGCGACGGCTGTTGCCGAGTTCGATGCCCAATTGTCTAATGACCAAGGCTGATAACCGCCAATGGCTCCAAAGCGGGTTGGTTGTTGCGGCAGTGACGGCCGGGCTTGACCAGACGTCGAAATGGGCAGTGATGCATCTTCTCGATCTAGAAATTCTGCGCCGGCTTGAACTACTGCCTTTTCTCGATTTTGCCTTTGTCTGGAACAATGGCATTAGTTACGGGCTTTTCAGTTCCGGCAGTGCGATGGCAAAATGGCTTTTGACTGCAATTACACTCGCCATCACTGCCTATTTGGTGCGCGCCATGATGACCACGCAAGGCCGCATTACGCGCCTTGGTTACGCCCTCATTATCGGTGGTGCGCTGGGCAATCTGATTGATCGCATTATTCACGGCGCGGTTGTAGATTTCATCTCGCTTCATTATGCGGGATATTATTGGTACGTCTTCAATCTTGCCGACATCTGGATTAGTCTGGGGGTCGCTTTGCTGGTTTGGGGCTTCTGGCACGAAAAAGAACCGGAGAGTTGATACAGCGATTGAGATGACGAGGTTGCCAAGTTCAAATTTTTGTCTATAGATAAATGTCGATAAACAAGCCCTTGTCCACCAGCGTCTATCCGCGTTTTAATTGAGAGAGCTAGCCCCGTGCCTTTATACGTGTCTTTCCTTGCCAAAAAAGAATACAGACCTGCAGCAATCATCGGCGCGTGTCTGATGCTTGCAGCTTGTGGCTCCGATGTTGCCGATTCACTTGGCTACGGCAAATCCCCGCCGGACGAATTTACGGTTATTTCACGGCCGCCGCTCATTTTGCCGCCCGATTATAATTTGCGTCCCCCCGGAAGCGGGACGGCTCGCACAACGGCGTTGAAACCGAACGAAATCGCCAAGATTTTGGTTCTTGGTAAAGAGAACAAACCAACGGAAAAAAACACAACAGGCGAAGACAAATTGCTGGAAAATGCAGCGGCAACAAACCCAACAGGCGACAGCATTCGTGAGCAAATCGAAAATGACCGGACCGGAACTGTTAGTAAAAGCCCAGAAACTGTCGAAACGCTCGTGCGCGACTCGAAATAGCGCGACACACAACAGCCCGACAGAAAATAGCGTGTACGTAAAAATGCGATCCGTTGGGTTTTCGCTGTTGTTTTTTTGCGCATTTTGCGGCGGTACGACACAACCAGCTAATGCCCTCGTCGCCCCCAAAGTCGAACAGGCACGGCTGGATAATGGTTTGCAAATCATCGTCATTCCCGATCACCGTGCCCCTGTTGTCACGCATATGGTTTGGTACCGCGTTGGCTCGGCAGATGAGCCTGCCGGTAAATCGGGCATCGCGCATTTCTTCGAACATTTGATGTTTCGCGGCACGGCGACGTTTCCCGATGGCACTTTCTCAAAAACCGTCGCCGCGCTTGGTGGACAAGACAATGCCTTTACCTCCTATGATTACACGGCCTATTTCCAGCGCATCGCGGCCGATAAAATTGAGACAGTGATGGCGATGGAAGCCGACCGTATGCGTAATTTGATCGTCAATGCTGAACTGGTGGCGATTGAACGCGACGTTATTCTCGAAGAGCGCGCCCAACGGGTCGATACGAACCCTGGTGCATTGTTGAGCGAAAAGTTACGCGCCAAACTACATGCCGGCGCGCCTTATTCCGTGCCTGTGATCGGCTGGCGGCGCGAAATAGAACAATTAAACGATGCCGATGCCAGCGCATTTTACGCACGGTATTATGCGCCAGATAACGCGATTTTAGTGGTCGCCGGCGATACTAGTTTGGCGGATATACTGCCGCTTGCGCGAAAATATTATGGACCGATCGCACCCAGCAATACGCCGCGCGACATGCGCACAATACCCGAAAGTTTGCAGGTGACGGATGCTGAAACGCCGGTCACGTTTCGTGATGCGCGCGTTACTCAACCGCTTTGGCAACGCATTTATAAACTGCCCACCTATACAGATGCCACCGCCCGCCAGTTCGCAGCGCTTGATTTACTGTCGGAAATTCTGGGCGATAGAGCACTTGGCCGGCTGAACAAATCATTGGTTGTCGATGAGGGTATTAGCTCGGCCACGGGCAGCTGGAGCGACAGCCTGCGCATAGACAATGGTGAATTTGCAATTTACGCCACGCTGGAGCCAACTGGCACAATGGCGCAAATCGAGACCCGCGTTAATGCTGAAATTTTGCGTCTCAAAAACGAACTTGTGGCAGAATCTGATTTGGCACGCGCCCGCACTCAATTAGTAGCCGACACAGTTTATGCCCGTGACAGCCAGCAATCCATGGCGCGCATTTTCGGCGAGGCGGCCGCACTCGGCCTGTCGCCAGATACGGTTCGGGATTGGCCGAACCTGCTGGCCGACATTACGGCTCAAGAGGTCAGGGATGCTGCGCGCCTGTTTTTGAACCTGGCGCATAGCGTGACAGGTCATTTGCTGGAGGATGGCTCGTGATGCGCAACGCCAGCCCACATTATTTCACGCGCCATTATTTCACGCGCGGCTGTTTGTTGCTGCTCGCCACGCTTATCGGGCTGGCTGACCCGGCACGCGTGATGGCCGGACCAGAAGTCAGCGCACAAATCAGCGCAAAAAACGCAACCAGACAAGGCCCGCCGATTGAGATTGTAACCTCCCCTGCCGGTCACACAGCTTGGTTGGTGCGCGACACATCGCTCCCGATGGTAACGCTAAAAGTCGCCTGGCGCGGCGGCAGCGCAAGCGACCCGGAAGGCCAAAGCGGGCTCGGCGCCCTGCTTGGTGATATGTTGACACGCGGCGCAGGCGCACGCGCCGAGCAGAACTTTCAACAAGCACTCGCCCAGCAGGCCGTGCGCATGTCTTTCGAAATTGGGCGAGATGAATTGACGGGTTCTTTGCAATGTCTGAGCGCGCATCTAGATGCATGTTTCGATTTATTCACCGACGCCGTGAGCCGCCCACGATTTGATGCCGACGCCGTGACGCGAAGCCGCCAGCGCTTATTAACGCGCATGCGCAGCAATGAACAAAGCCCAGCCTATCTTGCGCGCGCCAATTTACTTCGTACGAGCTTTGCCGGTCATCCCTATGCCCGCGCCGTTGAGGGCACGCCCGACGACGTGAACAATTTAACGCCAGATGACTTACGGACGCATTGGCGCCGCCACATCGCACAAGATAATGTGCTGATAAGCGCGGTTGGCAATATATCAGCAGACGCGCTTGGCAAAAAACTCGATGCATTTTTACGCGACCTGCCCAAACGGGCGCAGTTGGCAGCCATTCCTACCGCGCAACCCGTGCGTGGGCCGGCAAGCCACCATATTTCACGCGCAGGGCCGCAAACAAGCATTGCCTTTGGCGCGCAGGGCGTCGTCTATGACGACCCGATGTTTTTTGCGGCCTATGTGATGAACTACATTTTGGGCGGCGGCGGCTTTGCTTCCATATTGACCGAAGAAGTGCGCGAAAAGCGCGGCCTTGCCTATAGTGTCTACAGCTACCTCGCCCCCTACAAGTATGGCGCGTTATGGATGGGGGGGCTTGCCACCAAGAACGAAAGCGCGATGGAAGCCATGGATGTCGTTCGTGATGCCTTGCGCAGCATGGCGCGTAACGGTGTTAGCGATGCCCGGCTCAAAGCCGCTAAAACCTATCTGATTGGCGCTTATGCATTGCGCTTTGACAGCGGCGTAAAAATTGCTGATCAGTTATTAGGCATCCAGATAAACGGATGGCCGGTTGACTACTTCGAGACACGCAACCAGCATATTCGCAACGTCAGCAAAGCCGACATTGCCGCAGCTGCACGCCGCCTGATGCAACCGGACGGACTTATCATCAGCACAGTTGGTGGGCAAAGCGTAACCATGACGGCACCGGCTAAACGCAAATAGTCCGGTCTTTATAAGTCGAGCAGCTACAGAGACAAAGCGGGGGCGAGAGATGTTTTTTTTACCAATTAGTGACGATAATCCGACCCAACGACGCCCATGGGTGTCCTACATTATTCTCGCTTTATGCGTCGGCGTGTACTTCTGGCAAATGTCACTTGGTAGCGCCCAGCAAGCTGCGATTTTCGGCTATGGCATGGTGCCCGCCCGCTTATTCGGCCTGCCATTAGCCGATAACATGCCTGCCCCTGTTGCTGCATGGATCACAGTGTTCACCTCAATGTTTATGCATGGCGGCCTTATGCATCTGGGCGGTAATATGCTCTATCTCTGGATTTTTTCGGACAATATCGAAGACAGCATTGGCCGTGGCCGGTTTGTTATCTTATATTTGCTATGCGGGATTTGCGCAGCGTTGGCGCAGGCCTTGACCGAGCCTTCGTCCCCGGTGCCAATGGTTGGGGCCAGCGGTGCGATTGCCGGTGTATTAGGGGCATATCTCATATTGCACCCACGCGCCAATATTCGGTGCATTGTCGGTATTCTGGTATTTTTCAGGGTGATGAATGTGCCAGCATTTCTGGTGCTTGGCGGCTGGATTATTCTGCAATTCACCAATATGGGGCAAGTCGGCAGCAATGTTGCTTATGTGGCACATATCGGAGGTTTTATCGCCGGCATGGTGCTCATCCCGTTTTTCAAAAAACCCCATGTGCGCCTGTTCGAACCGCCGCGAAGCAAGGCTTTCAGCGTGTCCAACGTAACTGTTTCGCCGCCACATATTCCCAACGTCTCTCGCCGCAAAAAATAAACCGCCGATCGCGCCCACCTTCAGCCTGTGACTGTGTGTCTGAATCTGGCATGATGCGGCACTTTGTTGAGGGTCTGAGAGAATAGATCCGGGAGAATAGGTCTGCGTGGTGATGCGTTTTAAGTTACAGCATTTTTTTGTTTATCTTGTGCCGATTTTCATATTGCTATCAGGCATTTTGGTGCTGCTGGCGCAACCGCCTATCGTCAGCCAAACGCGCAATTTAATCTTCGACCAATATAATCGCTGGCATCCGCGTATCTCATCAGATATCCCCGTCGCCTATATCGATATTGATGAAGCCAGCCTCGCGCGTCTTGGGCAATTCCCTTGGCCGCGCACATTGCTAGCCGGGCTCGTGGATGCCGCGACCGCGCAAGGGGCCGCTGTGTTGGCCTTCGATATTATGTTTCCCGAACCCGACAGGACGGCACCGGAAAACATTCTACCTATTTGGCGCGACCTCGATACTGGTGAGATACCCGATGACTGGCCTGAACTAGCCGAACGTATCAGCACCCAAATCAAGCACCCCGACCAGCAATTTGCCGATGCCCTGTCGCGATCGAATGTCGTCATCGCGACCACCCTGTCGCCTGACGGAAGCGGTCTCCCCGCGCCAAAGGCCGGATTTGCAGTGCGGGCACACGCGCAAGAGCCAGCGACAATGCAGCGCGACCCACTCGCCCGCATTCCCGGCGCCCCCGCTGCCATTTCCAATCAGACGGTTATTCAAGACGCCGCCATTGGGCTTGGTGCTATCAATGCGCGGATTGACCGCGACGGCATCATCCGGCGCGTATCGTTGGTTTTTCGCGGCGGCGACACGCTGTATCCAAGTCTTGCGTTGGAAGCGATTCGAGCAGCTCTCGGTGTTGGCACAATCAGCTTACGCACCTCCGATGTGGGCGGGGAAAGCGCCTATTCAACCGGTGTCGGCCTATCGCGCCTCAAAGTCGCGCAGTTCATCACGCCGGTTGATGCCGACGGCTCAATGCGACTTTATCTGGCCGCGCGCGAAACGCTTAACCGCATTTCGGCATGGGAAGTTCTCGCCCCTGATTTTGATGCCGCGCGCCTGGCGGGCAAGATTGTGTTTATCGGCACTTCTGCGGCAGGCCTGAAAGATATTCGCGCAACGCCACTCAACCCGATAACGCCGGGGGTCGAATTGCACGTTCAGGCCGTCGAGCAAATTCTGAGTGGTAGCTTTTTAAAGCGTCCCCTATGGCTTCAATTTACAGAAATTGGCGGGGCTTTGCTTTTGGGTATCGGCATCATTGCCCTTGTTTTCATCTTTGGTATTCCGTCAGCCATAATCGGGCTTGCAGCCTCGGCACTGCTAGCGGCAGAGGTTTCTAGGCAGGCATATATGACGGCGCAATATTTGGTCGATCCTGTGTTCCCGATTGCGGTCATTTTTGCGGCGTTTCTTGTCGCGTCGTTTCAGCATTATATCCGCACTAATCGCGAGCGCCGCGAGGTACGCAACGCCTTCCAGTATTATCTGTCCCCCGACATGATTGCGGAAATTGCGGCAGATCCGAGCCGTCTTAAACTGGGGGGTGAAACACGCGACATGACCATAATGTTCACCGATATTCGCGGGTTCACAAATTTATCGGAGACATTTAAAGACGCGCCCGAAACCCTAACCCATATCATCAATATTTTTCTCACCCGCATGACGCGGATTATTCAGGCCCATGGCGGCACTATCGACAAATATATTGGTGACAGCATCATGGCGTTTTGGAACGCGCCGACAAATCTCGACAATCACGCCTATATCGCGTGCTGCACCGCGCTCGAAATGAACACGGCGCTGGTGGCAGTGAACGCCGACCTGCATGCAGAGGAACAGCTTGCCGAATGGACAGGCAATCTGGCTATCGGCATCGGCGTGAATTCGGGCGACACGCTGGTTGGCAATATGGGCTCAGACCAGCGGTTCAATTATTCGGTGCTTGGCGATCCGGTTAATGTGTCGGCCCGCCTTGAGGGGCAGACGAAAAATTATTTTTGGTCGATGCTGGTGGGTGAGGCCACGTATCGTGCGGCTATGGAAACCGGCGAGGTCAATGGGTTGCCTTTGGCATTTCTCGAATTCGACTTGATTGCCTTTAAAGGCAAAAACGTCCCCGAACATATCTATGCCCTGATGGGCGACAACGAAATATGCCGATCGGCAAGCTTTGCCGCGCATGCACAAGCCCACAATGCCATGCTTGCCCACCTCAGGGCACGCGCCTGGGACGAAACCCAGAAAGCCGCAGCAGCGCTGGCGCACGCGCATCCAGAACTCGCTGGCTATTACGACATGATGCACGCCCGATGCGACGCTTATCGAGAAAATCCACCCGCCGAGACGTGGGATGGGCGCTATATCGCGCGGACAAAATAGAGCGCAGGCGTAATGAGAGATCCGATGATAAACGCAGTGACAGATGCAATGACAGATGAAATGACAGATCATGTTGAAGTTAAATTTTGGGGCACGCGCGGGTCACTCGCCGTGAACGGTCCGGCCCATAAAGTTTTTGGCGGCAACACAAGCTGCATCGAAATGCGCAGCAGCGGGCAGAGCATCATTTTCGATGCCGGGTCTGGTTTATTGGCATGTGGCGAGGCATTGCTCGCCCGCGGCGTAACGGAGATAGATATTTTTCTGACGCATTTTCACGCTGATCATTTATGCGGCCTGCCGTTTTTTCAGCCATTTTTCGAACCAGCATTTTCCGTGCGCCTGCATAGCTTCGATACTGGCGTAGCGACAACCGAAGCGGCGGTTGACGCCTATATGCGCCCGCCATTATTTCCGGTAACGCGGGATATTTTCACCGCGAAGGTTGAGTATTTCACCCACAAGTCAGACGCCAAGGTCGATATTGGCGGCTATCACATCGACGCTTGCCCCATACCGCATCCGGGCGGGGCGCATGCTTTACGCGCAACCCGCGACACGCGGATATGTGTCTATGCCACTGATACCGAGCACCAACCCGGTGCGCCCAATGCAGCGCTCATTGATTTCATGTCGCAGGCAGACCTTGCAATTTACGATTGCACATTTAGCGATGAGGAGTTTGACGCCCGCCTTGGTTGGGGCCATTCCACATGGCAGGAAGGCGTGCGGCTCGCCCGTGCCGCGTCGGTGAAGCAGTTTGCGATATTTCACCACGATCCCAAGCGCACCGATTCCGCGCTGCACGACATTGAAAACAAAGCCCGACAGATGTTCGATGGTGCTTTCGCCGCGCACGATTTCCAAACGGTTGAATTGTAAATTGAGCCGTTAATCGAATTTTGACGACGCGCCGTTAAATATCATGAGAATCACTTTGATATTTGGTAGCATATCGGCAGTTATGGAAAATACGTTTAACATCATTTTGCGCATGATGAAGAATGACGGTCAGGTGATCGGCGGTACCTTAGCGGCCATTTTTCTTCTTCTCCTCATCATGTTCATGCTGCGGCGCAGTCGCAATCAGGCTGTGTCTGACGCGGCGGCGGCTGGCGCCGTTCAAAGCCCTATGGCATTGGACACACTGATGGACGAACCGGAAGTGGCCGACACGCAGGCGGACATGTCACTGGCACAAAGCCTCTCGCCAGCGCAAAGCCTTAATGATCCGCTGGCGGATGCCGATGCGGATCTTACGCTAGAAATGACGCATGACCTGGAAGGCGCTGACACGGTGGGGGCACTGGCTCCCGAACACGCATTCTCGATTGAAATTGAGGATACCGGCCCTGACCCCACACTTGTAGCCCCGCAGTTTGATGTGCCAGATGCAGGTCAGAGTGAAATGACAGCAGAAATGGCAGCAGGATTGACAGTTAGCGAGCCCCCGGAAGACGACATCTCCATCCCGCGTTTGGGGGAAACCACTACGTCGAGCCGTTTGGCTTTTTTCGGCGGCAACTGGCTGTCACGCAAAACAGAAACCACGGCTGACACCATGCCGGAAGACGTTCCTGCAATGGCGGCGCAGGTAGCAAGTGGTGGCGGTGGGAGTTTGGATGCTGTTGGCACGGCGGATGGCACGATGTCCGAAGCATACGTTAGCGGCGCGCCCACACCTGACGCGAGTTCGGGGGTTCAAACGACCAGTGACGTGATGGCGGCACCGACAGCCGAAACAATCTCGCCCGACGCCATTCCTCCCAATACGCTAAACCCGGGCGCAATAACACCTGATGCCATTGCCGATGCGGTTGCCGACCTTGTGGGCGGTGCTGGCGCGTCTACCAGCGGTGCCGAAACACAAATAGCCCGCGAAACTGACGAAATGGCACGTCTGGCCGAAGTTGAGAAAAAAATGCGGGCATTGCGTGAGTTATTTCAGGCGGGATTAATTGCACCGGAAGTTTATCTTCTCAAGGCAAGAGAGTATGCAGCCGAAGGTTTATAACGCTGGATTTTCGTTGACGGAACTTATGTCAACGCTAGCTATAATCGGTTTAATCTCGGCAGCCATGCTCGGGGTTATGAATAATTTAAACACGCAATCAGAACGTATGAACGCGCAGACCGAGCTTCTCACCAGCGGCGCGCAAGTTTTTGACCTCATCGAACCTTGGGTTGCATTGGCTGGCTATCGCGTGCAAAGCGCAGCACTGAGTGAAGGTGATGCACTAGAGTTCATCGGCGCGGGCTATATCAAATTCTGCTTCGACACTGACGCCACCACCCGCCGACGCGTTGAGTTTCGTGTGACGGGTAAACGCCTCCAGCAGCGCACAACAGACAATGATGGCTGCACCGCTGCGCCCGCAGACGATCCGGGCTGGCGCGACATGAGCGAGCAGACCCTCGCATCTATCCAGTTCATCCAACCTACGCCGGGCGCGCCGACATTGGATGTGCGCCTTGAACTGGAAAAGATTGTGACGGGCACCAACGAAACCGCCCGCACGACAATGCGCAAGCGCATGCCTCTTTACGCGCTTACAGCTCTATAGAGAGGTTTGCCATGCGCCCACAGCCGACAGATCTCGACTCACAAAAAACCGGCCAAGCTGGTTTTGCGCTTTACTTGGCAATGGGCTTCATCGTGCTGATGAGCATACTTGTGTCCAATGTCGGGGACCGGCTCAACATTGCGACCCTGAATGATGCCCGCCGCACAGACACAACAGCCTTGTCGCTTGCGGCACAAGGCGGCGTGCAACGTGGGTGGGCCAAACTGGAAAGCCTCGCCCCAGGCGCGATTAGTCTGCCTGTTAATGCCGTTGATACCAACGTCGACCAAGACCGGAGCGCGTGTCTGGGGGGCCGCGAGGCAAGCCCCGGAGCGTTCATCTCATCGGCGCGTTTTATCCAGAACACAGTCACCTCGCGCTATTATCTCGCCTCACAAGCAGGCGATTACGTCGTCTATGGATGCGCGTTCAAAGATGGCAAAAAACGCCTCGCCAAAGGCGTTTGGGCATATACCGACCCGGCTTTCACCCTGCGTAGGCTAAGGCTATTTTAACGCCGCATAAAGCGGATGCTCCAGCGTCAGCGCCCGCCCACCTGCCGAGGCCACACGGATCGTCACAAGAAAGTTGATATCGGGGTCGCTGGATGTTGCGATCGATAGGCTGGCATCTTCAGTGCGAAGTTGGTTATCAGAAAATAGCGGCGACAGGGCAAACGCATCCGTCGACCAGCTATAACTCGCCACCGGGCTCATCGCATCCCCCCGCGCATGGCGCGCAACAATTTCGCTGGCAATGCCATTGGCGACCAACGTCAGACGCTTTTGCAACCAAGCATTTTCCATCAACGCGCGGTTGGACCCGATAAGCGATAAAGTGCCGACAACTCCAGCGGCAATAATTGCGAGCGCCACCGATAATTCGACCAGCGAGAACCCCTGCTCGCCATCTTTATGCCGGTAACTATTTGGGTTTCGCAGCGCGTTACTGGACGTCATAATATTCTGCGGAATTAACCGGCGCCGTGCCAGCCTGAGGCGTAATAACAGCAGGCGCCAGGAAAATAACCATCTCTTGCGATTTCAACTGCTCATCGGTTGAGCCAAATAAACTGGTCAGCAATGGCAGTCTAGTGGTACCGGGAAGCCCGTTGCGCGTTTTCGAATTATCTTCTGTATACAAACCCGCCAGCACGATCACATCGCCCGGCGCGGCGACAAACTCCGTGTCGATGACGCTCTGAATTTTGTCCGAATTGGCATCGGTGGTAACGAAGAAGTCATCATTGAAATTTACCTTTAACCGAACATGGTCGTTAAGCGGATTAATGGTCGGGGACACTTCCAATTTTAGCTCGGCCACACGCTCTTGATATTCTGTCGTCGAGCCGCCCGCCACCGTGGTGCCACCGGGCTGCACGACAGGTGCCGTGGTTGTCTCGATCGGCAGATAGCGCGTTTCACTTTTTATGATTTTGGCCGGGCATCCATCCAGCGCCAATATCGTCGGGCTGGAAACTTTGCGGCCCAAACCATTCGACTCCATAAAATCAATCGTCCATCCAAGCCCGCGTTTGAAGTTACTGGCCGAGAAACTGCTATTATTCGCCGCGTTATTTGCAAATGCTAGCACCCCGCCAAGCCCGATTTGTCCATTGTCGAACACATCAAACAAGGTGGAGTTAGCGGTTAGCACATCGGCTGGGAGCGACGAGATATCGCCGGGGGTCACTGCCGGGTCACGCGCAATATTCAACAATCGGCTTTGTAGCTGGCGTTGCCAGTTCTTCACCACATTAACCATGAACACTTCAACCAGTACCTGCTTATCGGCTTGATCAAGGTTCGTGATTAGTGACGCGGCCAGCTCAATATCGTGTTTGAACGCAGTGACAATAACTGTGTCAGCAACGGAGGTTATCTTCGGGCGGCGGAAGCCTGAATTGGTGAAGGCGACGGTATCGTCCAGCATGAAATTCATCGCGGCCTGCCCGGTTTGACCGTTTTGTGCCGCTGCAGGCACATTCGATGCGTCCTCAATGTCGATATTCTGGGCATCGCCGTCACTGGCTTCAATATCATTAGCCAGCATCTCGAAATCCGAGACATCAATGCGCCCTTCGGCAATATCGAGCCGCCGCTGAGCCTGGCGCTCGGCCGCGCGTTCAGCAGCGATCAGCGCATCAGGATATAGCTGGGAAAAATAATTCGTCAGCTCATCCTTAATTTGACCAACGCGATCGGTCGCTTCGCCGCCGCATGTATTTGACCCCTCGCTATTATAGATCGTGAATTTTTCCGTATAAACAGGCTCGGTCGTCATCAGGTTCGCGTCCTGAATAACGCGCGAGCGCAGCAGTTGTAAATTGCCACCAGTGGCTTGCACGGCGCTACGCCCACCCGCCATATCACTGCCCGCCAAATCGTCATTAAATGGCGATGGTGACGCGGGCGCGCCTGTCCCTGTCCCTGTCCCAGTCCCAGCCCCAGCCCCAGTCCCAGTGCCAGCGCTTGCCAGCAAGCGCTGTTTCTCGGCTTTGCGCGCAATCAGCTTGGCTTGTTCAGCCTTCGTATCCTGCAACACAAACAACGCGTCGCGCGTTATTTTTGCTTGCTCGCGGCGCGCGATGCTGTGCTGTTCATCCAGTTCGGCCAGCACTTGCTCATTTGCCAGCGCAGCTTGCTTGAAACTAATGATCGCCTGCGAGACGCCGGGCGAATAACTGGCTTCAACCAGCGCATCATTTGTCAAAGATCTCGTGCGGCCCAAAGCATCTGGGTTTTGAAAATAATCAACGTAAATCTGACGGATCGCGGCTTCATCATTTTCAAGGCTACTGATCTTACGCATATTGCGCGCCCGCTTATTGTGCTCTTCTGCTATTTCCACGGCAGCAGCCATGCGCTTGGCAAATTCTTCGCGTGTGTAAAATCGCGCAATGCCCATCTTCCGGTCATAGGCCAGCGCAAGGCCATAATTATCAATGATGATGTCAAAAATATCGAGTGCGTCAGCCTTTGAAATTTCCAGCCGAACGCGCTGTGTTGCAGCTTCTACACCTGGCGACAGGTAAATCGGCAAAGACATGCTACGGGCCAAAGATTTTAGCGCCGTCGGCAAGCGCAACCCCGCCAGATTGACACTCAAATTACGCGATCCAACTTCTTCGGAAAGTTCATCCATCCGGCCCAGTGAAATGCCGGTACTGACATCACCGCCGACGAAAATGAAACTCTTCTTGAGATCGACATATTCGTCATCCTCAGCCAGCTCATTGCGTCCGAACAAGGCCAGCGCGTTTAGGTCTGCGGACTGAGCCAGCCCCAAAATCGTCTCGGGCTGGGTCTCGTTATATTGTTGGCGCAGGTCAGCGAGAAATTGCTGCAACAGCTGCTCATTAGCAATTTTAAATCCCTGCAATAGCAACGTGCGTGCCTTTGCGTGACGCGCATCCATTTCATCAAGCACCAGTTTTTCAGCGTCATAAACCGATTGTTTGCCGCGCAGGTCGCGCTGCTTGGTTTCAATTCTTTTCTCTAGCGACCGCAACTGCACTTTCAGCGTGCGCGTCTCGACAGAGGCAAACTGGCGTCCGGCTTCATTGGCAAGCGCTGCCCCTCCGGAAATGCCGCCGGAAATGTTGGCCGAAATTACGCCGTCGGCAACATCGTCAACCGATAGTTCGGCAGGCACGCGGACCTGCAAGGTTTCGCGTCGCTGCGGCAGGGTTTTATCGGAACTCGCAGATGCCCCGTCGTCACCATCACGAGCGGCGCGTGCTGCACGCGCGCGGGTTTCCATCCGGCGGTCATCAAATTTTTCATAGGCGCCCTCAATCGATAAATCTCGACCCGTACGCGCGCCGCACGCCACAACCAACAAGCACAGTCCGGCGCAAATTACCAAACGTCCCTTGGGGGTCGGCCTGATCGATGAAAAACGCAACATCTTCACTGGGGAAACACCGCCTATTTTTTTGAGTTTTGCGACCCCGTAGCGCGCACCCGTGAAATTTGTCCGATCGCTTCGCTGATAACTTCGCGGGCAATGGTTGCCATATTGCGGTTAATCCATTCTTCAATTAACGGCTTGGTCAATTCGGCTACAGCCTGCCGGATTGTCTCACGCGATCTATCCGTGTCGAACACGCTGGAATAGCGCAAGAACTCGGCACGCAAAGCAACCGTCGCCTCTTCCGTGATCAACAAATCGAGGCCTTTAAGATACTGATCCATATCCCGATCGGAAAGATTGGTTGCGTCATCTTCCTCGCGCGCAGATACGGCTTCTTCAAACTGCTCTTCGGCATCATGCAAAAGAACACGAATGGCGTTTTTATAATCATCAACTGTGCGAACCGAACTCATTTTATGTCCACCGGCCCCTCGATTTCTAGCGAATCTCTTGTGTGATTTGATTATACAGATGTTTGCGCAACAGGTGACGCGAAATCGTTGGATTTCTGGTCACGCGAGAAGCGCGTGGGGAACAAACAACAACCAGCCGAACGCCGCTGGTACCAGAAAACAGCCAAATGGAACTTGCATTGGAATTTTAATCGGCGCGCGATCAGCCCCCCACTCCGACTGATGGTCCGGTTGATAAGCCTGCGCAGTGCGGGCGAGCAAAATTATCGCAATACCGAAAACTGCACCGGCCATGCTCGCCGCAAACAAAATAGGCAACAGACTCACCGGTCCGAACCAAACCCCCAGCATCGCCATCAGCTTTACATCACCAAAACCCATACTATCACGTTTTCGTAAAAGTTTATAAACTGCATTAATGGCGTAAATCAGCGCAAAGCCGCCCACGCCGCCATAGACAGCCTGTTGCAAACTGGGCAGGCCCGGTGCATCTGCCGTTGCTAGAACCAGTCCCAAAACCATTCCACCGAGGCTCACGCGATCGGGAATAATAAAGCTTTCGAGATCTGTGAGAAAAATGACACTCGCCATCAGAATGAAAGGCAGAAAACTGACGAACACGGCAAGATCAAGCTGCCAGAATGCCAGCGGCAACAGGCCACCCAGCACCAGTTCAACACCCAGATAACGCACCGGAATGCGGCGATCCCCGCACGCGCAATAACCACCGCGACGAAACCACCCGATAATTGGCAGATTTTCGCCAAAACCCAGACGCCTAGGGCAGGCAAAACAGGTCGATGGCGCCCGCACCCAGTCGTCGCCAGATAGCGTTCGCAGCGCGACAACATTGATAAAACTGCCCAAACAGGCGCCGATCATGGCAAGCAAAACATAGATGTAAATCTTGGGCATTACCGGCTCCCCGACGCGACTAACCAAGCGTGATTAATCTTGGCCAAAAAATTATGGACGCAAGTATATTCGAGCTTCAACGAGAGTGTAGCGTAAAGAAGGCACAATGTCTGACAATCCAATATATGGATATCTGGAAACGCTTCCGAAGGAATATCGTGTTTCCGATTTTCACATGCGTTCAGGAAGCCCCCTTGCCATGCGGGTCAATGGCGAGATTGAGGTTCTGCGGGATTTGCCGATCACGCATGACCTGCTGGATGCCCTGTTCCGTGAAGAACTGAGCGACGAAGATTACGATAAATTCTGCGAAACACGTGACATCGACTTTGCCATGACCGTTGCCGGACAGCGATTTCGCGCTAATGGCTACCACACCATGCGTGGTTGGGCGCTGATTTTACGCACGATTGTGACCGACGTGCCAAATATTGACCAACTGGGCCTGCCGCAGGCCGTCCACAATGTTTTGAAAGAAAAAAAGGGTCTGGTGCTCGTCACCGGCCAGACCGGGTCAGGTAAATCGACGTCACTGGCGTCTATGATCAACAAAATCAACCGCGAGCGCGTCGAGCACATCATTACCATCGAGGACCCAATCGAATTTGTTCATACAGAAATCAGGAGTATTATTTCCCAACGCGAAGTCGGGCGCGACACGATGAGCTTCGGGTCCGCGCTCAAAAGTGCGTTGCGTGAGGACCCCGATATCATTTTGGTGGGCGAGATGCGTGACTATGAAACCGTGTCGCTAGCGTTAACCGCGGCTGAAACCGAACATCTGGTTTTTGGCACACTGCACACATCAGGCGCGGCTGAAACCATTAACCGCATCATTGATGTGTT
>MDTB01163078.1_pt1 | contig 22114 bp, 23 predicted proteins | sample 811161 | NCBI WGS metagenome assembly MDTB01 (sample SAMN05326650, study PRJNA326480) | marine metagenome | isolation source: seawater | place: Mediterranean Sea | collected 2009 | reverse complement strand
TTATAGAATTTAATAAGTTCTGACTTTTATTTCTATACAGTAAGTTAAAGATCATTATAAATATTTTTTTAAAAAATTTATTTTTTAAAAAAGATGGAATTTTCTCAGTTTGATAAAAAATAATATTTTTAAAACTTTTCTTTTTAGCTTTTTCGTAAGATTTATTGAATTGAATATTCATCTAAAATTAGATTATTTCTACTTTCGGAAAAGGTATAATAAACTTGCCTCCCTTTTCAACATAATTTGTCATCTTAGAAATTATCTCATTCTTAAAATTCCATGATAAAAACAAATAATAATCTGGATCTTCAACATCTGCTTGATTTAATACAGGAATTTTTGTGCCTGGATAATAAGTATTGAATTTATGTTTATTTATTTCCACTGCACATTTTAATTTTGTTTCATCTAATTCCATATAATGAAGCAATGTTGTGCCTTTTACTGGTGCTCCAAGAGCATAAATTTTTTTATTATTTTCATTAAGTTTGTTAATTGTATTAGTCATTTCAACTTTCAATTTACTTACCCTCTTTGCAAATTCTTCATAAACTTCAAAGTCTAAGAATCCATCATTTGCCTCATCATCAAATAATTTTTTTGTTTTAGTCTCTAAATTTGAGTTATTTTTATGATTAATGTGTGCCACACAACTTCCACCATGGATTGGAAACAATTCAGCAAAACTTATTTTCAATTCAAATTGATCAAGTAACTTTTGAAATGAATGTAATGAGTAATATAATAAATGTTCATGATATATTTGATCAAATGCTAGGTTTTTGATCATACTTGGTAAATATATAAATTCAGCTACTAATACTCCATCATGCGCTAGTAAATTTTTTACTCCTTTAAAAACACTTTTCAATTCCTCTAGATGGAAGAAAATACCAGATCCGTGAATAATTTTAGCTTTACCATACTTATTAAGTATTTGATTAGAAACTTTCTCATTAAAAAAATCCGCAATACATTCAATGCCTTTTTTATTTGATTCATCTGCTTGTTCCACTCCAGAATCTATATTCAAAACTTTAATATTTTTTTTTTTAAAAAATTCTAAAAATGTTCCATCATTACCTCCAATATCTAAAACATATTCCTCATTTTTAAATTTATACAACTTAGTAATATCTTCACCAATTTTTTGAAAATGATTTCTCAAAGTTTTAGTTGTGCCTGACATATAAGAATGGTCTACAAACATTTTTTCTTTTGGAATTGTAAAGTCTATTTGACTTGTCATGCAATCTTCACAAATAACAAAATTAAGAGGATGTAATTCACTTTTTCTATTTTCTGAAATCTGAATAAAATCATTACCCCATGGTTGTAGCCCAAGGTCAAGAATTTGTTTTATATTCTTTGAGCCACAAACTCTACAACTAAAAGACATTTCAGAAATTTCCAAAGTTTTGATTTTTTATCATTGAGTATCCTTTAATCAATTCATGAATACCGTCAGACAAAGAAAACTTAGGAAGAAAACCTGTGCTTTCAATTTTTTCATTAGAAACAATATAGTTTCTTTGATCTGGATCTTTTTTTATTTTTTCTTCTACAAAAGTAAAATTTGGCAAGTGTTTTTTTATTTCATTACATAGTTCAGTTTTTGATAAGTTGGCTGTGCTTAATCCAACATTATAAACTTCTGATTTCATATTATCTAAATTATTCAATGCATGAATAAAAGATCTAACAACATCTCTAACATGAATGTAATTTCTCTTAAAATGACCTTCAAAGATAATCAATGCAGAGTCATGATATGCCCTATAAGTAAAATCATTAACTAAAAGATCTATTCTCATTCTTGGTGACATCCCAAAAACTGTTGCCAATCTATAACTAATAGAATTTTGTCTAGCCATTAAAATTTTCTCGATTTCAACTTTATCCTTGGCATATTTAGAAATAGGTCTTAATGGTGACTCCTCATTACAATAATTATTCTTATCACCAGTTCCATAAGCACTATTTGTCGTAGGCATGATTATAAATTGACTATCAGAGACATTGCTAAACATATCTTTAATAGCATCATAATTAATACTTTGCGCATTATAGGGATCTTTATTACACAAAGGCGCACCAACGATAGCGGCCAGTGGGATAATTACATCATTCTTCTCTAATAAATTTTTTATTAAAATTTGATTACGAATATCTGCATTAATTATCTCAAAATTTTCATTTGCACATAAATGATTTAAACTTGTTTGCTTAAACATAAAATTATCTACAACAGTAACTTTATAGTTTAAATTTAATAACTCTGGAACTAGCATAGACCCAATGTATCCAGCGCCACCGGTAACTAATATTCTCATATATTAACCGAGTTAAGTAGATTTATAATAAAATTTAAATCTTTTTTTTTCAATTCAGGATAATTTCCAATATACAACCCATAAAAGTGTATATGCTCAGTATTTTTAAATTTTTTCGCATAATTTTTAGTATAAAAGTTTCTTAAATAAGGTTGCCTTAATTGATTACCACCTCCCGCTGAACCCAGTCTGTACTCGATACCATTTTGATCTAGTTTTTTCATTACATTAGCCATAAGTTTTTTATTTTTGTTCTTTAAAACTAAATTTAGTGCATAATTACTTTGTCCAGTGATATTAAATTTAACAAAGTATTTATTTTTATCTAAATTATTTAAAAAATAAACTAAATTTAGGTTTCGCTTTTTTATATTTGAGTCCAACCTTTTAATTTGAGATTGACCAAGAACTCCACCAATTTCTGTATTTCGAACATTATATGCTGGATGATAAAATATAAATTTAGAATTTAAATCACTATATTTCTTTTTCATTAAATTTTGAAATTTGTTATCTTTTACCTCTCTAATCATTCCATGAGATCTTAGCATCAGTAAATCAAAATAGGTTTTTTTATCATTAGTACATATCATGCCCCCTTCTATAGTGCTCATATGATGTGCATAATAAAAAGAAAAGTTTGATGTCCATCCAAAAGATCCTAATTTTTTCTTTTTATACTTAGCTCCATGAGATTCACAAACGTCTTCTATTAAATAGATTTTTTTTTCTTTTAAATATTTTAAAAGTTTTTCTGATAAACAATTAAAGCCTTGTATATAACTTAAAAAAACAGCTCTAGTTTTTTTATTTATTTTTGAAATAATTTGGTCATTATTCATTCCCAAAGTTTCTAAATCTATATCGACAAAAACTGGTTTGAATCCACAATGAATCAGAGATGATACATCTGAAGACCAAGTTAATGGTGGCACTATAACCTCTCCACCTTTTGGATATTTAAGCTTTAAAAGTTGTATAGAAAGTAAATTAGCTGATGATCCAGAATTAACAAATACACTATATTTTACACCTAACCATTTTGACCATTTTTTCTCAAATTTAAAAACTTCTTTTTTTTGAGTAAGAACATTATTTTTCCTTAAAAAATTAATTATTTTTTGAATATCTGTTTTAAGAATATTATTTTTCATCAAGGGATATTTAATCTTATTCAACATATTATTATTCATTTAGAGATATATTATTTTTTAGTAATTGTTTTATTATAATATTAATGTTCATTTATATAATAAAATAATAAAATGATACCTATTAATTTAAAAAAATTTTGTTAATAAGTTTAACAGATCTAAAATATTCTTGTAAATTCACTAAATTATTTTTTTTGTTTAAAAGAGCCCTCTTAAAGTCCTGAGATTGTTTAAAGAATCCTGGCTTATAATTTTTATCATCTTTACTAAGTTCAATGCTTTCCATGCTAATCTTTTTTTTTTTTAGTTCTATAATTAATACTTTCTATAGGCATCAATTGTATAAAAATACTTTTTGTAAATATGTCTATTTTCCAAGGACCTGGCATATTCCAAAATGACTTAAATTCAACCTCATCACCATTTTTAAATTTAATATTTGAGTTATAAATTGAAGAGTTTTTATAATTTTTTTTATTACTAACTATACTATTTATTTTTGACTTTATAAAAAAATTTATTAGATCAACTAAGTGGACAGAATTGGCATACATCCAGTTTTTTATAGTCTTATTATGGTGGCCAATCTTTTTTGCCAAAATAGTGTTTTCTTGATCATATATTGTTATAAGTTTTTTTTGTTTAGACTTTTCTAATAGTTTTTTTGATAATAAAACAGAATGATAATATCGTCTATTCAAAGCTACAAAAAAATTATTTTTATTTTTATACAAATTGTAAATTTTACTTGTTTCTGCTAAGTTTAAACCTACGGGTTTTTCGAAAAGGATAATTCCATTAAAATTAATTAGTTTTTTTGAAATATAAAATGATGATTCAGGTGAGGCACAAACTATAATTCCATCTAAACTTTCTTTAAGTAAGTTATTAATTTCGACTGTATTTTTTTTAATTTTATTCTGTAAACAAAATTTGATTAATTTTTTTTTTTTTCTTGCACAAATAATCGAAACATTTAAATCGATTTTTTTTAATATCTTTATGTATTCTTGAGAAATCAAACCTGTCCCAATAATACCTATATTTATTTTTTTCATAAATTAATTATTTTTTGAAAGGTATTTTTTTTGAACCTTGGCATTGCCTTTGCTATAAAAATTAATTATTTTCTCACATTTAAATAAAGACTTTAAGTTATGTGCAATAAAAATAATTGTAAGAGACTTTTTTGAAAAAATATATTTTAATATTTTTTCTTCCATATTTTTATCTACAGCATTTGTTGACTCGTCCATTATTAACAATTCAGGTTCTTGATACAATGCCCTTGCAATAGCTAATCTTTGCGCTTCTCCACCCGATATTTTAATCGATAAATTATCTTTTAAATTTTTGTCACTTACTCTTTTATTTAAAAAAGTCTCTAAATTACAACCTTTGATAATTTTAACAAATCTTTTGTGATTATAAGCTTTATCTAAAATGATATTCTCTTTTATACCACCGTTAATCATAGCAATTTTTTGTCCAACATAACCAACTTTATTTCTCCAGCTTAAAATATTATTTTTGTTTAATTTAACTCCATCAATAATAATATTACCCTTATTTGGCTTAAGTAATCCCATCATTAAATTAATCATTGTAGATTTTCCATACCCTGACTCTCCAACAACACCAATCTTCATACCTTTTTTAATTTCAAATGATAAGTTTGATATAAGTTGATTTTTGCTATTATAAAAAAAACTTACTTTTGAAAATTTAATATTATTTTTAAATAAAAAATTTTTTTGATTTTGTAAGGTATTTGTTTTTTTGTTTTTGGAAATCTTAGAAAATTCATTGTTTAAAATATCTAAAGTAGGTTTTAGAAATACAAAAGTTTGAAATGTAGAAGCTAATTTTGCAATACCTGGCATAGATCTAAAAGCTACAATTAAAAATAGACCTATTATCTCTAATCCACCATCTGTTTTTTGAAATACAAATATTGATATAATTAAAACTAGGACAGCGGTTAATTCCAGCATTAATCTTGGGAAAGTTGCAAAAATACGTACATAGAAATTGGAAATATTGATAATATTATTTTTAAAGCCAAAGGAATTTATAAATAATTTAGATATATTATAGATGATTACATCTTTGATAGACTCAAACGAATTCTGAACATCAGAAATTCGTCTTTCGTCATATTTAATTCTTATTTTTCCCTGAGCTTTAATTATTTTCTTTGTTAAAAAAAGTAAAATACCAACCAGCAGGAACATTACAATAATTACAAATGTTATTCTGGGCTCTACCAAAAAAGCAAATATAAATATAGCTATAATTACAAGGAGTTCTATTAGCATAGTCAATGATTGAAACAATATGCTGCTTGCAAAACTATTTACTTCAAAAATAACATTCCTAAATAATTTGGCTGGTCCATTTTTAAGGTGAAAGTCATAGTTTTTTGTGAGATATGTTTTATATAACTTTAAGGAGTAAAAATGTTGGGCATTCATCGCAATTTTTGAAGAAATCCATACTGAAAAAAACTGAATAATTATTTTTATTAAATAAATTGTGAAAATAGTAAAACCTAAACTTGAAATATTTAAAATTAAATCAATTGAAAAAATTTCTACAAAGATATCATTAAATTTATTTACAAAGTTTGAAAATTGAGAGGGATCAAAGTCTTTATTTGACATCATTGATAAAAGTGGCATCAAAAAAGATACTCCAAGGATTTCAAATATAACTACTAAAATGGCTACCATTAAATAAGCAAGGAAGTGGAAATAAAAACTATAGGGTAGTAAGGCGACCAAATTTAATGTTTTTCTTATATAATCAATCATTTAATAATTTTTTCTCTAAATCTAAAATGGTTTCCCTTAATCCTTCTTCTAAAGGAATATTTTTATAATTCGGTAAAAGTTCTTTTTTTCTTTCAATATTTAATTTTTTAGACTTAGCTCCTACAAATTTATCCTTATTATAAATTATTTTTTCGTGATCAAATTTGACAATATTGCAAATTAATTTTGCAAACTGGTTTATTTTGTACTCTTCTCCAGCACCTATATTTATTATCTCATTATTAACTTTACTTTCTATAAGTAGCATTTGATTAACAAAATCGTTAATATGAACTAATTCTCTTTTTTGCTCACCATTACCCCAGAGCTCAACTTTTTCTCCAAAATTCTTTCCTCTAATAATTTTTTTTATAATATCAAAAATAAAATGTGGAATTTTATTGCTTATATCATATCCTGGTCCATAAAGTGTAGATGGTACGACAGTTAAATATTCTAAATCAAATTGTCTATAAAGAGATTGTTGACCAATAATTAACATCCTTTTTGTCATCCCATATTCATATAAACTTTTTAAAGGTTCTCCTTTTAAATAATCTTTTTCAATTAAATTACTTCCCTCTTCATATGAACAGCTAGTACCAATAGAAATAAATTTTGCTTGTCTTTGTGAATTTAACCACCAAAATAAAATATTAGAATTAATTAATTGATTAAATATCCACTCTTCGCCTGGGTGATAAAGTGAAAAATCTCCTGCTTGCGTCCATGCAGCAAGATGATAAATTTTTGAAAATTTGATTTTTGAAAATTGTTTGAATGATTCATAGTATCTAAGATCTAAATCCCTTGAAGATAAAGAATAAATATTCAACCCTGTTTTTTCTTTTAATACACTGGTAAGTTTTTTACCAAGAAATCCTGTGCCACCTGTAATTAAAATATTTTCTTTCATTAATTTTAAATATTTAATTTTTTTAAGTCTAATAATAAAGCATACCCTAATTGTCTATCCTCTTTAGAAATATCTTTTAAACAAAATTCCCTAAAACCTGAAATTTCACTTTCTCCGACAAAAAATCGACTGGCACCAAGCATCTTAAATTTCTTAATTGTTATTTTTTGCAAAATACTATTTTTTTCAATTTCATTTAATTTTTTATCTAGCTTAAAATCACCATTCTTTATTGCAAATTGTTGTGTCTCCATAGTTACGCTTTTTGCACTTCTTTGAGGAACGAGAAAATAATCACAATCTTTGCACTCATCAATACTATTGTAAAATTGAAAGTTTATTTTTTTTGGAAATTTTTGATTAATTGGTCCTACTATTTCATCATTATAAGGATTGTTGTATGTACCTATTTTATAAATCTTATTTTTAATTAAAAATTTAGCTAAATTTGATGGACCTAACCTTGTTGGAATCACATCTTTTACTAAAAAAAATATTTTATGAACAAAGTTAACTAAAACTAAAACCATCATAGATAGAAAATAGATATTATTTGGAAAAATATTTTCAAGTTTACTTGCAACAACAACTATAAGAAATATCAATCCAATGAGAATTGGGAGGTAAGATTTTGCAACTCTTATTGCTTTTGAGAATTCAATAATTAATAAGGGAAGTAGACTTAAAAAAATATATAGTATTTTTTCCTTAAGTAGAAAATAATCTGTAAATAAAATTACAAATAAGGATAAAATATATAACAGAATTATTAATGGGCAAAATCTTGGTAAAAAACTTAAATAATAAGTTGGAGGAGATCTAAAATTTCCTGATGTATCTTGCTTAAAATAGTTTTTTGGATATGATCTAAAATGATTAGCCCAGTTTCCAATTTCTAAAAATACAAAATATCTTCCGATGCCTCTCATAAAGTTAGGATAAAGTATAAATAAACCTGCAAGGATTATACCAATAACAAAAATACTAAATTTAAAAAGCAAATCAATATTTTCATTATAACAAAAAAATATTAAAATAACTGGTACAGGAACATGATATAGATTAATAAGTTTTTTTTTGAACTTATTGAAGTAAATCTCAGTATTCTGTTCTGAAACATTTTGTTCTATTTTTTTCCTTACAAAACTATAGAGTTTCTTTTTAGTTAATTGAAAAAGTACAATATTAAGTAAAAATAATGAGATTAGAATTAAACTTCTATAATTATTTATTTCAAAATCTATATCTTGATGCAAAGTAAAAATGAAAAAAACAAAAATTAATGGAGGATATTTTCTGGAAGCACTAGATGATGAAAAGCAAATTACTAATAAAAATCCAGATATAAAAGTCAATAAATAAGCATATTCAGGATAAATACTTGTAATAGCTAGAGTAAAAATTGATAAGAAGAAAAAAAATTGAGATAATAATATATGTCCTAAGTATAATGCTATTTGATATGGCCAAAGAGAAGTTGCATAAAGAGCTGCTCCAAAAAAAGATACATTTTTTGAAAAATAAATATCTAATATAAAATAAGATAATATAATGCATCCAAAATTTGAAATTAATGACAATAAAACATTTAAAAAGTCATCTTTACTTTTCAATAATTTAGATAAAAAGTTTATTATAATGGCCCAAATTTCCCTTAATTGAGCTCTTGAATTCTCTATAGAGTGTATTTTGGATGGCCAAAAAAATAACTTAAGTTTATTAACACCTAAAATCATTTTTTCTTGATCAGTAAGTTCTAGTTTACCATCTTTATTCGGTTTTATAAGTCTACCAGAATAAGTGATATCTCTTGAAATAAATAATAAAATTAATGTTATTAATATCGAGTAACTTACCAAAATGTAATTCATATAATTAATGTCTATATTAATTTAATTTAAAATTTAACATTTTTGCTAATTAGTAGATAAAATTTAATAACTAATAAATTAATACTCTGTAAGTTTAAAATTTAAAACTTTAATAATTAAATTAAATTAAAAAACAATAATTACTTCATAATTAGTTAAATTGGTATAATAATATCTTATGGAAGTAACAATTTTCATACCAACTCTTAATAGATCTAACTATATTTTAAGGATTTTAGAATATTATAAAAAAAGTTCATTTACAGGTCAAATTTTAATATTTGACTCTTCCATTGAGAGGGAAAAGCAATTAAATAAAAAATATGTTAAAAGATATTTAAATAATTTAAACATTGATTATATCTGGGATGTTGGATGGTCTTTTGAACTATTTAAAAAATATAAAGAATATTTTAAAAAAAAAAATTGTATTTTTTCTGGGGATGATGATTACATATCAACAGAGGGTCTTAAAAAAGCGATCAATTTTTTAGATAAAAAAAAAAACAAAAAAATAATTGCTGTTTCTGGTAAAGCAGTAGTTGTAGGTGTCATAGGTAAATATTTTGATAAAATTATTACATCAACTGAATATAATTTAACATCTGCTATTGAAAAGAATAATTTAGATAGACTTGAAAATTTTTTTAAAAATTATTCAGTACCTATTTATTCTGTAATTCGTACTAGTATTTTTAAGAAAGTTTTGGAATATATCGTATCAAAAAAAAATAGAAATAAATGTGATTTCAGATCGATAAATTCAGAAATTTTACCTTGTTCCTTACTTGTTGCTCAAGGACCAATTTTTAAAATTGATACTCCGCTGGTAATTAGAACAACAGGACATTCAAGAGTAACAAATAATTTTATTGATGTTGAAAAAAATAAAAGTTTCAAAAAATCAACATTATATTTAGTTAAATCATTAAATAATTTATTAAAAAAAAGCACTAAACAAACAGTTTTAAGCAAAAAGTTAGACATGTTAATGAAAATATATATCCAGTTGTATAAATCACGTATTACTAAATTAAAGTTTCATATAAAATTAAAAAATTTAAACTTAAAGAAATTAAAGAATTATTTATTTTTTTTGATTATTTTTCTTTCAGGGAAAGCAGGTAAATCTACCAATGTATATTCTATGCTTTATGGTTATAGTTTCTTTTCAAAGGATTTAATAATGATAAATGAAATAATAAAAAAAATTAAAATAAAATAATCTTTGAGTTTTTCTACCAATATTTAGAGTTATAGATTGTTAAAGTTATTTAGTAGATCCATTGCTAGATATTAAGTATGATCAAAGGTATAACCTAAATTATCTAATTTATATTTTGAGATAAAAATAGTAACTAAAAATATTCTTACTATACATTTAACAAAATTCATCAAATAAAATACCTTGGGAAACTTTAATATTTTCAATCTAAATGACCTTCATTTTAATTTAATGTAAAAAATTTTTGATGATTGTATTTAGAAACTAAATTAATATTTTTTATTTAAAGTCAATTTTTTATAGTAATCTTTTATCACTTGATACAAATCATCGTCTTTTTTTACTAATATCGATTTTAAATTAGCTTTTTTTGCCATTTTAATATCACTAATTTGATCACCAATTACTAAAGATATCTTATTATCAATTGACCATTTCCTTTTTGCTAAATTTATCATTCCTATATTGGGTTTTCTTAAATTTTTTTCATAGTTAGAGTAATCAAGAATAGATGTTTTGTGATAAGTAGCATAAAAAAAATCATCAATTTGAGACCCTTTTGATCTTAGCTCATTATTAATCCAATTATGAAGATCAATCACATCATTTTCACCATAATAACCTCTACCAACCCCTGACTGATTTGTAACAACAAAAACATAAAAATTATGATCATTCATAAACTTTATTGCTTTTTTAACATTCTTTTTCCACTTAAAATTTTTTATTTCGTGAACATAATTAAGATCTTCGTTTATAACACCATCTCTATCTAAAAAAATTGTTGGCTTATTAAAAACTTTAATTAAAAAATTTTTGACTTTTATATAATCTTCAGGAACACCTATATCTATAAATTTATTGAATCTATTTACATACTTTATTCCTTGAATTTTTTTTTTAATGGTAAGACCTGGTAATATGTCAATCTCAAGAGAGCTAGATACTTTTGATTTTATTTTACATATTTTTTTTGAAAAAATGTATGTTCCAGAGTTTATATAAGAAGAAACATTATTTTTAATATTAAATTTACTTATATAATTTTTGTTAATTAATAATTTTGAAAATCTATTTTCTCTCTTTTTTGCAACAGCCAATGCTCCAATAAAGGAACGGCTATTAAATCTATATATAAAGTCTCTCAAATTTATATCAAAAAAGGTATCTCCATTTAAAAGTAAAAAATATGGCTGTAAATATTTATAAGAATTTTTTAATGATCCAAAAGTTCCAAGGGGTGTTTTTTCTATGATACATTTAATTGATAAATTAAATTTTTTTTTATTATGATATTTTTTAATAAACTGATCTTTTTGGAAATGACATAATAACAAAATTTCTTTAATTCCAAAACGAGATAAATTTTTTAAAATATAATCTAAGAAAGGTTTTTTTGAAAAAAGTAATAGAGGTTTAGGTACCTTTTGTGTTAATGGACCTAATCTTGTTCCAAAACCTCCACACAGTATAACTGCTTGATTTACTTGAATTTTGTTTCTATCAGCTCGCATATAATATGACCAATACTTATATGCATTTCTTGAATTCTATCAACTCTAATTGATGGGACTTTTATAATTATATCACATAAATCAATTTTTTTTTTTAATAATTGTGATGTTAAAAAAATTATTTTAATTTTTTTTTTTTTGGCAGCAATAATCGCATTTAATATATTCTTGCTTGTGCCACTTGTTGACATTGCAAATAAGATATCCCCACTTTCTCCAACAGCTTCTATTTGCCTTGAAAAAATATGTTCGAAACCCATGTCATTACCGATGGATGTTATGGCAGACGTATCACAAGTTATTGAAAGAGCTGGAATTGCCTGTCTAAAATATTTATATTTTCCAACTAGCTCAGCTGCAAGGTGCTGGCTATCAGCTGCTGAACCACCATTTCCACAGAAAATAATTTTTTTTCTATTTTTTAAAGCTTTTATCATTAAGTTATAGCTATCATGAATGCCTTCTTCTATATCTGGTGAGTTTATTCGTTTAAATGAATTAACAACTTCGATTAGAGTTTTGTTAATATTATTTTTCATATTTTATTTTCTAAATTTTTAATGCTCAAGTAAATCTATTACCACAACATTGTAAACCATATTTACTATATAAGAAAAAAGTACTAAACTAGTAAATATAGCTATATCTTTCACCAATATGATTTTCATTACTATTAGTTCAACTTATCGTTAAAAATAATTTTTGTTCCATTTTTTTCAAATTTAAATGGAACCCTTATAAAGTCTTTAAATTTTTTTATAAAGAAGTTTTTTTTTGAAGATGGGACGTAAAATAAAAAAAATCCAGAGCCACCAGCACCAAGTAGTTTTCCACCTAATGCCCCACTTTTGATGCCAAGATCATAAATATTATCTATTCTATAATTGGAAACTGATGAGCTTAAATCTTTTTTCAATTTCCATGTTTCATTTAATAATAGACCAAAATCATCAAATTTTTTTGATTTTAGAAGTTTTTTTGCAACTTTTGCATGTTTAATAATTTCTAAAATATTTTTCCTTTTATCTGTGCTTAATTTGTTTACAAATGTTTTTGCTATATCATTTGCAGTCCCAGAGTTTGATCTAGTACCTGCAAATACCAAAATTAGATTTTCCTCCAGCTTCTCTAATTCCTTTTTTTGAGAGAGTAATGGTTTGATTTCATATTTTCCATTTTTATTAAAGGTAATTTCGTTAAAACCTCCAAAAGAAGATGCTATTTGATCTTGTGAGCCTACAACTTCTTTTAATATATTTTGTTCTAGGTTTATACTTTGATCTGCCAAATATTTTTTAGAAACATCTTTATTAAAAAAATTGTTTAACACATTTAATAATCCAACGACAAAGGATGAACTAGAACCCATGCCTGTTCTTGATGGAAAGTCTCCGTCATAGTGAATTTCTAATCCTAAATTTGAATTTTTTTTTTTTAAAATATTTTTAATGGCATATTTTACAACTCTGTGTTTTATTTCTTCAACTTTTTTTACTTCTTCAACTATTGAATAAACAATCCTATGTTTATGACTAAAATACGGGGGTAGCTCTCTACAAGATATATAAATATATTTATTTATAGTCGAAGAAATCACTGTACCTCCATTTCTTAAATACCACGCTGGATAATCTGAACCTCCACCAAAAAAAGAAATTCTATATGGAGTTTTAGATATTATCATTTTGATCTAGATTTTAATTTCAATACAAATAAAAATAACAATTATATATTACTAGAGTGATGTCAAATACAAACTTTAAATTAAACTATTCATTTTTAATTTTCTTTTAAAAAATTTTTTATAATTTTTTGCTATTTCTTTTTAATTTAAAATAATAATTTTTTCATCTAAGGTATAAATATTTAAAGACTATTAATATGTTATATTTTTTCTTATTTTAGTTGCTATTTAATAATATTCCTGCATTCATTCAGTAATTTTTTAATAGACTCGTTAAAACTTACTTTTGGCGTCCATCCAGTATCTTTTTTAAATTTTTTACAATCTGCGATTTGTAGATCTATATCAACAGGCCTAATTAATCTTGGATCTTGTTTTGTTATTATTTTCTCAGTTGATAATTTAATCAATTTTTTTAAAAAATTTTTTACTGATATGGTGTCATTACCTGCAATATTATAAATTTCACCTATTTTCCCTTTGGTTGCAGCCAACCAATAAGCCTCCATTGCATCATAAATATCTACAAAAGTTCTTTTGCTTTTTAAATTTCCATGCCACAAAATATTTCTTTTTCCATTTTCTATTTCAGCAATTTGACTTGCAAAATGTGTTTGGAAAAGATTTCTTCTTCTAGCATTTGTATAAGAAAACATTCTTGTAATTATAACCTTAGATTTAAAACTTTTATAATACACTTGAGATATTAGATCTTGGTAAGCCTTAGTTACTGCATATGGATTAATTGGATTAATCCTTTGTTTTTCATCAATTGGCATTTCTTTATTTGAAACATTTCCATAAACTTCAGATGAACTACATATTAAAATTACTGGTTTTACTTTTAAACGTCTTACTGCCTCGAGTAAATTGATTGTTATAATATTATTATTTTTAGAATTATCTATAGGATGATCAAAAGATAATCTTACATTGGCATCAGACGCTAAGTGAAATATTATGTCTGGTTTAATATTACTAATTTGTTTTTTAAGATTTTTATAATTAAGCAAATTAATTTTAATTAAATCTAAATTTCTATATTTTTTTAAAATATTGTAATAACCTTTTGATCTATAAAAACCATACAATTTAATTTTTTTTTTTTTATTTAATATGTGTTCTATTAAATAACTACCACCTGAACCTGTTGCCCCAGTTACTATACATTTTCTAAATCTTCTCATTTATAATTTATTAATTTAATTTTTATTTCTATCATTTTTGTACCACATGTATGTTTTTATTAATCCATCTCTTAATGATGTTCTTTTTATTTTTATAATATTTTTATTAAATTTGTTATTGTTTAAAACTCTAAATTTAGCTGAGCTTCTATTTTTAAATTTAAATATTATTTTTTTCTTTTTTTTTGTAATATCTAATAAAGTCCTAGCTAAAGTTTTTATAGATGTTGCTGTTCCACTGCTAAAATTGAATATTTCTTTTGTTTTTTTAGGAACTAAATTAATCATAGCTCTAACTAGATCATCAACATATACAAAATCTCTAATAACATTTGGATCCCCCCAAACTTCTAAATTCTTATGAATTTTATCAATTTTTTTTATAAGAGCCGGAACTACATGAGATTTCTTTTCATCAAAGTTATCATATGGACCATAAATGCTTGTTGTTCTAATAATCTTGATATCTAGTTTTTTGTTTTGGTTATAAAAAGCACATAATTTTTCTAAATATCTATAAAGCCATCCAGTTCCTAAATATATATTATACGGATCAACATTTAGGTTTAAATTTTTTTCTTTAATTATTTTATAACTTGGCTGGTATATTGTTGAGCTACTAACCCATAGAACTTTTTTTACTTTATTTTCTACACAGCTTTTTAATAAATTAGACCTAATCAAAAAATTATCGTTAATATTATCATCAAAATTCTTTCTTAAATTTAAAATACCACTCCCTTTAACAGCGGTAATAAAAACTATATCAATATTTTTTGTGGCTTTAAGACAATCACTGTAATTTCTAAAATCATATTTTTTGTAATATTTTTTTAGTTTATTATTTTGAATTTTTGAATTGTATGAAGTTTTGATATTTTTACTAATTTTTAACAACTCAATTAATAGATTAGTTCCAACCAAACCAGATCCACCAGCAATGAATATTTTCTTATTTTTATAATATTTCATAATTCTTTATTAAAGAATGGCCAATAATAATTGAAGCACTATCAGAGAATTTTAAAACTTTTGTAAAATCTATCAATTTTAATCTTATATATTCTCCCTCTTCTTTATTTCCAAATGTCTTTTTTTTCATTAAATTTAAAGTTTTTTTGTCAATTTTTTTTTTAAAGTAAAAGAAGAATACTTTAGAATAATTATTTGCTGGAAGCATAAATATTCCTTTTTTATTTAACTGGTGAATATTTTTTAAAGAAATTTTTAAACCTAATTCCTCTAAAATCTCCTTTTTTGCTGAATTTTTCAATTTTTTTAAATCTGCAGATCCTGATGGAAATTCTAGATTTGAGCATCCTAATGGAGCTCTAAACTGAGATACCAAAACTGTTTTAATTTTTTTTTGATAATATAGTAATGGTATTATGACTACACTTATACCTTCGATCTGTATAGCTCTTTCATACTTTCTACCTCTATATACCAACTCTGTATCAATCGTTGATAAGGAAAAATCACAATAGTTTCTTTTAACTAAAGATTTAAAATTTATTTTATTTACTTTAACTTTGTTCTTCTTTATTGATTTTATCCATTCTAAATAAGATTTTTGTTTAGATATAAAAAATTTTTTTTCCAATTTATTTAGAGAAATAATTAAATTTCTTCTTAAAAGTATTCTTATTTAATAAATACCATTCTACAGTTTTATTTATACCATTTTTTAGTTTTGTTTGATTTTTTATGCCTTTGCTTTCAGCAAAGGAAGTGTCTAAAACCCTTTTTTTATCACCACTTTTCTTTGATTTATCAAAAATAATTTGGGGCTTATTTTTAATATGATTAGAATCTACAATTATCTTTATTAAATTTTTAATAGAAGTGCCTTTTCCGCTTCCAATATTTATTGGTTTATTAATGTTTTTTTGCATAATCTTGATTATTGAAGATGCAACATCATCACAATAAACAAAGTCTCTTATATTTGAGCCATCTCCCCATACAGCTAAAGGATTTTCTCCATCACAAACTCTTTTTATTAAAGAAGCAACAACCATGGAATTTTTTGGATTAAAATTTAAATTTGGTCCATAAATATTTGCAGGTCTTACAACATATAAACCCTCAAAATTAAATTCTTTACTATAAGCTTCTACTTGTAGCTCCCCCATTCTTTTAGCCCAACCAGCGTATTTATCATGCTCAGATGGAAAATCTTTCCAAACATTTCCTTCTTTCATTTTTAACTTTTTACCATACACGCCGTAAGTGCTCGTATAGAGATATCTTTTTATTTTATTGATTTGGCTTGCATAAAGCAAATTAACTGCACAATAAAGATTTGACATCATGAAACTTCCAGGATTTGTATAATTTATTTTAGGTGAGCCAGTTACTCCAAGTAAATTAATTACAAAATCTTTATTCTTAGTTACCTTTAAACAATTTTCAACATTAATTAAATCAACTTTATAGAAATACTTAACGATTTTCTTTTGTTCTGGGCTAATTTTATCTAAGGATGCAACATAAATTTTAGCACCTAACTTTTTAAGTATTTTTGTAAGTGGTATTCCAACCATGCCAGTGCCGCCAGCAACTAAAACGGATTTTCCTTTAAATATGTTTCGCAATTTTATTCTCTTTTATTATTTTTTTTACAAATTTAATAATCTGATTTGCATTTGGTGGAAGATTGTCTAAATTTTTACCTGTTCCTGCAGTTTTGTCTTTTAAGCCCAAAGTATAAATTCTTTTATTAGATTTTAAATTTAAATTATTAGCGATTGATTTAGAAATACCATCGGTATAATCATCATCTAAAACTACACCTCCATATCTTGAGTTTTTCAATTCTTTTAAAGCTTGTAAATTAATTTTTAATGGTTTTATCCACAAAAGATTAATTAATGATACTTTAATATTACTTTTTTTTAAAATAAGAATTGCTTTTTTTGCTTCAAATCTTGTTATTGATATTGCAAACAAAACTAGATCAGGTCTATGATTATATATATTTGGTAATTCTTTACTGTTTGTATAGCTACCTCTATGTTCAGAAACATAATATACACTATCATCCTTTAAAAAAGATTTGTAGATAGATTTATATTCTTTGGGTGTCATTGGGCTTACAATTTTTACTCCAGGCATTCTATGATATAAAGAATGATGGGATGAACCAGCAACTGGTCCAATTCCACCTTCCATTGCAATTCCTCTCACAAAAATAGGGCATGGAACTTTCCAAATCTCTTTTGATTTACAAGCATAATTAACTATCATCGGAGAATTATACCAATTAAATCCTTGATATCTTATCACATAAATAGGTTTGGAATTCATTAAAGCGGCTCCTACAACAAATCCGCCGTCAGCTACATCGGCCATTGAGACTTCTATCATTCCATCTTTTTCGTAAAGTTCTGGTAAGGTGCCACCAACCCAACCAACTGCAGTAAGACACTGGCCAAAAACTTTTCCAATTTTTTTCTTTAAATGTCCTCTAATGATTTCTTTTATAGTTGTTCTGAGATCTTTTTCCATTTGTGTTTTATAAATTTGTTAGTTTTTTTGTCATGTAAAGTAGATTTTGTTCCAATTTTTTTCATAAGGTTTTTGTATCTATCGAATATCTTATCAGAATCGATACCTGCTCCAGAATGCCAAAATAATCTATTAGTATTAATATTTAAGAGCATTGGTTCTTTAAAAAAATATTTTTGATATTTGAGTATTTCATTAGGATCATCTGAAATATTATAACCTCTCATTTTAAATGATCTTGCCACTTCATGCATATGCCAATTTCTTCTTATTTTCTTCTCTGTTAAAATTGATAAATTATTGTCTTCAACAATAAATAAAATAGGTAATTTTTTTGTAGAAGCCCAACCAAGTGCTCCCAAAACGTAGTCCTCCTCTGCCGAAGCATCTCCCATAAATACAATAGTTGGTTTACCTGACTCAAAACAAGCACCTGTTCCTATGGGAACTTGAGTTCCCATATGTCCATCATGACCATACATGTTGATTTTTTTACAATGTATCGATGCTGATCCACCCATACCATAAGTGCAACCATTTTTATTACCAAGTAACTCTAGAATAAGTTTATTCATTGGACCGCCAAAAGATAAATATATTGAATGACATCTATGTTGTCCAAAAATTAAAGGTTTAATTTTATTATTTTGACAAATTTCAGCCAAAGAAGCACTAATTGTTTCTTGTCCTGCTGATAAATAAGTTGGTAAATTAATCTTTTTATTTTTGACATTCTCAAAAACTGATAATTCAAAATTCCTATTTAATGATGTTTTTTTAAATACATTCCATAAATAATTTTTATAATTTTTATAATTTTTCATATTGTCAAATAAGTAATATATTTTTGTATTTTGAATACCTCTGCAAGTTTTTTTATTGTATCAAGTCCAACAATATCTCCAGGTGATAAAACTAGTTGTTTATCATCACTTTCAAAACCACCATCTAAAACAGCAATTATGCTATTACTTTCCAACTTTAATAATTGATTGATATTATTTGTTTTATTTATTTTTATATTAATGCCATCAACAGAATATTGGTTTACTGAATTCAATTTGGGTTCATCAAATAGAGGGTCATTTTCATCTAATTCAACCATAGATTTTTTATTCTCATATGGTTGATTTTCCCTACCATAATTATCTTTAAATCTTACCAAATCATCTTTATTTATTGGCGTTTCAATTTCTAGAACAGTTGCAGTATCTTTATTTAAATTTTTTGTACAATGGAATAATCCAGGCCTTATCATTAATCTTGATATTGGAGATAATTTTTTCGTATTATAAAAACCTAAATCTACTTCAATTACCCCTTTAATAAGAACAAAACCTGTTTTTTTAATAGGATGACAATGTAAAGAAGTACTTTTATCAGAATTTATTCTTAAAAGTTTTGTACTACTCACTAAATTGCTATAAATTTTATATTCTGATCCCCATGGTTTTATGACTTTTTGATTTATGGGAATATCATTAATTTCCATTAGGAGTTTTTTTTATAATACTGACTTAAAACTGCACTCATCCATGGACCCATGTCTTTGTAGTGCGCAGTTGTAATAATATTATCATCAATAACCGCAGGCAAATCCTCATAGACACCACCTGCATTTAAAATATCATCTTTCATACTGTAATATCCTGAAACTTTTTTTCCTTTAACTATTTTTGCTGAAATTAATAATTGTGTACCACTGCATATGCAACCTATTATTTTGTTCGCTTTATTAAATTCACTAATAAAATTAATTATTTTTAAGTTTTGTCTAACTTTTTCCATTGCTTTAACACCACCTGGAATTATCAACAGATCATAGTTATTTAAACTGGCATCATCGATTTTAATTACTGGATGATTTTTGTTAGGAGGAAGATCTGTTCCAAAATATCCTTTTACACTTACACCTTCATTCATACAAACATCTACGGTAAAATTATCTTCTAACAATCTATAAAATGGATAAATAAATTCATGATCTTGAGCTAAATTTCCAGAAATTATTATTGCTTTTTTCATTTAAAATTATGTTTATACCAATTTATTGTTTTTTTTATTCCACTATCAATACTTATTTTAGGAACCCATCCTATATCTTTTTTTGATTTTGCAATATTAATTTTCACACTATTTTTTAAACTTTTTTTTGATAAATCAAATTTAATATCCACTTTTTTTCCAGAATGTCTTATGATTTTTTCGGCTAAATTTTTTATAGAAATATTCTTTGAGGATCCAACATTGTAAATATTAAATTTTTTCTTTTGCAAATTTATTGATCTAAAAACAAAATTCATTAAATCGTCAACATGTAGTAAATCCCTTGACTCTGATCCTTCACCCCAAATAACTATATTTTTTTTTGCTGTCATAACTTTAGTAATTGTAGCTCCAAAAACATGGGATTTTTCTAGATCATATTTGTCGTGGGGCCCATATATATTTGAATGTCTTATAATTGTAAATTTAGTATCTGATATTCTAGAATAAAATTCGCATAATTTTTCAACAAATATTTTCATCCATCCAGCACCAAAATAATTTGGATACATTTCTTCATTAGCATTAAAATCTTTTTCTTTTAAATATTTTTTAGAAGCTTTGTACATAACTGTGCAACTAAAAAAAATAAAATGCTTAATTTGATTATCAAAACAAGCTTTGGTCACTACTGAATTTATTATTGCATTATCATTAACATGTATAAATGGCTTAGATACAATATCTTTTGCACCAGATGTGGTTGCTGCAGCCTGAATAACTATATCAGGTTTAACTTCCTTAAATAATTTTGAAACTTCTTTTTCTTTTTTTAAATCTACTTTTTTTAATGTAATTTTATTTTTTAATATTTTTGGATAATTTTTTAAATATGTACCAAAACACTTGAATTGTTTTTTATTCTTAAAAAAAAATGAAAGATTTTTTCCAATAAATCCGCTTGACCCCAAAATTAAAATTTTTCTCATAAATATAATTTACTTCTAAACCTGATGGCTTTTCTGGAAATTCTTTGGGTCAAAATCGTTTCTATCAATAAGTTCTCTTCTTTCTGTCCAGCCAGGCCAAAAAGCATGACCATTTTTTATATATTTCAAATAACATGCTCTCCTAAATTTTCTTGTATTAGAATTATTTTTTTTTGCATAATGTATTAAGTGTGCATGAAAAAAGAGAATATCTCCTTGCCCAAGTTCAACAATTTTTTCTTTATCTTTAAACTTTTTTGGAATTATAGTATTGTTCCCAATTGGATTTGCTTTTATAATTTTTCCAGTTTTGCTATAAACCCAATTAGGCTTAGGATTTGATTTGATTTCCCCAAGCTTATGAGATCCAGGAAATACTCTAAGTGCACCATTGTCTTCTAAAGCTTCATCGAAATAAACTCCGCAAGCCATAAAAGCCCCATATTCTGCTCTTTGTGCATAATTATCTTGATGTGGCACTGATCCACTTTCTTTATTACTTTTAGATTGACCAAAGAAAAATATATCTCCTATTGGTATAACTCTCCATTTTAGCAATGTGTCAGCAAACGACAAAATTTTCTTGTGTCTAAGAAGATTTTTAAATTTCTTTGATTTTCTGTAAATGTTCGATGTGACTGTAAGATTGTTTTTACAAACTCTGTGTGATTCTTTTATATAATCTTCACACTCTTTTTTGGATAGGACAGATCTGTAAACGATATATCCATTTTTATTATAATATCTTCTATCTTTTTCAGTTGAATAAGTATTTGCCATATAAAAATAAATTAGATTAATAAGACAATCATTAACATAATATAAAACAAAATAAATTTTTTTCAGTGCATAAATCAAGCCAATTGAGCTATTAGTACTGGTCAGCTACATGCGTTACCGCACTTCCACACCCAGCCTATCAACGTGGT
>MDTB01240643.1_pt1 | contig 22117 bp, 16 predicted proteins | sample 811161 | NCBI WGS metagenome assembly MDTB01 (sample SAMN05326650, study PRJNA326480) | marine metagenome | isolation source: seawater | place: Mediterranean Sea | collected 2009 | reverse complement strand
GCTTTTCCACTACAAACTAAATAGTAACCATAGCAATCCCCCCATGTTCTGTGGTTTGAAACAAGGCCGTTTAAATGTTGCCAAGACTCGTTATATTTTGACTTGCTAACCCTATTTTCGTCACTTGTAAGAATTAAACTTTCTTTGAGAGAAATATTGTTGGTGCATTCTATTTTTTTCCCATTTTCGAAAGTGATTGAACCGTCTCCACAAATCATTTTCTGCAACAAAGGAAATCTTACTGATCCGTAGAGCGGAGTATCATTACTCAATAATCCGATTAGAATACCATAAAGAGGTACTCCTTTTGTTAAGGAAAATGTACCGTCAATTGGGTCAATAATCCATTTGTAAGGACTTTTTCGCAAGCTGTCTTCATATTCCTCACCGATTATAGAATGAGATGGAAATTCCTCGAAAATAGAGTTTCTAAGTGATTTTTCTATAAAATAATCAATGTGAGTGACAGGTGTTTCATCTTCCTTTAATTCAAAGCTTATCCCATCAATAGATCTAATTTCAGAAAATACATCATTAAACTCGGACACCTCGGAGACAAATTTTTTGAAACGATTAAAAGTGATATCATCCATTGAGAAAAGTACTTTACATTGATTTTGAAGGATCCCTGTCAAAAGGGATACGAGAAATAGGCTATCTGATTACTGAAGACGAGAAGATAACTTATTCTCAAGAAGAGACTGGTGATAAAGCAATAGGTATCCTTCAAAATATTCGGTTAAATAGTTTTTCATACATTGCGGCACACAATTCATATATTGAAAAAAACTTAATAAAAAAATATTTTCCATACCAACTTGATAAAGCGACAGAAACAGTGATAAAGAATAAGTGGTTGGATACTCTAGAAATATACCGAAAACTTTACCCTAACTTAGAAAAATACGATCTAAAATCGTTAACAAATACGTTTATTTCCGATACGACTCTGAACAAAGAGGTTGATGAAAGGTGTTCACATCATAAAAAGCACTACCACAATTCTTTGTTTGATGCTATATGCGTTTATCATTTAGTAAAGAGGATAGAGAAAACAATTAATCTAGATCATTTTCTGAACTACCACTAACATCTTCTATTATATCAGCAACTGTTTCTGCACTGCCGTCATTGACAACATCTCCATCAGAATCATCAATTTCTTCATCGAGTTCAACTACTTCAGAGATTCCAACAAGAAAATCTTTAGGTGACAAATTAACTAACTTTACACCCTTAGATCCTCTGCTGGTTTCTCTGATATTCTGTACTGCACAGCGTACCGTTTGACCTGCTTTCGTTATCATTAAAATTTCACTTTCAGGATCTACACTGATCGAACCGGACACAGCGTCAGTATTCATAGCAATAACCCCCTGGCCTCCTCTTTTTCGAGGCGACACTTCTTCATTTTCATTAGATTCACCACCACGAGGAAGGAATGAACTAAACTTTGTTCTAATTCCAAGACCGTTTTTACCAGCGATTAAGAGCAGTTTTTCGTCTTCAACTTTAAGAAGATTAACCACAGCATCATTATCCTTTAATTTAATTCCACGTACACCACGGGTGACGCGACCTTGATCACGCAATTGCTGTGAATCAAAACGCAAACCTTTACCTTTTGCAGTAAGAACCATTAAATGGTCATCTTGCTCAATTTGCAAAGCTTCTAAAACTTCATCCCCTTCATCAACATTTATACCGATAATTCCACCTTTACGGTGATTTTTATAAGCACTTATTTTCGTCTTTTTTACTACACCTTTTTTAGTACATAAAACTAAGGATTTCTCCGACTCGAAATCATCAACTGCAATTATGGCAGAAACTTTTTCACCTTTTTGCATTTCTAAGAAATTAATAGTGTTTCTTCCTTTTGAAGTTCGGCTACCTTCGGGGATTTCATAAGCTTTTTGAACATAGACTCTTCCGTTTTGCATAAAAAACATTAACGTGTCGTGAGCATTGCAAGTTTTAAGCAAAGCAACAGGATCTTCATCTTTTTGGCCACTTCCAATAACACCTTTTCCGCCTCTATTTTGGATTTTGAATTCATCAACTGTAGTACGTTTGATAAATCCAGACTTAGTTATTGTAACCACGCATCCATCATTTGGAATAAGGTCCTCCATGGAGACATCTCCTTCTGCCTCAGTTATAAGAGTCTTGCGATCGTCACCATAGGTTTCTTTTACTTCTAATAATTCATTTTTTATAAGATCTAAGAGTTTTCTCTCATTTTCTATAATATCGATTAATTCAGAAATAAGCGTCATCAGTTCTGCATATTCAGCATCAATTTTTCCACGCTCCATTCCAGTTAATTGGTATAACCGTAAATCCAAAATTGCATTAGTCTGTCTCTCTGAAAGATTATATTTAGAAGACAGATTAATTTTTGCGTCATTTCGATTATTGGACGCTCGAATTATTCTAACAAAATCATCCAAATTATCTAAAGCAATCTTATATCCTTCTAGAATATGAGCTCTGTCCTGTGCTTTGCGTAATCGAAATTTAGTCCGTCTTAATATAACTGTGCGCCTGTGTTCTACATACAGTTCTAGTGCTTCTTTTATATTAAGTTGTCGGGGTTTCAACTTATCGAGTGCTAATAAAATAACACCAAAACTGCTTTCAAGCGCTGTTAATTTATAAAGTTTATTCATTGTAACTCGCTCGATCTCACCCATCTTAAGTTCAACGACAATTCTTGTTACTTCAGTCGATTCGTCTCGTAGGTCGCTGACGCCGTCCAAAATCTTTTCGCGCACTAAATCTGCTATTCTTGTTACTAGAGTAGCCCGATTAACATTGTATGGAATTTGAGTAATGATGATTTGCTGCTTACCACTCGGCAAATCTTCTACATGCATACTTCCTCGCATCCGAACAATTCCTCGACCAGTATTCATGTAGGACTTAATTCCAGATCTTCCAGCAATACTACCGCCTGTAGGAAAATCAGGTCCGGGCAGAATGGTCATTATCTCATCAATTGTTATGGAGGGGTCATCTATAAGGGAACAAATCGCATCAATAAGTTCCCTTAAATTATGAGGAGGTATGTTCGTTGCCATACCCACGGCGATTCCTGTGGAACCATTCATCAGCAAGCCAGGTAAGCTCGCGGGTAATACGGAAGGTTCAGTAGTGCTTTCCTTGTAATTCGGAGTGAAATCTACTGTATCTTCATCAATATCTTTGAGTAACTCTTCAGACAGCTTTGTTAATCTACACTCGGTGTACCTGTATGCCGCGGCAGAATCACCATCAACTGATCCGAAATTACCCTGACCATCAATCAGTGGATACCTCATTACCCATGGCTGGGCCATTCTAACTAGAGTATCGTACACCGAACCATCACCATGAGGATGATAGTTTTTTAAAACTTCTCCGACAACACCTGCGCACTTATCATAAGCTCTGTTATGCAAAAGACCTTCCCTTAGCATCGCGTATAAAACCCGTCGTTGCACAGGTTTAAAGCCATCTCGAACATCAGGAAGGGCACGGCTTACGATGACCGACATTGAATAGTCGATGTAAGCAGATTGCATGATTTCGGTAATGTTACCGTTAATTAAATTCTCACTGGTTTCGTTCATAAATTAGAAAAAATTTTTTTTATGCGTCTAGGAAAGTAACATTGAGTGCATTATCCTCAATAAATGCTCTCCTGGGTGCAACTTCTTCACCCATAAGCATTGTAAAAATATTGTCTGCTTTAATTGCATCCGCTATTTCTACTTTTACGAGGCTTCTAGTCGTAGGATCCATAGTTGTTTCAAACAATTGTTTTGGGTTCATCTCACCCAAGCCTTTATATCTTTGGATTTGGAGTCCTTTTCTGCCTGATATTCGTACACTTTCAAGAAAATGGCCCACTCCATTTAAATTTATTTGGTTATCTTCACCCTGTGATGTGAGAGAAAATGTTTCGCTTGTTTCATCGCTGAAAAACGAATGGTCAATTCCAATATCTATACAGTTAGATATGAGTCTCTCTAATTCTTTTGCTTCAAAAATCTGATGAACAGAGATCCTTTGAGAGACACTAGTGCCATCTTTCTCAATCTCTTTATGAAAATTATTCTCGTTGGGGTCATCAGATAATTCGTGCGATTGCAGAAAACCAATTTTTGACTCTATGTCTTTGAAAAACCTTATTTCTTCTTCATTTCCAGTTCTTATTCGGGCGAGATATCGAGGAAGAGAATTGTTTTGAAGATCTAATTTTTGAAAAAGTCGTTGCACGGTACAACCATATCTTCCAAGCCCTTTACCTATTGATTCTATTTCTATAAAAAGATCTGTTATTTTTGATAATTCATCATTATTAAAAATGTAATTATCTTTATTTCTCATAAGCTTTAAATCTTCCATACCTAGAGAAATAAGAATCTTACTCATTTCAGAGTCGTCTTGAATGTATTGTTCTGTTTTTCTTCGTTTAATTTTGTATAGAGGAGGTCTGGCAACATACACATATCCACGTTCTATTAATCCCTTCATTTGTCTAAAAATGAATGTCAATAAAAGCGTACGAATATGAGCACCGTCAACATCTGCGTCCGTCATAATTATTATTTTGTGATATCTTGCTTTATCAGCGTCAAACGAACCTTCTCCTTCATGCTCTCCAATACCAGTGCCCACAGCTGTAATTAAGCTTCTTATTTCGGCATTATTAAGAACTTTATCCAATCTTGCTTTTTCTACATTTAAAAGTTTACCTCTCAAAGGGAGTATTGCCTGAGTTAAGCGATCTCTTCCTTGTTTCGCCGACCCACCCGCTGAATCACCCTCCACAATATAAAGTTCACTTTTGGAAGGATCTTTTTCGGAACAGTCTGCCAGCTTTCCTGGCAAGCCACCTCCTGAAAGGGCTCCCTTACGAACGGTTTCCCTCGCTTTTCTTGCAGCCTCTCTAGCACGAGCGGCGTTCACAACTTTTTCGATAATTCCCTTGGCCTGATCAGGGTTAATTTCGAAATGATGCTTCATTTTCTCACCTACAATTTTCTGTACTATTCCATCTACTTCTCGGTTTGAAAGTTTTGTCTTGGTTTGCCCCTCAAATCTAGGCTCTGGTACTTTAACAGAAATTACTGCTGTCAAACCTTCTCGCACATCATCACCGGTTAATGATAGCTCCTTTTCTTTAAGTAAGTCATTTTGCCTGGCATAATTATTTATCACCCGCGTCAGTGCAGTTCTGAAACCAGATAGATGCGTACCGCCCTCGATGTTATGAATAGAATTAGCATAAGCATAAAGTTGATCAGAAAAGGAGTCATTGTATGTGAATGCAACTTCTGCAACAATGTTGCCATTACCTGTCTCTGCTGCGGCTTCCCCAGTGAAGTAAATTGGTTCCTGGATCAGGCATGTTTTATTTTGGTTTAAATAACTGACATACTCACTGATACCATTTTCAAACAGAAACTCTTCTTTTTGATTGTTTTTGTCTTCCTGTAAGGAAATTTTTACCCCTGGATTTAGGAAGGCTAATTCTCGAAGCCTTTTAGCAAGTAAATCAAATTTGAATTCACGTGTTTCAGTAAAAATCTCGTCGTCAGGCATAAAAGTTATTTTAGTACCTGTTGTATCACTATCACCCGCTACTCGAAGTTTTTCAGTGGTTATACCCCGCGAAAACTCCATTTGATGCACTTTACCTTCTCTTCTTACCTCTGCAATAAACCAAACCGATACTGCATTCACGCACTTAGCTCCTACTCCGTGCAAGCCGCCTGAAACCTGGTATGCACCTTTTCCAAATTTACCACCAGCATGCAAGTTTGTAAGTACCAACTCAAGTGCTGGCATATCGTACTTAGGGTGCATATCGACTGGAATACCTCTTCCATCGTCCTGAATCGAACATGATCCATCTGCATTGAGTTGCACCTTTATCTCGCTGCAATGACCAGCAAGGGCTTCGTCTATTGAGTTATCGACTATTTCAAAAACGCAATGATGGAGGCCCCGTTCATTTGTATCCCCAATGTACATATCGGGCCTTTTTCGAACTCCTTCTAAGCCCTCAAGCTTTTGAATCATTGAGGAATCATAATTTTCTTCGTTATCTTGACTATCAGTTGACATAGGTGATTGGGATGGAGTTGATATAAGTAATGCTTATGTTTAAATTTAAATCTTAGATCCTTTCAATCGATCTTCGGAGGTGCTTGTACATTGCATAATTTTGAGTGTTCGCACCAACTTGGTCAAGAGGAGACTCAGGATAAATTAGTTATTTTATTCACAATTTATAACCCCAATCAATCTCAGGCTACCTTTTACTTAAATAGCTATATTATATGGTTTTATGCTAATATTAAGGAGATGGTTTGCATTTCTTTTTTAATGAAGATCACCAAAAGAGAGGATATAGAGATTTAACGGAGCATATTATCAGCAATATAAAGATGCGTAATCCAATTTTCCATACCGTTCATTGTTTTAAAATATTCGTATGTTTTCCTGGAATTACTATTAATATGAGTAATAATAACCTAGAGCGTAAAATCCCAATAAAAACATACCAAAGCAATGGTACCGGTGAAATAAATTAGGTTTAAGAATATTCCAATTTTGGCAAAATCAGTAAATTTATATCCACCAACAGAATAAACAAAAGTGTTCGTCTGATAGCCAATAGGGGTTATAAAGCTAGCAGAAGCTGCTATACATGTAGTCAGCAGAAACGCTCTCGCATCCACTGCTGTAAGTCCTATCTGGCTTGCAATTTCTAAGGATATCGGAGCCATGATTACAATGGTCGCCGCATTAGAAAGTAGCTCAGTTAAAATAGATGTTATCAAATACAGCACAACTAATGTAAGGATAACTTGTGTAGGGCCATCCAAGCCACCTGCTGTTATTTGACTAACGGAAGAAGCAATCATGCGAGACCCCCCCGAAAACTCCATTACCATACCAAGTGCAAGCATCCCATAGATTAGCACTAAAATATTCCACTCTACCGACTCATATGCTTCACGAGGCTTTATGCATCCAGTAACAAAAAGTAGAGCAACCCCGAGAAGTGAGGCCACCGAAATAGGTAACCATCTCAAAGCAGCTGTCAATATAACCATAAATAGTACACCCAATGCAATAGGTGCCTTATTTCTAAAGTTCTCCATCGGAACCATAGCTTGGTCCAAAAGAATGGTTTCTTCGGATTCCCTAAGTTTCTCAATATCATTTCTTGTCCCCATCAGTAAAATCGTATCACTTGCATGCAGCCTGATCTGATCCAATTGTGAATTTAAATTTTTGCCTTTCCTGTGAAGTGCCAAAGTGGCCAAGTTATATCTACTTAGAAAATTTGCTTCCCTTATTGTTTTTGAAATTAAGGGTGACGATGGGCCTATGACTGCTTCGACCATCAAGGATTCTTCCGACGAAATTTGTTCTAGACCATACTTAGTTTCATCAACTAAATCCAGCCCGTCGATTTCCTTTGTTTCTATTATTCCTTGTGGTTTACAGGATAGAATTAGTTTATCTCCAGCAATCAGGTTAGTGGTTTTTGCCGCACTTCCCAAGGAGTTACCCTGTCTAATAACATCAAGAATTCTTGTTCCGGACATTTTTGCAATGTCACTCTCAAAAGCTATTCGACCAATGAGTGGGGACGATGTTAGCACTACCGCCTCGGTCAAGAATTGCTTCTGCTCAATTTCTGATAAAATGCTCGTGAGTCCCTCACGATCAGGAAGAAGCCGCTTAGAAAACAGAGTCAAAAAACCGAGTGATATCAGAAGTAGGGGTAAGCCGAGTTTGCTCAACTCAAACATCCCGATCGGTTCCAAATTAGGATAAACATCTGTCGAAGTAATTATTCCATTGGCTAAAATATTTGTGCTTGTACCTACGAGGGTACAGCAACCTCCGAAAATTGAAGCATAAGAAACTGGAATGAGCAATTTGGATGAGGATACGCCTAGCTGCCTCGACAGAGTGAAAATTACGGGCAACAAGACAACCACCACAGGGGTATTATTTACGAATGCTGAAACAAGTGCTACAAGTCCGAGTAAAAGCAGCATGAATTTACTGTAGCCAAATTTACAAAAATAACCTAACAGCTTGGATATTTGTTCAATAACTCTACAGCGATTTAAAGCTGCACTTATGACAAACATGGCTGCTATGGTAATAGGTGCTTCGGAGGAAAAAACTTGTAAGATTTGCCTATAATCGGGCCATGCACTAAAAAATCCGAAACAAGATATTAAAAGAATAATCGTCAGCAAAGCTAGGGCAGTTACATCCACACTTATTTTTTCCAAGAAAAAGGACAGTAGTGCACAACCCAATAATATAAAACTTACTACCGCCTCAATTTCCATTTCCTATTTGTTGTACAGCCCATCATTTAATATCTATTTAAATTACTTTAAGCATATCAAGAGTCCTTTTATTGTCCATTCGTAAGCATTTCCACTGAAGCACACATTAAATGAAATTAATCCGACGCCCAAGACGACTCCGTGAACTTAGCTTAGCAAAAGCAATGATCAGGGAGTGTTCACTTCATAAAAAAGATTTCATACTGCCAGTTTTTGTCAGCGATCATTGTGAAACCAAGGAACCCATAGAGTCCATGCCTGAGGTTTATAGATGGTCTGTAGATGCCATTGTTGCTCAAGTAGCTCACTGGAAAGCAATTGGTCTTAATGCGTTTGCCTTATTTCCATGTGTCATGCCTGAGAAAAAGTGCTCCACAGGGAAAGAGGCTATTAATCCCAACTCCATTTCTTTTAAAGCTGCCAAGAAAATCAAGGAGCACCATAAAGACACTCTATTGATAGCAGATATCGCTTTGGATCCATTTACTGATCATGGCCATGACGGAATCCTGGACTCTTCAGGTAAAGTTGATAATGACTTGACCGTACAAATCCTATGTAAGTCTGCCGTAATTGCCGCTCAATCGGGCTTTGATGTTGTTGCACCTTCTGATATGATGGATGGAAGAGTGGGTGAAATTAGAAAATCGCTTGATGAGGCTGGATTTGAGCATGTGGCCATTCTAGCGTATTCCGCAAAATTTTGCTCAGCTTATTACGGCCCGTTTCGTGACGCTATTTCATCTTCACAAAAAGAGCCCATTGATAAGTCTGGCTATCAACTCGATCCGGCAAATCATCGCGAAGCACTCCTTGAATTAAAGTTAGATGAACAAGAGGGTGCTGATATTCTTATGGTAAAACCTGCTGAGCCATATTTAGACATTATCAAATCTGCAAAAGAAAACTCATCTCTACCAGTCGCAGCGTACCAAGTATCTGGGGAATATTCGCGAATTTGGGCTGCTAGCAAATTAGGTTGGCTGGATTTAGATAAATGTGCAGAGGAATCATTAATTAGTATCAAAAGGGCTGGTGCTGATATGATTTTGACCTATTTTGCTGAAAGGATTGTGGCTAGAATTTAGCGTTCCTCATCCGGAGCTCCACCTTCATAAGGGGTCGCCTACTCTTCCTTTTCTTCTTCCTCATCCCACTTCAAGTCTTCGTTCGGCAATAACTTTTCTTCTTTATCAGAGACTTCCACCAGGTCTGCTTCCAAATCTGAGTAATCATCTTCGTCATCTTCGTCTTTATCGTCACCTTCCAAATCTGCATCGATCGCAAAGCCATCAGGAACAAATTCTAAAATGGCAATAAGTTCATCACTAAAATGGCTTCTCCTTCCTTCCAGAAAATCATTGTTATGTTTTTCGGATAACACTTCCTCCATTTCTTCTTGCGTGTATGGTTCGGCAAATTCTATCAATTCATTGAGCATTGTTACTCTGATTTGCGAAACATGATTCAGGAAATCTGCATAGGGTCCTTTTTCTTCGTCTAAAACATCAGGCAAAGCAAAAAGCATATCTTCGGCTTTTAATAGCGAATCCCTAACTCGAACTAATTTGATTTTTCCCCCCTTAACTTCTTCTTTGATCTCAAAAGTGAAAAACGCATCGTCGACAATCTGCGAATCCAACCCAAACTCACTCATTGAATCAAGTAATTCATTGATATGCAGAAATTGCTTTGGATCAATTATTCCCAAATCATCTGCATCCCAATTTTCTTTATCGCTAATCTCGTCTACCCACCAATTTTCATCATCAGATAAACGCACTACACACCACTCCAAACTAGGTCCTGTTTTTTTTGTCATTGGATTGCCTTAAGATTCAATTCTTTTTGAATGTCAACAAACTTGTTATCATATCTTTGAATTTCTACAAAATTATCTCCAATAGTTCTAATACTTTCCTTAAATGAGTGACCTCTACAAAATGCTAATCAGGCCTTTATTTTTTAAAATGGAGGCAGAAACAGCTCATGAAATTGTTTGTGGAGTTTTATCCTGCGCGGACAATATTCCTGTTTTAAAAAAAATTACCGAAAGTTTACTGCGTTTCCCGAAAGATGAGAAAACTGTGTTTGGTATTAAATTCCCCAATGCTTTGGGTTTGGCTGCCGGTTTTGATAAAAATGCCTTGTTCCCAAGTATATCAAGTGCACTAGGCTTTGGACATATAGAAGTTGGGACGGTAACCCCTAAACCTCAACCAGGTAATCTTAAGCCCAGGTTGTTCAGGGTTATTGAAGAAGGTTCTATAATTAATCGCATGGGCTTCAATAATGATGGTGCTGAAGCTATGAGCAGAAGATTGGAAAAAAACTATCCGAAGCTGAAACGAATGTCGCCTTTAGGAATTAATATCGGTAAAGCTAAATCCACGCCCCTGGAGGAAACTTTGAATGATTATTTGCTATGCATAGGCTTTCTTCATAAATCTGCTGATTATTTTACAATTAATATTAGCTCCCCAAATACACCAGGTTTACGAGATTTACATAAAGAAGAATTTCTTGATCCCTTACTAAAAGGTATAAACGAAAGACTGGAACAGATTGCCGCTAATAGTTTTCAAAAGAAAATCCCCTATTTATTGAAAATATCCCCAGATGAAGACTTCTCCTCAATTGAGAAAATTCTAGAAATTGCAGTCCGCCATAATGTTAGCGGGATTATAGCAACAAATACTACAATCACACGACCAAGCAATATTACCCACACTGAAAATGGGGGCCTTAGCGGTAAAGCCATCGAAGAAAAGTCTTTGGGTGTCATAAAGTTCATCGCCAGACTTACGAATAATAAGTTACCTATCATTGGTGTAGGTGGCATATCAGATGGCAATTCTGCTTCCAAAAAGCTTGATGCTGGTGCAAGCCTTCTGCAACTCTATTCCGGCTTAGTTTTTGAGGGCCCTCTTTTACCCAAAAAAGTACTCGCAGAACTATATCAAAGAAAGGTATGGTTAGCATAATTTATTGAGCCAAACGAGTGATTTTGATAAATTCTTAAAATATGAAAAAACTTATCCTAGCCATATTGTTTACCTCTATTCTCAGTGGTGGATTAAGTTTTTTAATTCTATTTGAAGGGGATGTAAAGCAGGTCTCTAAATGGTGGAAACAATCCTCAGTTAATAGCCCATCGCTGCCATTTAGTCCCTACAAGACGCGCCGAGAGGACTCTTCGTTACTCGAAATGCACAGTGCAAACAAAATTATTCTACATGATGAAAGGTTGTTTTGGGGCGGTAACGGAGCAATCGCAATAGCAGAGACAACCCGTAAAGGTGAACTAGTAAAAGTAATTATCAGCAAAGGGGGTTCTGGCTACTCTAACACTGTAAAAGCTGAAGTAATTGGAGCGCATGCAAACAAGTTTGAACTGGGAAATGTACAAATAGATAACGGGTCTATAGTAAGTATAGACATTATAAAAGCACATATATGGACTCAAGTGCCCTTAGCTTTCATCAAAGACGAAGAGCAGCCCTTCAGTGGCACAATAGAAACAAGGTTTCCTTCTGGTCAAATTATAGAAGAAACTAACTATCTGTCTGGTAAAATTCATGGAAAAAGTAAACGGTACGATAGAACAGGAATCCCAATAGCAGACAAAGATTATTTACACGGTCAAAAACACGGAACGCATATATACTGGTATCCAGATCCAATAGAACCTTCAGATTACAAACCTGTTAGAAGTAAAAATGGAGATATGCTTTCCACCCTATGGATAAATCTACATGCACAAGCTAAAGAAAAATTTGGTAGAGAGTATGGTTCGCACAATTCTAACCAATGGGTGGTAAATAATTACAAACTTAAAGGAGGCTCTTTCCAAGTTAAGTTGCTAGAACATTGGAAATATAATTTAAAAGAGGGATTGTTTGAGGGTTTTGATGAGTTCTCAAACAAAACATTTAAAGACGAATACAAAAATGGTTTGCGAATAAAACACAAAATTTTCGATAAACAAAAATAATTGGTGCTCAAGGGGGGACTCGAACCCCCACGCCTCTCGGCACTAGATCCTTAGTCTAGCGCGTCTACCAATTCCGCCACCTGAGCAATACAATAGTTTGATATTCAAAATTAGAATCATTACAATATCTAAATCCAAATGATAGACGATTCAAAAAAAGAAATAAATTCCTTAAATAATTTTGAGTTTAAACCTGCATGGGAAAATGAAAGGGTAGTCAACAAACCTGAGCAATATAAAAAAAAGACTGAAGAATCGAGAAAGCGTCCAGCTAAAGTGCCGCATAAACAAAGACCGCATGACTATAAAATCAGTCCTTTTGTAAAGCAGCATATTATTGACACCATAAAAAGTAAATTGAGGAAGGACGGTATTACCAGGTCAATCAACTCAATTTCCAAGGAAATCGAAAACAAAAATCTATACGAAGTTACGATCCAGTCATTAGATAAAAAAAGAAATTTTTATAAGCATAAAGATGAAAGTGCGTATTCATTCGATGAGGATCAAATTGTTAATGAATTATTGTATCACAAAAACTTGGTGAAAATAGATATTATTGAAAAAGTAAAAATTAGTAAAGAAATCAAGAATGTACTGTTATGTAATAGAACTAACACTGTATTTCCACCAACAAGTCACAATTTATTTCATAATGCAATAGACTGCCACTTAATTAAAAACAAAATAGGTGAAAACAGACAAAAATACATTGAATCATTATCCATAAGTAGAGAGAGTGAGCATATAGAAAAATTACGCAGGAGTGAAATAAATGTATGTGTATTTTACTTAGCTAACAAAAAGAAATTTACTTCAATAATTGCAATAATAAAAGAAATTAAAGAAAACCAAAATCAGCAATACTTTTTGGAATCTCCAACTGCTAAAATTGGAGTTAAAGAAATTTTCGAAAACGATGTATTTAAACAAATTCAATCTGTAATAAAATCAAATGGTAAAAAAATAAGAAAAGCAATTGAATTGAATATCCTACGTGTCTTAAAAAAATCTAAATATCATATAATTACGGTTAAAAATCAAAATTTTGTATCTGCATATCATCCAACCGGAAATTCTACAAAGGAATTAAATAGTCAATCAAAGAAAATTATTGATATAATTGCTGTTTACAGAAAAGCTAACATAAAATCAATAATAAGCGACAGTGAAAAACTTAACATATCTAAACTTAATATAATGAAAGAAATAAAATGGTTAATACAAATTGGGATAGTTAGATTATATGAGTCTGGTCAAGTTGAACTTATTAAGTACGATAAAAGCTAATCTTTCTTTCAGATTTTTCGACTATTGCAATTTTTAGGGTAAACTGTGGTATATCCAATACTAAATCGCTTGGAGTCCATTCCGATAAAATAATACTTTGATCATCAATCTCTTCATGTATGTGATTATAAAAAAATTCCCGCTGCCCGTTCATACAGTAATAATCTATATGAAATATCTTCTTACTTCCTTCGTTCAAAGAATATTTCATGAAAGAATTACTCGTTATATCTTCAACTCCATATAAATTAGCAATACATTTACAAAAGTAAGTTTTGCCCGATCCCAACAAGCCTTCTAGTCTTATGCAGTATGGTGTTTCATTCTGAAAAAGTCTTGATTTGACGAGATGCTTTGACTCAACTTCATTTTTTACTGATAGTTCCCAAAGAAGTTCCTTACTCATTTTCCAAAGTATATTAAGAAAAGCATAGTAATATTAAAGCAACTATGAATTAATATGGGATAAAATAATTTACCATATAATTCATAGATAAAAGTCAATAATAAGGATAATGAAAAGAGCAATGTAAAGGCTAAAATATTTTCATGAATTAGAGAAAATACTACGCTACTAAATAATAGACTCACAAACCATGGGAAATATGATTTCAGAGCAGCATAGAACAATCCTCGAAATACGACTTCTTCTATTATTGGTGCCAGAAGTATAATTATAATTCCATCCCTGCTTATAATTTCGAAAACGCTGTCTCTTAGATCTTTTACCTGCTGTTGCTCTGTAAATTCGGGCAATAATTGTTTGGAAACGATAGATATCAAAAAAATAATTGGCACAAATAAAATACAACAAATAACAACATTAAAAAACTCTTTCTTTTTTAAAAAGAATTTGTATTTCTTTTGTACAATTACTAAATAGATTAAACATAGGAATATTGAATGGTGCCCAAGAAAACTAAAGAGAATAGGCGAAAATATCGCAATAAACCAAAAGACTGGATTTTCTACGAGGCTGACCTTAATCACTTTTCATAGATCAATTTTCCTCTTGCAACTGTTTTCAGGATTTCCCCTTGAAACTCTTGTTTATCATAGGGTAAATTTACACCACCTCTAATATCTATTTTTCTTTCGATTATTGTTTTTCCTTTTGGATTAAAAATGAAAAAATTTGCAAGTTTGTTGTTTTCAAAGCTCACTGGCTCTAAACTTAAAATCTGAGCTGGTTTTTTACTCATGATTCTTGATATAAGAGTTAACCTTTCTATAGTATCTGTTTCTAACTTAGAAAAAATTTGAAGGAACGCATTTTCTAATCCAAGCGTTCCTGATGGAGCTATATCAAATTCCTTACTTTTATCATCAAAACTGAACGATTGATGACCAGTACTTACTGAATCTATTATACCGTTTCTAACTGCATCCAATAAAGCTGCTTGATCTTCAGATTCACGAAATGGGGGCAGAGGTTTTGACAATGGATCGAAATTTTCAATTTGTTTTTCAATACAGTACAGGTGATTTGCTGTTGTATCGCATGTTATTTGAACTCCTTCTTCCTTTGCTTTACCTATTAACCCAATGGAGCCTTTTGATGTTATCGATGATAAGTGTATTTTAGTTTTACTATATTTCGATATCAATATAGATCTTGCTACAAATAATTCCTCTGCAATCCTGGGAAAACCTTTAAGTCCCATTTTTAAGGACAAAAGGCTTTCGTGTGCACATGCATCTGGTGACAGCGAATAGTCTCTGGGAAGCTCTATAATGGGTAAATTAAACATAGAAGCATATTCTGCCGCTTTGCTGAATATCTGACTATTTTGAGTACAATTCGGACAATCAGTAACAGCTATAATTCCGGTTTCTTTAAGAGATCCAATCGGGGCAAGTCTATTACCCTCAGCCCCCAATGTTAAACAGCCGGTTAAATGAATATTTACATGGCTCTCATTAATTATACTTTCTTTTGTATATTGCAGTGTCTCTGGGTTATCAGCCATTGATGATAATTTAGGCATTGCAAGAATAGAGGTAAAACCACCAGCACTGGCTTGGTTACTTATAAGGTCGACTCCGCCCTGAAAACTAACTCCAGACTGATTTAAGTGACACCTCAGGTCAAATAAACCTGGAATTATGTAGTGTCCTTCTGCTTCTATAATTTCAGTAGTTGAATCAATCTTTGTTGGATCAATATATTTTCCATTCTTTACAAGCAGATCCCGTCTCTGGGCTTTCTCGCATACAGGGTCAATTACCGTACCTCCCTTTATTAAGATTTTATTCATTCTATCAGTTTTAAGAACAGTATCTGTGTAAAATGGCCATTCGGACATTAACTCCATTATTTACTTGGCTAAGAATTAATGATTGATCATTATCGGCAAGCGTAGAATCTATCTCTACACCTCTGTTTATGGGCCCAGGATGTAAAATTAGACAATTTTTACTTGGTTTGCATCCTCCGTTCTTCAAGCCAAACATTTTTGAATATTCCTCAAGAGAAGGAAAGTGGGTTTGGGTTTGTCTTTCATGTTGTATTCGTAACAGCATAATCGCATCAGCACCCTCTATTGCCGTATTTAAATCATATGTCACATGTAAGCCAAAATCTTGGAATAGTTTGGGTACAAGCGTTGAAGGTCCAGATAGTGTAACTCTAGCTCCCATTTTTAATAATCCCCATATGTTCGATCTTGCAACTCTGCTAAACAAGATATCTCCCAATATAGTAATTTTTTTCCCATTAAGATTTCCTAGTTTTTCTCGGAGAGTAAATAAATCCAGAAGTGCTTGACTTGGGTGTTCGTGTGCACCATCGCCTGCATTAATAATCGGCACATTTACAATATTAGAGAGATACTGAGCAGATCCGGGAGAGGAATGCCTCAAAACGATTGCATCAGCACCTAAAGCTTGAATATTTTTTGCGGTATCTCTTAAGGATTCACCTTTTGTGAGACTACTTGATTTTTCTGCAATTGAAATAACATCTGCATCCAAGCTTTTGGCTGCAATCTCAAATGCTATTCGAGTTCTAGTGCTCGGTTCTAAAAATAAATTTACTATACGCTTGCCCCTTAAAGATGCGTTTAATTTTTTATTAGAATTTGTACGATCTTTTATTTCTTGAGCAAAATCCAATAAACTATTAATTTCTTTAATAGCAAGATGTTGAATACCAAGAAAGGATTTTTTCTTTTCTACCATAAAAGCTTTTGGTCTACTGCGTAACTAATGGGCTGCTCTGATGATGCAGGAATGTGGGTAGGTGAATTACCTGTTTTCTCTGTTATATGTTTTTCTTTTTTTGAAATCATTTTCCTCAGGATATCTATCGTCTTTTGTTTAATCCACATGTGAGTGGGAGAATTTATCCTGTAATCTGCAGGTCCATTATTGTGAACACGTCCATGCTCTACAAGAGAACAGCTTTGTTGAAATTCCTTTTCATTATTGGGATCGTAGACTGCATAGGTTTTCCCACCCATCCCCTTAACGACCGCAAAGACCGGTACATCACTGGGTCCATCTGCAATGTAGATCATTTGGTCAACAGGCACTCTTCTGTCTTCATGTGAAATTGCAGAATTAACATCGATTTGATCATTCTTGTTGGAGCCCTTGTTTATTTCAAAAATAAAACGAGTCTTAATTGTATTATCTACCGTCATGCCCACTTGTGATATTTCAAGATCCAAGGGTAAAGAAAGTTCAGTTTGACTTCGATAATTTGGGGGTAATGGAGACTCTATAAATTCGCATGCGAATACATCCTCTACATATGGATATATTTGACTGCCCCTGATCATGGGCGAAAGTCCCGTGCTTATTATGTAATGTTCAATTTTAAAATCGTGATCCTTAAATTCAACGGATTCAGGAATGGCAGAAAGTTTCTCAAAAAGATCAGGCAGACCAGGGCAAAAAGAAAGTTTTTCGCCAAGATCCATTAATTTTTGATTCGTCAAACCTCTCATTGGACCGTTTTTTACATAACTTAACAAGTGGTTTAAATAAATTGTATCCTTGGATACTTGGCAGCCTCGTTGTAAATAAATATCAGGTAAACTATTAACTTCCTCCCAGAATCGAGTTTCATTCACTCCATAGTGTTCAAAAAGTGGAGTTTGCATATACCCAGGTATTAGCGTTTTATCGAAATCCCATATACAAGCGACTATGTTTTGACCGTAGGGATGTGTCATACTATAGAATCCTGTTTTGACGATATGGAAATATTGACATAAATATATTTAATAATGGAATTCCTGCCAAATATCGAGCCGTTTCGCTCACGATTTAATGAACTGGAAGAAAAGCTTTCTTTACCGGAAACATTTCAAGATAATCAGCTTGCCACAGAAATATCGCGGGAGCACAGAAGATTGAAAGATATTCTGGTATTATTTGATGAGAATATTATTCTTGAAGACCAAATATCCCAATGTATTTCGTTGATTGAAGATCCGGAAATGGGAGAGGAAGCAAAAAGAGAGCTTGAGTCCCTAAATAAACAAAAATCAGAAAATAAAGAAAAGCTACTGATCGCAATGCTTCCTCCCGATCCGGAGGTTGGCAAAAATACAATTGTTGAGATTAGGGCAGGGGCAGGGGGTGATGAAGCTTCTATTTTTTCTGGAGATTTGTTTCGTATGTATACCAGATATGCGGAAAAACAGGGTTGGACCGTCGAATGTCTAAGCCAGAGTAATTCTGATACTGGGGGATTTAAGGAAGTGATTTTCATCTTGAAAGGGGAAGATGCTTGGACGAAAATGAAATACGAAAGTGGAGTACATCGGGTACAAAGAATTCCTGTCACCGAAGCTGGTGGAAGAATTCATACATCAACATCTACAGTTGCGGTGCTACCTGAGGCGAAGGATGTTGAAGTTTCGATTGACCCCAATGACTTAGAAATAAGTGTCTGTAGAGCAAGTGGTCCCGGAGGACAGGGGGTTAATACCACTGATTCCGCGGTACAAATTCAGCATATTCCAAGCGGAATTAATGTATACTGTGCAGATGAGCGCTCACAGCTTAAAAACAAAAACAAAGCAATGACTGTACTAAGGAGCAGGTTATTGCAAAAGAAACAAAATGAGGAAAAAGAGAAATATGCTCAAAACCGTAAAGACCAAGTAGGAACGGGAGACCGCAGCGAGAGAATACGAACATACAATTATCCGCAGAGCAGAATTACAGATCACAGGGTTAATTACACATCACACGCACTTCAAGAGACTATGATGGGAGAATTGGATCATGTTATTTCATTTCTTGAAAAAGAAGATCTTCATAAAAAACTAAGTAATCTTGATGGTAGGAGTAATGAGTAAGCAATTTTCCATTCTAGAATTATTTAAAAGATCGTCTGAATTTTTAACAAAAAAGGGGATAGTTTCATCTAAGGTTGATACTGAATGGATTTTGTCCACATATCTAAATATTGATAAAATTGATATCTATTTGGACAGAAAATATGTGGACTCTGAGAGTCAAATTAACCAGATACGAAATGCGATTGTAAGACGAGCAAAAAGGGAACCATTGCAACATATTTTAGGCAGTGTAGAATTCTGTAATTGCACTATTAAATCTGACTCAAGGGCCCTAATTCCTCGTTTTGAAACTGAGGTTTTGGTAGAGTTAATTGAAAAAAGAATTCCAAAAGAATTTAATGGTCGAATTTTAGATTTAGGAACTGGTAGTGGTGCAATATTGATAGCTCTTTCTAAACTATACCCTGATGCACAATGTGTTGGTCTAGACAGATCAGATAAGGCACTTAGCTTAGCAAAAGAGAACTTGAAGCTTAATGAGTGCAATACCAATGTAAAGCTTTGTACCTATGATTGGCATTTGGATTCACCGCCTGAAGACAATTTCGATCTTTTAGTTTCAAACCCCCCTTATTTATCTCAACAAGAATGGTCGTCATGTGAACCAGAAGTGAAAGCATACGACCCTAGAGACGCTCTCGTTGCTGAAAACGATGGCATGTTAGACCTTGAGACTATCCTGAGATTATCTTATTCAATCGTAAGAAAAGGTGGGCTTGTTGCATTGGAATTTGGTACGGGCCAAAGCGATAGACTTTGCTCATTGTCCAAAAACTATTTCAGAAGTATTACCGTGGAAAATGATCTAGCGGGTAAAAGAAGGTTTTTTCTAGGAATACTTAATGATTAAATTTCCTGCGGATTTTTATTGGATTTTAAAGTCGACGCTGATGCTTGGTTGTATTCCAAATAGTCTGTTAAAATCTGTAGGGATTCGTGTAATTGCAGATCGAAATTTTCTGGGATTTTAAAGTCTTCGCTAGCCTGAGTGCTGTTTTGGTCTAAGCCTCTCGCTAATCTGGACTGATGAATTTGATCTTCTACGATTGACAGCAGGATTTTCTTGCTAGGGAATGATTTTTCTTTAAGGGAATCTTGTTTTTCTTTGAGTGAATCACTTTCTATTCTCTCTCTTGCTCTTTCACTTAATCTTTCATTCAAGTTCAGCGAGAATTCCTTCTGTTCTCGTTTATCCTTAAAAAAGGTTATATTTTCATTAAGATATTTGAAAGACTTCGAACCTGCTCTTCTTTCAGTCGCTTTATCATTCAACTGAGATGTTATGTTTTCGCTGAATGAGAATTGTTCGTTTGTCTTTCTAAAATTTACGGCAGCAATTTTATCATTCGGCAATGCATTTTCTAGATCAGATTCACCAATTGGAAGGAGTGAGTTTATAGAAGGCATCGATATGTCACTTTTGACCCCGTTAATTTGGGTGCTATTACCGCTCGGAAGATAGTATTTCTGAATTGTAATTTTCGCGGCACTCGTTTTGCCATGAGTTCTGCTGGCAAGCAGATTAAACGGTAGATTCATCTGTATCATAGATTGTACAGTCCCTTTGCCATGGGTCGATTCGTCACCCACAATTATTGCCCTGTTGTGATCCTGTAGTGCACCTGCAACAATTTCTGAGGCTGAAGCCGAGTACCTGGATACTAAGGTAAGAAGGGGGCCGTTCCAGCTAATTTTAGGATTAAAATCGAATTTTTTTCTAATTTTTCCATCCGAATATTTTACTTGAACAACGGGACCTCTCTCAATGAATAAGCCAGTTAAATTAACGGCTTCACTTAAATATCCTCCTCCGTTTCTTCGAAGATCCAAAATTAAACCTTCGATATCGTAAGATTTTAGTTTTGTAATTAACTCTTCAACATCATCTGTTGCTTTTGGACCTTTTCCTGAAGACCCGTAAAACGAGGGAAGTTCTACGACACCTACATTTGTTGTTTTTCCATTAATATTTATTTGTTTTAGGTAACCTTTAGCTAAATTTTCCGTTAATTTGATTTTATCTCGGATAATCCGAACTTCTTTTTTGGAGCCTGGATCCTTGATGGGGCGTATTTCAAGTCTGACCAAGGTATCCTTGGGACCCTTAATGAGATCCACGATATTGGTTAATTTCATATCAACGACATCAATATATTCACCTTCAGCCTGTGCAACCTTGAGAATAATATCGTTCGGCTCCAACTCTCTTGAGGCTTCCGCTGGTCCACCGGGGAGCAGTTCTTTTATCGTACAGTATCCATCTTCATCCTGTAATCTCGCACCAATGCCAACAAATTCATTATTCATAGCTTGGTCAAATTTCTCTTTTTCTTTCATGTTCATGAAAACCGTGTGAGGATCAAACATATTAGTGAGGGTTGTTAGATAGATTTCCTGAACATCGGAGGGTTCAAACTCTTCGATATTTTTAATCCACCTTTCGTAACTTCTTTTCAAATTATCACGTGATTCAACCAAGAATTTGTTAAAATCTTCACTGTCCTCTGTAATATTGGAAGTATTGTTATCCAATTGCTGAATAATCTCTCTAATAAATTCTGATTTGATCAAATCTTTCCACAACAGATCTAGATTATTTTCACTTATTTCCCAATCCGATTCGTCACGATTTGAGGTATAATTCTTATCAATAAACAGATTTTGTTTCTTTTCCAATTCAGCTAGTACCCAATTTAATCTACCTATGGCTTTCTCTTTATAATTATTATAAATCTCGAAGCCTGGCAGAAGATTACCTTGCTGTAGGTGGGTCGATACGGTTAGACCAAATTGTTTATGGAATCCCTCAACTTCACCTTTCGTAAAGTAAAGCTTTTGCTTGTCTAGTTTATTGATGAATTTATTTAAGAAGGATGTGGTATTTAAATCTCCGATTTTTAATTTATTAAAATGGGCCTCCTCAAGCACCTTGATTAACCACTGAGTCTCATGTTTCATGAGAGCTGTTGGATATAAAGGTTTGGGGTCAGCGAGTAGAAACTTGGTCAAACATAAGCATAGCAATGAGCCAATTAGAATTAAACGGGGAATGTATAAGTGCATGGGTTACTTTCTCTTATCATTAAATAGGGTTTGGGCTTTTTCAAGCAAACGCTTTTCATCATCGTTTAAGCTGCCAAATCCAT
>MDTB01022277.1_pt1 | contig 22123 bp, 21 predicted proteins | sample 811161 | NCBI WGS metagenome assembly MDTB01 (sample SAMN05326650, study PRJNA326480) | marine metagenome | isolation source: seawater | place: Mediterranean Sea | collected 2009 | reverse complement strand
TCGACAGGAAAGTCACCGAGAGTGCCGCCAGCAATGAAAGGTACCTCGATATGATCTAGACCAATACCATGTGTAAAAGCAAGTTCAAAGGATGGCAACCCATTAAGCCTAACTGCTTCAATTGTTTCCCCGCGTAATTTGCCAGTCTCAATACCAGGCTGCATTGTTTCATAAGCAGTATCAATACCAGCACTAAATGCCTGCCAATAAGTCATCATTTTTTTGTCTGGCTCGCCTAAAACGACCGTTCTTTGAATATCCCCCATATAACGTTTCCATTTCAACATACTGTCAAAACAAATTTGGTCACCATTCTTAATTGGATAAACCCTGTCAGGACGACCAGCTCCGGCACTTTTAACCCCTGCCCCATTAAAATTTGCAAAAACGCGGGCACCTTCACTGGCAACTTGAATCTCATAAGCTCGGTGCACCTCATCCCAAGTTGCTCCCTCTCTTATAGTAGAAATAGCCGAAGTAATTGCTTTTTGATTTTTGCGCGCGGCTTCTCTCAAAATTGTAATCTCATCCGGAGTTTTAACCATCCGAATTTCAATAAGTAAATTTGTTGCATCGACCACCCTATTGGAGTCCAAAACACCATCAAGTGCCGCAATAAAACGCGTATCATCAATCCCGACCTTACCTGATTTATCCAGCCCAAGCTCTTTCAGCGCAGCAATAGCGGCCTCCGTAACACCTATATATGGCTCAGCTTCCATCCCTCTGACCAATGATGCAATAGCGCGATCTTCTTCAGAGGCCAAATTGTCAGCAAAAGTGTGGACCTTTAATATGCCGCCATAGGTGCCAAAATAATACAGTTTTACTTTCGGCATCCATGTCGGTTGCTGAATTAAAACAGCGGCTTCTATTTCTGTGACGATTAAGCAGGCTTCTTTATTTGGGTCTCTGGGCAAAATTGCACAGGCAACCCAAGGCACGTCATATAAAAAATCACTGTCAAAATCACTTAAATATAAAACATTATTTGATGAAACCACCAAGAGAGCATCCAGACCTTCACGATCCATGATCTCATATGCACGTTCTTTATTTAACAGCATAAGCTTTCCTATCTGTAATTGGCAGTAGCCAAATCCCCGCCAATACGGGTTTCCCAATCGGCAACATCAGTATAAAGACCTGTATACATATCAGATAGATAGATTAGCCATAACGCCCCGCTTTGGGTGCAGACAGGTCCATGACGAATGCCTGGAGGTCTGCCAATATAACAATCTTTTTTGAACACCAAATCTTCTTTAATATCTTTACGTTCGTGGTCATAGGTATAACCAATATAAGCATCGCCGCTAATGAGATAAAGGCATTCGTTATGGGGGTGGTGTTCTGTTCCGGGGTCGATGAAACCCGGAGATAAGGCGGTTAAAGCAATCACTTCTCCTGTTCGGTCATCTTTACGCAATGCCTTAGTCAAAACACCAGGTGGACGGTCTTGCTCGCCTTCTGGATTGACCCATGTTGATTTCTTAACGATATCCTTCATCGGGTCAGCCCAGCTTAATTTCCAACTTTCCATTACAGGAATATGATCGCCAGCATCCATGTCAATCTCTCCCTTTTCTCCAGGAAAATATTGAAAAGCTTTATTTGTGAAAAATAACACCCGGGCGCCACTTTCAGAATACCAGTCGCCGCAAGCCATCCCACCTGGAATATAGGTATAACAACCTACTGTAAGCGTATCGTCACCAAGCGAAAAAGAACCTTCCAAAACGTAGATATCCATGGAAGCAGAATTATGTCCAGCGGCGGCGCTAAAACCCTGTTTCATTTCAATAACAAAATGCTGTCCCCCGGTTTTCTCTTCACGACAACATTCTCTTACCTGAGCGTCTGGCATACCAGGCAGAAAACCCTCCATAATTTTTGATGACGAAACATCAAGCATATCCACTCGTTTCATTGCCATTTCACCTACTCCTATTTAGTGGTTGTTTATCAAATTTCTTGAGATAATCTACTACAGCAAGGCTGCAGGCTTTTGGCTTAGTAATCATACAATAGGTACTACCTGCACCCTTGATAGTTTTTATCTCAACATCTTTTTTTAATGCCAAAAAGTCTCTAAGCAATCCATCATAGCTTGCCGATTCAAGATTATCGTCTTTATTAAGTGCACTGTCATTCCCCATTAACAACATTGTCGGACATTTGATGTTTTTAATATCTGAGGTTAGGTCTAGATTTGAATATGCATCCAAAACGGACTTTAATGTCGTCATATTAACATTTTCAACATATCGTTTCTTTGCCCAGCGCTCATATTCAATACCATTTGCTGAATACAATAAGCGAGGTGGCAACACGACACCCGCGTACATGCGTGACATTTGCTCAACTCCAAAGACATTAGCGACCTCATAAGAAGCTCTAAAAATATCTTTCCATGTTTGATCAGAGCGAATCCAAGGGTAAGCGACTAATGCATTCATGCGTTCAGGGTATTTAGAAGCAAATCGAACGCCGATTGAAGTTCCTGTGGAAGTACACCAGATACTCGTTTTTTCAATACCTGCATGGTCTAAGATAGCGGCAAGGTCATCAACCCAACCCTCAACTGAATAAGGCTCAGTCATGCTCCAGTCAGACTTTCCTACGCCCCGGTAATGCCAATGAAGGAGTTTATGATGTGGCTCAAGGTATTGATCACAAAACTCAAATTGATTATCAACCAGTGCAAACCCCCCAATTAACGTAATTACATGATCACCCTTGCCCTTAACTTGGTACCATAAATTAGAACCTTCTCTTCGTGCTTTTGTCATAACATACCCCCCTCAAGATAGTCATAAACCGTTTTGACGCCTTCGAGCATAAAGCCCATTGGCAACCAGTATCCCCCAAAAACTTCATTTGGCTGCAGGGGCATCAACTCTTCATTATCAGCTTCATAAAAAGATAAATCAGCACCACCCTTCAAGATTGTCCCAAATTCAGTCCCCGTCATAATCATTTGTGTCAGGTCATGCACTAAAGGCCGCCCGCGTGGAGGCACATTACAATCAGGAAAGTGGCGCTCACAAGTCAAGGGAAGATTTCTCAGATAAAACTCCATATCCGTCAAATCTATCTCTTCAAAAGGCTTAAAGGACATATCAATAAGCTTTTCCCCATGCCGCGACACTGAACGCTTTAAATGTGTGCCTGCTGAAAAATCTTGGTTCATATGCGGTAACATGGGGTGTGTCCCACTTTGTTGAAATTCGCCCATTTTAGAACAAGCCCCTAAGAACCAACTTAAAACAACAAGCCAGTCTTTATCCCCCCATTGAAACGCGGAATACATAGTGTTTTGACCATTAAGCTTACAAGGAACACCTATTACAGCAACATTATAATGCGTTCGCGCAGGGCCGATATCATTCGGCGACAAGCTTTCAGGATAACAACGTAAATGTGGACTCCATAGAAATGCCTCGGAGGGGTTATCAGCAGGCTCTAAAGGCGCAGGCAATAACGCAGATAAAGCATTAGGGTCTGCTGAAAAATGAATAAGAAGCAGATCACCAGCAAACCTCCAAGGTAGTGCCTCAACGATTGAAGCTGAACCATTAGGAGCAAACGGTCTTGAATAACCTTGCGTCAAAACCCTAATCTCCCCACCAGTTGCCCCAAGGGGACACCATTTCACTATTTTGGTCAGACATGTAAGTTAAATATTCCTCAACCTGCCCTTCCGCCCAGTCAATGTATGAGTATTGAAAATCAATTTCTTTTTCTCCTCGGCAGAACCAAACAGCACCCGTATGTGTGGCTTGAGGTCCATGTGGTCGAGTTGGGGGACGGAAAATATAAGCCCCGCCATTAATCATTCCAGTTGTTCCCATTAAGTAATCACCTTGAAGAAGGAATAACTCTTCCCAAGTATCGTGGGCCTCCAAGCGGCGGTCTACCCAGCCTGGCTGATGACGTGTCATTAAAGTGTAAGCTGTTGTTTCAGGGTCTTGCCTCAGTATTTTCACGCCTAAAGCAGGATCAGCTTCTTCCGCAGGACGCCCTTCATAAGAAGGTGATGGCATCCATGGCATTTCTATAGCATTTGTAGGATTTATGAATGCGATGTTAGAAGCCACAGCCGTTTCACCAATAATCCAATCATTTGGCCCATTAGACATCCAAAGAAGCTCAAAACCAAGATGTGTGCGAAAATCGCTGACCTTTTGTCCCGCTTTGATAAAAATATAATCTCCACGACTTAAAGCTGTTTTGTTGATGAACAAGTCGCCGGTAAGGATTAAAATTTCGACATCTGAGCGGAATATAACATCCTCTTGAAATCTCCATATAGGCGACCCTTTTAAGAGTAAAGTGCTATCAGAGCATGGAGTTCCAGTAAGTTCAAAAGCCCTCAACCCCGGCGATAAATCACCAAACGAGTAACTCTCTGTGTTCAACTCACTTGCCTGAAGAAACTCAACATGATCCCTCAGGTCAATATTTGCTGTACTGGACATTATACCGAGTAAACCCTTTCCAAAATTTCAATTGCCATTTCAGCATTAGGAAACCCCGCCTCAAGCCCAGTAAGCAAAAGAATCTCTTCAACTTCCTCTTTGGGTATTTTATGGACATGAGCCATTTTAAAAAAGAATTCAACTTCTCCTCGGCCAAGTGCAGTGAATGCAGCTACACAACAGAGAATTTTGGTCCGCATGTCGACCCTGTCCATCTCCCATATCGGCACCATAACTTCCATAAGCTTACGTTGAAAAGCAGCTGGACGGTTTGAGATGATCCACTCATGAATTTCTGCACCCTGTTCCTCACCCCATAATTTAAGGCAGATATCTTTATACCTTTCTTCTAAGTTTTCCATTTAGGCTCCCTATCAGTGAGAAATTTAAGAAAATACAGGGTTACTTTGTAGCGATTGTCATCCACCAAGGATAGGATCCAAAAAAATAGCTGTCGCCAGAACCCCAACCAGTCAATTCATTTGGTAAAGGAACATCCTCAGGGTTTGAGAATCCACCACGCTTGAACATTTCAACCCGGTCTTCTTTAAAGAAACCAGGAATATATGGATCTGACATTCGACGGCCTGTTGAGTCCAGTAAAAAGGCGGATAATTTACTATACTCGTTAATCAAATTATCGAATGGGGGCGACTCCATAATCGCAAACACGCCGCCAGGACTTAAAACCCTGTAAGCCTCACGAACAACCTTATCCCGGGCCTTAGGCGGTAGTTCATGGAATAGCCAAATCGCAACAACCAGATCAAAGCTTTCATCTTCAAAACCTGTTTCTTCAGCATGGGCTTGCTTGAAGTATATTTTTTTCTTTCTTTCTTCGGCAATGCGGTGACCGTATTTCAACATAGGCGCGGCATAATCTAAACCAACAACATTTGCATCGGGGTATATGTCACAATAAGGAAATGAGCTTTTGCCTATACCACATCCTAAATCAAGTATATTTTTATAGGGCCTATTTGGAACTCCACGGGCTAATTGCCAGCCCATCTCATCATTATCGTCCCTTTGAACTAAAAACGGAGCAATCATCCAATGATATAAAAAACCTGCAAAGTCACCATGATAATTACCGGGCTGAGTATGTATTTCTATATTTTTATAATATGTAGGTGGTTCAATTTCAGGGTTCAAATCTAACTGGCCGATAAAGTTTTTTTGATTGATATCATCCAGCCATGCCTCAACTTCACCACGACGGTTCTCAAGTATATCCAAGACTGTTTTAAACATCAGTGCATGGTTATTAAGTTCAAAGAAAGCACCAAATTTATAAATTGGTGCTTGATTCATAATGCTCCCAATATCTGAAATAACTTCGGCAGAGGTGCTAGACTCAGAATTAGAAAATTTGTTTTCATTGGAAACAAAAAATTCTGTCATTGCCTTGCCCAATCCAGTGGAATTGTATTGCATCAATCCTGAGACAAAATCAAATTTGGCTTGTTCACTGCGAGTTTTTTTAATTTGCATAGATTTTGACACTCATTAAGTTTTAAATTTATTTGAAAAATGTAGTGTAACCTTAAAAAAAATAAAGCGTTTTTTTGAATAATTCTAAGTTCTTTGATACAGTTTAAATGACTATAGATTAATATTTATAGTTGTTTTAATTAAGATGTGAGACAGAAAAACCCATGGTGAAAAATCACGTTGAAAATAAAAACTGGAGAGAAATTAATCCCACAAGCTGGCACTCCCCTCACCTCAATGAACCACTTCATAAAAGAATTTTGTCATCTGATCCTGAGACAGGCGCAATGACGTCAATAGTAGATTTACCAAAAACAACCATAAGTGATCAGATACTCGCCGCCAATTGTGAATTACAAATATTCGTTCTGGAAGGTGAATTACACTTTGATAAAATTTATATGAAACCCGGTGATTATTGTTACTACCCTGAAAACTCTGCACATGGAAAATGGAGGGCAAAGGAAAACACCCGCTTCCTATTAATAACCGATAAAACATTAGAATTTTTTAAACCTGAAGACACTTCCCCAGATAAACGAGCAAAACGACAGGTTGATAGTTGGGCAATGGAGTGGACAAACCCTCTTGATGCCTCCGATCCGAGCAAACCCTATCGTCAAGGCTTAATGGTGAAAGTCTTGCATAAAAATGAGGCAACAGGTGCCAGCACGCATCTTGCTGGTTTAATGCCAGGCTGGTATGCGCATGGACTTGAAGTTCACCCTATATATGAAGAAAATTACTGTCTAAGCGGTGATGTTAATATTGGTGAGGTAGATGGTGGTGATGGCTACACAATGACTGAGGGTTGCTATTTATGCAGACCGCCAGGAATACCCCATGGTCCTATTTCATCGAAAAATGGAAATGTTAATTTTTGTTACACGCCCAGCATTTTGGGTATTAACTATGAACCTATTGAAAATGACGAGCAATATATATTTTCTCACTTAAGGTCTTATCCTTGGAGATAAAAATAGATTGGAGGCTTCTATGAGTAAGAAATCCTGGTTGGGGGATCCCATATTGGACAAGATGTTTCAAGTTGTCATTAGGCTGGCTGGTGAACTTTATGTAACAAAAGACAGACTAACAACATTGGAAAGCATAATTGAAGAAAAAGAACTTTTAGATTTAAGTGAAATCGACACATACGCTGAAAGCGCAGAAAATAATATGAAGCTAAGTGAACAAAGAGATGCCTATATAGCCAACATATTAGAACCACTAACTAAAACAGATTAGGAAGTACTATTTTATGAAATCTATTGGCCCTGATAATTACTCCTTAAAAGTTCTCACACTATGTCTAATTGGTTGGACATTGGCCAATATGGATCAGTCTTTTTTTGGTTATGCAATTCCATCACTTATGACTGAATTTGAAATTGATTTGGTCATAATAGGAATAATTTTATCTGTGGCCTTTATCCTTGCTTCATTTTCAGTCGTTTTAGCTGGATTTTTAGCTGATCGGTACGGAAGAAGGTCAATGTTTGTTTTTTGCCTGAGTGTGTCTGCCCTATTAGTTGGCCTTCACAGTTTCGCGGAGTCCATTGAAACAATGGCTGTATTAAGATGTGTTGCTTTTGCAGTTAGCACAGGTCTTGTGCCTATTACAAATTCATTTGTTGTGGAATCGGCACCCACTCGTCTGCGAGGAATATATAGTGGTATCTTACAATGCGGCTATCCATTGGGGTGGTTTTTTGCTTCTTTAATCGCTACACCGCTTTTGACAGACTTCGGATGGAGAGCAATGTTCCTTCCTGCTCTTGCGGTCATACCAATAGCCTTTTTAATGGGAAAAGTCTTACCGGAAAGCACAAAGTTTTCTGAATTAAGTACTCAGGTAGGCATGGACCCTAAAAAATTAACTTTTAAAGAGCGTCTCGGGATACTTTTTTCAACTGAATATCGTTACAGATCCATTCTTGGTTTCATTGCTTTCTTCTTTTTCGGCGGGGCATATGCCGGGACAGCCTTCTACTTTCCGACTTTTTTCCAACAAGTTCGCGGATATTCCGCTGAGGTCTCTACCTTATTGGTCGGCATTTCGTATGGCGTAGGTGTCCTTGGCTATCTAGGCGCTTCTTTTGTTGGAGAGTTTCTTACAACGAGACGAAATACAGTTGTCATTTGGACATGGGTAGGCACTGTTTGCGTCGCTGCCCTCGTCTGGCCTAACCACACTTATTACATGGACCTTTTGTGGTTCTCTTTAATGGCGATTTTTTTCTACGGTACATCTGCTGTTCTAACAACCTTCATTGCCGAGTTATTTCCCACACACATTAGAGCCACAGCAGTTGGCGCTATTGCTGGCTTAGGCATTAATTTAGGCTTTGCACTGTTTCCTTTATTGGTAGCTAATCTTGTTGAAAGCATTGGATGGAAAATGGCTTTCACCGCAGCGATTATTCCATCGCTTTTTATTGTTGGCCTAGTCACATTATTTCAACCTAACCTAAAATCAGGTGAAGAGCTGGATTAGTGAAATAAAAAAAGGGCGACCAGATGGTCGCCCTTAATAATTGTGTTTTAAACCAAATTAGAACTTAGCTGAAACAGTCATTCCATAATGTCTTGGGTTGTACATATATACTAGACCACCAGTAGCATTTGCCACCTCATGTTGGTCAGTAATATTTTTACCCCAGAACTTAAGTCTGTAAGGGCTATCCTCGTTATCATATGTAATACCGATATCATACTTGTCATAGGTATCAGTTTTTGCATAGTCAGGATTGGCAGTTAAGTTGTCGGTTTCATCGGCACCATAACCTTGAAGATCTATCGTAAGCTTATCATTAACTGCGTACTGTAATCCAAGGCTCCAAGTCATTTCAGGGGCACCTTTAACATTTAGACCATAAGCACATTGTTGCCAGATTGGGCCATTAAGAGCAAAATCTGCTCCAGCGGCTGGGCATGCAGCTTGTCGTGCTGCAGCATCTGCGCCAATAAAGCCTTGAGCTTGTCCAACAGTTAACTGAGTATACTCCGCATCAAGACTTGTTACATAGCCATTGAAACTCAATTTATCGGTAATATTACCACCAAATTCAATCTCAATGCCGCTGAATTCTGCCTCATCAGCATTCGATCGACCAAAAGCACCATCTGTGGCCACACCAGTCTGGAAACCCTCGAGAACTTGGTCAAAATACGTCACATTAAAACGAATTCCACCAATAACAGAACGAATACCAATTTCTGTTGCCTCTAGCTCTTCCTCATCAACAGGTGCAAGGTTATCCGACGACCAACCACCAGTTCTGGAACCGGTAGAATGTGAAACATAAATCATTAGATCATCACTAATTTGATAATCGAGGGCTAATCGATAGTCTTCACGATCAAAATCTAAATCATATGTTCCAAGTGCACCCGGGCATGATGGGCCAATACCAAATCCACAATTATAGGCACCTGTACCAGCAATTTGAAGAGTGTTCGTATCAGTTACACTTAAGTACCTATCTTCTTGCATTGAACGAAGACCAGTCGTGAGCATGAGCTGATCGGATAAGGACCACTTTGCATTCACAAATGCTGCAGTTTGTTCAGTCTCACTGTCGAATGTTGCCCCATAAATAGAGAAACCGAAGAAATCGTACTCAAAATCGTACTGCTCTTCCATATAATAAAGTCCAGCAGTAATGTTAACCATTCCAAAATCTCTGTTACCGGAAACCTCAAGTGAGTCTTGCGACTGATCCATTATTTGTGTGTAACGAGCAGAAATATGTCCATCAAGGAAGTTTTCAATACTTCTATTACCGTAAAGGACGCTCATATCCCAATCACCTAATGGGCCATTCAAAGCAACTGTCAGACCCGTTGACTCTGTATTATCAACATACTCACGCGAGCTTGCTGCAGTGGTTGTATAAGTCCCCCTAGTGGTTGCAGGCGTAGGGTCCGTATCATCGTCAATGTAATCTGCTGATAGTTTTAAAGACCACTCGTTACTGAACTCTTTATCGTATGCAACTCTCAGTGCCGTAACATCTTTACCGCCCTGCTTACCAAATGCTCCCGCATTAACATACCCGTCGCTTTCTTCATTAAGTGCAGAAATAATTAGGCCTGAAGAGTCATTTATGCCGTAACTAAAACCACCCTTAATTTTTCTGTAGCCATTATCACCTATAGAGACTGCAACATTAGCTCCATTATCACCTCTATCTGCTGAATTTATTTTAATGGCACCTGCTATAGTATTTCTTCCGTAAAGAGTTCCTTGAGGTCCGCGAAGAACCTCAACACTACCAGCATCAATTAACTCTACGAGTGATCCATATGGGCGACCAATGTAAACACCATCAATGTACAAACCTGTAGTTGGGTCCGTAAGGCGGCTTTCGTCATCACCAAAGCCTCGGATGTAAACATTGGATGCACTTGCAGTTCCAGTGTTTCGTCTGTAAACCATGCCCGGAACTGATTTTGTTAATTCCATAGTATTGGTTATATTATTCGTTTCTAAATCAGCAGCCGATAGAGCTGTAACCGCCATTGGAACTTCTTGAAGATTTGCTTCAATTCTCTCAGCCGTAACAATAATCTCGTCAACAGCAAATGCCGGAAAAGACATTACCGCTGCGGGAATGGCAAGAAAAAGTTTTGTATACAAAGATTTCTCTCTAAACATATTCACCCCATAAATAATAAAAGATTAAGTAATTAAAAAATCCTAACAATTGTATACATCCAATACAATTAAATTATTATGCTAACTATTCATTTAATTAGAAAGGGTTGGATTAGAAAATGGACAAAAACTTAAATCTTTACTGAAAGTTTTTAATTCCATTAGTAATTTCAATAATTATCGCCATTGGATGTGTAATACATGATTATACCTTTTAAAAAAGGTACTTATTTTTTAGTAACCTTGGCGGTGATCCCCACGAAATAGGGATTAATTGGTACTATCCAAGATATGAAATTTCAAAAGATAGCCCGTCTAAAACTAGCTATACCATTGCCCACGATACAAAAAAACAAACTGAAAAAGCTAAAAATAATATGATTTTTGATAAAGTTGCCGAATACGCATTTATCGACAGTGGACAAGCCCTTATAATTTCAAGGTTTGGTAAAATTGTCCATTGACGTTACCAAAATGATACATCAAGAGAAACACTAATAAACCCTCAATCAATGTCTAAAAGTTTATTGGCACTAGCAATTGGGTGTCCCCCTAACTGAAGGTGACATAAAATCACTTGATACTCCAATTTCGGAATATTTACCGGACCTAAGCAAAGATAGACGTGGAAGTATAACTTTTAGAATTTACTTCAAATGTCTGCAGGCCTTGAACAGATTTCAAAGGATTATAAACCATATCCTTATGTTCTCTGGATTTGGACACCATAAAACATGGATAATTTCTTCCCTAGAGATTGTGGTTGTTAGAATAAATGGAAGTAAATGGCCTAAGGAACCCTTTGACCAGAGCAAAATACCAAATATGCTGATTAAATTACTGAGCCCACATCAACAATGAGCTATAAAACATCATATTTGAAAGTTAATAATAAAATGACAATAATTAGGTCTGAAAAGCGTTCATTCGACATAAATATTTCCGTAGCGATTATCGGGGGTGGTGCTTGCGGAATGACAGCTGCCCTTTCATTAAAAGAAAACGGGGCAGAGTGTATAATTTTTGAACAAGATAAAGTCCCATTTGGATCAACAGGCATGTCTTATGGAGCAATTTGCGCTGCTGGTAGTCAAATTCAAAAATCTGCCGGAATAGAAGATTGTGCAGATGATCTATACGAAGACATCTTGACAATTACAAATAGTAAAACTGATTCAAATCTGGCTCGTTTAATTGCAGATTTATCCGGGCCAACAGTCGACTGGTTGCACCAGTATCATGACATTAATCTAACTACTGAAAAAATCTGGACAGGTCTGGGGCATCGTCAACCAAGATTGCACGCGCCGCCGAACAGATCTGGAGAAACTTTAATGTCAATGCTGAACTCTGCATGCAGTAGATCAAATATTGATATTTTAACACAAGCGCGGGTCGTTAATCTTTTTGCAGATGAAACCGGTTATGTTCACGGATTACGAGTGGAACGCTCAGATGGGGCGATTGAAGAAATAGGAACACAGGCTGTTATCCTTGCAACATCTGGTTTTGGTGCAAACGCTGAGTGGGTTGGTGAAAATATGCCTGAGATTGCGACCGCGACATATTACGGTCATGAGGGTAATCGCGGAGATGGAATTGGCTGGGGAATAGAGCTGGGTGGTGAAACTGCTGACATGAGTTCCTACCAAGCTTTAGGCTCCTTGGCGGTACCGCAAATGCTTGTAATTCCTCATACTCTGCTTATTTCAGGCGGCTTACAGGTCAATAATAATGGCGAAAGGTTTCAAAATGAATTATTTGATATTTCTGGTCAGTCACTAAACATTCTGAAACAGCCGGAGGCCATCTGCTGGATTGTTTATGATGAAAAAGCGCATAAAGATGCTTTAAGGTTCGAAGAATATTTATCAGCCGTTAACCTAGGTGTCCCCAAACAATCAGAGACCACCTTTGCACTTGCTGAGCAAATGAAAATACCCTTTGAAAATTTTACTAAAACAATTCAGGCATCCCTCAACTATGTCGCCGGCAAAGGGTCAGACCCTTTCGGGCGCGACTTTACTGAAGGGCGTGGCTTGGAAGCCCCTTTTTACGCTATTCGCGTTACAGGTGCGCTGTTTCATACACAAGGAGGGTTATGTATTGACCATAACGCCGCCGTCGTAAGACCCGATAAGTCTCCTCTACCAAACCTTTTTGCTGGCGGTGGAGCAGCGCGGTCTGTTTCAGGTCCAAGTTGTCAAGCGTATCTTCCGGGAATGGGGTTATGCACGGCAGTATCACTTGGTCGCCTCGCTGGAAAAAGTGCAGCATTTCACGTATAGGATTTCTAGAACATGGAAGATAAAGCTGTAGCTGCAATAATTAACAAGATTAATACCGTTTCGGAAAAAACGCTCGATCAAGCAACAACAAAAGCCGCAAAAAAGTTTCTCGCAGACTCTTTAGCGGTTGGATTTAGTGGCTATCACGAACCTGTTGCCGCCCAACTAAGACAAACTACAAAACAATGGGGAACAAGCAAACAAGCATGCCTCATAGGAACTCAGGAGCGTCAGCCTTCAACCAGTGCTGCTTTCTGTAATGCCTTCCAGATACATTGCCAAGAATTTGATTGCCTGCATGAGGCGGCAACGGTTCATGCGATGGCGGTCTTAGTGGGAAGCCTACTAGCTGTTGCTGATAGAGAGAAATTGACAATTGAGGACGCGCTTAAAGCCATCGTTGTTGGTGTTGATGTTGCTGCTGGATTGGGATTGGCTGCAAACCAAGGTCTCACCTTTTTTCGCCCAGCAACGGCAGGTGCCATGGGAACTGCGGCCGCTTTTGGGACTTTTGTGAAATTGGATGATGTAAAACTTAAAAACTTTATGGGCCTCGTCTACAGTCAACTAGCAGGTACAATGCAAGCACATATCGAAGGGTCTGTAGCCTTGCCATTGCAAATTGGTGCCGCTGCGAGATCTGTAATTACTGCCTTGGATTTGTCTAGAGAAGGTATAGGCGGGCCGCATAACGTCATGACCGGGTCCTATGGCTATTTTAACTTATTTGAGCCAGACGCAAACTGCGAAAGTTTCGTAACCGAACTCAAAACGAAGTCACGGGTTTTAGAGTTATCCCATAAGCCTTTCCCAACCGGTCGTGCAGCCCATGCTATTTTAGATGGCATAAGAAACATTATGCAAGAAAATCATCTTGTCGTTGATGATGTCAAAGAAATTAAAGCGGCTGTGCCGCCACTTATCAGACGGCTCGTTGACCGTCCCATAAAAAATGATATGTCAGCAAGTTATGCAAGGCTTTGTATTTACTATCTTTCCGCCCTTATGATGAGAGATTTGCGCATAGATAGAAATAGCTTTTCTCCTGCCAATTTAAAAGATAACAGTCTGCGGTTAATTTCACGAAAATTAGTCTTAATAGATAATGATCTGAAAGATCCAAATGCCCTATCCCCTCAACATATAATTTTACAAACATTCAACGGACAGACTTTTGAACAGGATATCCATGCAACTCTGGGTCATCCAGATAACCCTCTAAATTATGACGATCAAATTGAAAAAATAACTAACTGCTTAAAAATAGATACACATGACGAAAGCAAAACTTATATAGCCAAAGCTACAAACCTGCTTGATATGAAGGAAGATAAATTACTTGAAGAAGTTGTTGCAAATCTATGAAATGACTAGTGCATTTCCTCTCCACCGCTGACATTTATTGCCTCACCAGTAATATAGCTAGCTTCATCTTGACATAAAAAACCGCACATAGATGCAATATCTGTAACTTTTCCTGGACGACCGAGAGGTATACGATCGCGCATCGCAGCTAAATAGGCTTCCTCACTCTGCCCTAATAAATCGCTGAAATAACTATTCTGCCAGCTCCCAAGACCTGTCGTTATGTGATTTGGGCAAACGGCATTAACGGTAATCCCATGCTCACCAAGCTCAATCGCAGATACGCGGGTAAGACCTATGAGGCCATGCTTTGACGACACATAGGATGAGGCATGCGGAAAACCAGATTTGGCAGCCTGACTAGCAATATTGATGATACGCCCGCCCTGCCCGTTTCTAATCATCAGGGGTGCGGCATGTTTTGTTAGCAAAAAGGGACCTCGCAAATTCACATTCAAAACCCTGTCCCAATCCTCAAGGCTAACATCCATAAGTGATGCCATCAAAAATCCGATTCCTGCATTATTGATTACAATATCTAGCCGCTCGTGAGTCCTATAAATCTTCGCGCATGTATCAGCGACAGAATCTTCTTGTGTCACATCGCATATAGCCGATGATACCGACCCTAGCTCTGCATTTGGAATACTCTCTAAAGCATTCATAATTTCGGCGCATCTGGTCTCGAGCTCTTTTTTATCTCCTAATCCCATACCGGTCTCTGCAATATCGGTTAGCACAACATGACAGCCGAGAGAGGCGAGTTTTTCTGCAATTGATGCCCCTATCCCCCCGGCACGGCCTGCACCGGAGATGAGCGCAACCTTGCCCCTTATGCTGTTAGACGTCGTCATCAAAGACTCTCGGTTGTTACAAATATCGGATTATCGGCGAACCCTTGAAACTCCTGCGCGACACGTTGCATAGTTTCATCACCCAAAGCGGTTTGGAATTTTTCTATGTCAGAAATGTCGATAATCTCAATATATTGATAGGGAGCTGCATCATCAGAACCGAACAGACTGATAGTTCTCAAAACTTCAAAATTTTCTACACCTGGCAATTTATTAACCAAGGGTAGATCAGTGTTTTGTGCCCAATCCTCATATGCAGTAACAGATACACCCTCTTTAAGATTAAATAATACGATAACCTTTGACATCGCTCCCTCCCATTAAGATTTCAAGTTACGGTTTTGCAATACCAAGACCTGCAGCAATAATTGCAAAAAGGTAAATAGTAAGTACGGACAAATAAACAGGCGCAATAGCTTTGCTGTAAGTCATATCCCTGTCTTCAGTCGCCCCTTTGGTCATAATTTCTGAAAAGGCAACCACAGCAGGCCGGAACTGTATATCAAGGACAACACCAACAGCAAAAATTAACCCGACACATAAAAATTTAAGACCTACCCAAACTTCATAAGCCCCAGATGTTAGCATCCAAATTGCCGCGGCTGTAACAAGAAGGGCAGAGACCCCATTTAATAAAAGATTAATGGACATACATTTAGCTTCAGTGGCCGAATTTTTAGTCATAAAGCCAAGCCATAAAATTGCGAGCCAAATACCTGCTACAATACAAATGCCATAAAAAACATAAGGGGGAATATTCATAAGCCCACTATAAGAAGCCAGAAATAATCCCGAAGGGATGATTAGAACTAGGGCAGATCGGGGAAGACGGTCAAGCACCATGCCCACAGATAATACCGTTGAACGCGTTTCGATACTTAAGTCAGTTCTTTCAGAGACCTTTGCTGCCAGAAAAACACCGACATCAGTACCAACCCAAAACACCAACAAAAGAATATGAACGAGAACCATTAAAGAGTAGATAAAATCCATCATTTCTCTCCCTGTTAATCTTCTGCTTTGTTGCCAATATTACTTCCAGCTTCAAGAATATTTTTAATCATTTTCATACGCTCAATGTCCATCGCGTTGGATGTTTCGTTGTTAGGTGTAAAAGAAGCAAGTTCATCATCATCCAACAGACCTTTATCACTTAGGAATGACTCAAGCTTGACCAGTCTATCCTTAACACTTGAATGTTCAGCCATAAGAGATAACAACATCGAAAGGAGCATGTCTATTTCAGCCTGCTCAAAAAAGAATTTGCGACCACCTTTGACTTTCTTAGAAATCAACTCAGACACATTAACCTCAATCTTTTCTGGAACCAAAGCCATACCACTGAATACCGTCAGATAGACGGCCAGTATTTTCATCAAAACTTGCATCTGCAGAAACTGCAGCTTCAAAAAATTCTTCTGACACATAGGTGAAGCGTGGCATCACAGACTCAAAAAAAGATTTCTCATGGAAACCGGCTGTACTGCACAAATCCCTATACCCTAAATCTCTGAAGGTTTTATAGAATGGCTCATTGTTATAATAACTGTCCCAATCCAAATAAAATGCATCATAAGGTGACAATGAGTCATTAGGCGGCAATTCCATATGGATCATAACGCCACCTTTTTTTAAAACTCTGAAGGTTTCATCCATAAATTTACGAATTTCTTTCACAGGCATTTCATGCAGAAACATTGACGAAAAGAGAATATCCACAGACTCATCATTAAAAGGGAGTTCTTGAGCTGATGCCTGGCGGAAATGCGCCTTTATATTCATAGCCTCCGCACGTGCATGTGCATACTGCAAGCAAGGACCAGCTAAATCCAATCCATACACTTCTGCAGATGAAAATGTTTCTTTCCAAGGCAAAGTGTTATGCCCAATCGTACACCCCACATCTACTATTACTTCAGGTAATAAATCAGGGAATTTCAGTCGAACACAATTCGCCATCGACATACCAATATCGTTGAATTGCTTGCCCATTGCGCCAAATGCGAAAACGTTGAAACCATTGTCATAAACAGCACCACCAAGGGAATTGGCTCCCTTGATACGCCCTTCATAATTCCCGGGCATTAAATGCACATCTAAAGAGGTATAATATTTTGGAAATTCAAAATCAGGGTCAAGCACCAATGATCCTTCTGCTTGATTACTATAGGATTTAACTTGTGCTTCTAAATATTCTATATTGTCATTAACTTCATCAATGACTGAACCCCACACCATCTCCTGAGCTGCACAACGAATACTACTATATCGTGAAAAAATTTCTCTTCCCTTCATAGCTTTGTGAACCTCAAAGCCATCTGAGAAATCGTTTTCACGAGCGACATTTTTTTCGAAATCCTGACGCATATCACTTGCTAAATCATTAAGAACATAAGCTCTTAAAGATGAAACAAATTTTTCTTTGTAAATTTGATCCTGTGTTTTGACTAGATCCAAACCATGCCCAAGTTTGCTATCCATTATACCCCCTCATTAAATTCCCTACTTACAAATTATCATTAAATCACGTTGAGGTTTCTATTGGCTAAATTCGATTTTCATTACCATGTTAAACCACCAACTTGATCACCAAGTGCCACTTTTATGAATTTAATTTCCACACTTTCCCAGATATTAGCTTGATAATAAGGGTCGCCTTTAAGCCATTCACGCGCTTGCTCAATTTTATCAGTTTTATAAACAAGCATTGAACCATTTATTGTCTCACCGTCATCAGCATACATAGGCCCAGCAAGTGCTATATGATCAACAATACTTGCTACATGATCCATATGCCCTTGCATATGGGTATGACGTTCTTGTGTGGCTTTTTCGCCGACTTTATCTTTGCAATAAGCAACGACAAACATTTTCCGATTTTCTGCTTTATCATTCATATGATCTGTCCTTTAGGTATGCCGGCATTACCAATAAATCCATATAGCGGCTCTCCGGGCAGAGCCTCATTAAGAATATTCTTTACCTTAACTAATTGGTCAATATTAATTCCTGTTTTTAATCCCATTGCCTCGAGCATATACACCAAATCTTCAGTAACGATGTTTCCACTCGCTCCCGGTGCTGAAGGGCATCCTCCCAGACCACAAAGGGAAGCGTCGAGCGAAGTAATTCCCTCCTCAATACCCGCTAGCACGTTCGCAAGCCCAAGACCTCGCGTATTGTGAAGATGTAATGTTTGCAATTTGTCGGCACCGACTGCAGAGCGAAGCGCCTTAACCCGTTCTTTAATATCTCTAGGATTAGCAGAACCTGTTGTATCAGCGAGCCCAAGTTCATCTGCCCCCGCAGATAAAGCCGCCTCGCCCAATTCAATGACAATAGACATATCAATTGGCCCGACAATACTGCACCCGAAAGCAGTAGATAAACCAACTTCAAAATAAGGCCTCTCATCTATTGGAAGGGTTTTTATCAATGAAGCAATGGATTGAATTTCTGATAAAACTTTTTGATGATTGCGATTTAGATTACGAATGCTGTGTTCCTCGCTAACAGATAGAGGCAGCCCAATTTTATGAACGCCGGCATCAATTGCCATCTCAGCCCCTTTCAGATTTGGGACTAGAACACATATCTCGAGTCCCTCCAGCGTTTTAGCAAACTTAACGACTTCGGTAGTTTCAGACATTTGCGGTAACATTTTTGGCGATACAAAGGACCCAACTTCTATTTCCTTTACACCCGCCTCAAACTCAGCTTTAATCCAAGCCTGCTTCGCTTTCAGAGGCATCATTCGATCGATACTTTGCAATCCATCTCTTGGACCTACCTCACACACATTAATAAAATTCATTGTACAACCCAAATAATTCTAGCTTTAATTGTTATACTAATATAACATTACAGAATAAAACTTTTAATAATTAGTTTCTGTCCTTATTAATGATTAAAAATGCAATCACCCCGTTAACAGGCATTAGAGTCGTGGAGTTATCTCATATGGTCATGGGCCCCTCTACAGGTCTTCTTATGGCAGACCTCGGAGCGGAAGTCATTAAGATTGAGCCAATTGATGGCGACAAGACGCGCAATCTTCGCGGTTCCGGCGCCGGTTATTTTTCAATGTATAATCGGAATAAAAAAAGTATTTCATTAGACCTAAAAAGTGATGAAGGTCTGGAGATTGCCAAAAAAATAATATCTGGGTCGGATGTACTAATTGAAAATTTCCGTAGCGGTACAATTAACCGTCTCGGTTTGGATTACGAAGCTTTATCAATTACTAATCCTGGTTTGATTTACTGCTCTGAAAAGGGATTTTTAAGTGGTCCTTATGAAAAACGCACTGCATTAGATGAAGTTGCTCAAATGATGGGCGGGCTTGCTTACATGACTGGTCCACCTGGGCAGCCTTTGAGGGCGGGGGCATCCGTTATAGACGTCATGGGTGGTACTTTTGGCGTGGTAGCAATTTTAGCGGCTTTATTGGAGCGAGGGACAACCGGTAAAGGGAAACTCATTCATATTGGTCTTTATGAGACTTGTGTGTTCCTTGTAGGCCAACATATGGCCCAATATGCAGTGACCGGTGCGGCTGCAAACCCTATGCCTGTCAGAATTTCTGCCTGGTCTGTTTATGATATATTTGAAACTTCGGATAATGAAAAAGTTTTCGTCGGGATTGTAACAGATAGCCAATGGCTGGCTTTTTGCGAAAAGTTTGAACTAAGTGACTGGGCTCAAGATAGAAGTTTGGTAACGAATAATCAAAGAATAGAAAAAAGGACTGAAATTCTTGAGAGGCTTAGTTCATTATTTAAAACAATGACCACAAAGCAACTTATTAATAACCTGTCGTCTTTTGGCGCCCCATTTGCGCCAATTAAACGCCCAGAAGATTTGTTTGAAGACCCTCATCTAAACGCTAATGGAGGCCTGACCTCGCTCAATTTACCGGATGGGACTGAAACTAAATTACCAAGCCTACCAATAGAAATTAATGGTCAAAGACCTTCTCTTAAATCTGATCCCCCTCAAATAGGTCAACATTCAATTAAAATTCTAAACGACTTAGGATTTGAAGACGATGAAATTCAAAACTTAATAAACAAAAAGGTCATCGGCAACGCACTAGATAAATGACCAGAATTTTAAAAAATTACGCCTATTGTGGCGACCGAAGGGTTCATTATATCACAGCTGGAAATGGACCACCTTTAGTAATGTTTCATCAATCACCCCGATCTGCTTCAGAATATATTCCGCTGATTGAAGAATGGGCAAAACATTTCACCATTATTGCTCCAGATACCCCTGGATATGGCCAATCTGATCCCCTCGAAATTACTGAGCCGGATATGACAGATATCGCAAACGCACAAATGACTTTTTTGAAGACGATTGGGATCACTCAGTTTGCGGCTTATGGCTATCATACAGGTTCAACCATTGCCCTGGCAATCGCAGGGCTATACCCCAAAGCAGTAAATCGTTTTGTAATGAACGGATTTTCGGTTCTATCTATAGAAGAGAAAGTGTCCTTTCGAAAAGAGTACCTCCCGCCCTTTCAACCCGATTGGTCAGGCTCCCATTTAGCATGGCTTTGGTCGCGCTACCGTGAGCAATTAATTTTCTTCCCTTGGTATGCCAAAAACAATGCGTCACGCATGCACTATGACATCGCCCCGCTTGATAAACTTCATCAGCAAGTTCTTGATCATTTATACGCAGGAGACGCATATAGAAGCGCCTATGGGGCTGCTTTCGCTTTTGACAAAAAAGGTTTTCAATCAAAGGTTAACGCTCCGGCATTAATTATGGCCGCCCCACCAGACCCTCTGACAGCCCATCTTGATCGCCTCTCCGACATGCCAGAAAACTTTGAACTTGTACGCCCAGAAAATCGTGACGTTGCCCATGCTGTTGCGCTCGAATATTTACGCAAAACTGATGTGCCGAAACTGAAAAATTTTCATGTCAACTCAAACACCAAAAAACCTGACACAGCAAAAACTTGGCGCGAATATTTTGGGCAGCAGAACAATTTACATTGTTTGGTTACGAATTGCGGAAAGACCCGCGTACTAGTGATCCATGATATTTTACAAAGTAGTAATTCGCTAAAAAGCCTGATCGGGACATTGGCAGATGCAGGATATGAAGTTATCGCACCCGACCTACCAGGTCATGGACTAACCAACATGCTTTCCGATACTTTTATCGAAGAACTCACAGACAATCTTGATGCGGCTGACATACTGCCTGATTATATTTTGACTATTGGTCAAAGCTCAGCCATGGGGCCTCAGTTAAAAAAGGCATTTCAAACAGCCAATCTGATAAATTTTGACTTTTTCAAACCGGCTTCAGAAAAGAGTGAAGCTTTCGCAAAAAACTACATGCCTGACATGACAGCTCAAAAATATGGTGGACACCTTCTTACAGGATGGAATTTTCTGAGAATGAAAAATCTTTTTTGGCCTTGGTATGAAGAAAAGAAAGAAAATATAATTCCTGCTCATCCCGACAGCCAACCGCATGTTCTTCAAACCGATCTCGTAGCGCTTATGCAGACAACAAAAGTGGGCTATCAACTCGCCCGTCAATTAATGCACAGTGCAGTAAACGATAAACACGAATTTGACATCTCCGTATTTCCTGATTGGGTGAAAACACGAAATGATATTGCTTTAGGAACTGATAATGTCGTCTTCTATGACAGCGAAACTAACGGTCATACCGCCCTTGTGGAACTGCTGAACAGCCTTTCGGATAAATAAGTTTTAGCCTAAATAATCCTTAACTATCACTCTGCCAGAAATTACTTTTTTTTCCCGAAACTCTCGATAAGCGCATTTGAAATTGATATTTATCTGGCCTGTAGAAAATCTTGATATATTGGACTGGCGCTTCATCCGCATCATAAACGATACGTGTTACTTCAAGCGCTGGCGATCCAATCTTTATTTGTAATAAATCTGATAACTTATTGTCAGCAGCAACAGCTGTAATGGTTTGACT
>MDTB01170475.1_pt1 | contig 22124 bp, 21 predicted proteins | sample 811161 | NCBI WGS metagenome assembly MDTB01 (sample SAMN05326650, study PRJNA326480) | marine metagenome | isolation source: seawater | place: Mediterranean Sea | collected 2009 | reverse complement strand
TACTAACTATAGTAATAGAGGCAATAGCCAAACAGCTGACGACAAAACAAAGGATCAGAATTTTATGGAAAATATTGGAAAAGTTTTTAGGGGAGATTGATGAGTAAAGCAGTGTGTACAACTTCACTCTTAGGATGTTCATGTGGTTCATCACCAAGTCCATTAATGGTTCTACCAGTTAATGGAGTTTCTACCTCATATTTGCCAGCAGCAAATGCTCTTGATCATTTGCCTTTTCTAAATATTCTTCCTTTTGGAAATTGTACAACTACTTCTAATCCAATGGTTTCAGCAGCTGGAGGTTCCCCAGTCCCTTGTATTCCGATGACATTTCAACCGTGGAGTAATACAGCTACAAAGGTGACAATTAAAGGTCAGCCTTCAGTAATTGATAGCTCACAAGTTAAGTGTCTCTGGGGTGGCAACATAACTGTTCAACTAGCTACACAACAAATAGTTGATAAAACTTGAAATGATAATTTTATGGTTATAACTTTTTCATTCACAACACGGCTAAAGACCATTGCAATTTTCAGCTTATTTTTGATTTTTTCTGGTTTAATTCTACTTGGGTATGAATTAGGTAGAAGAGCGACAATCTCAGATTTCCAAAAGCAACAAACAAATGTTAGCGCCAATCCTGTTTCGACGGACACAAATAAAAATTCGACTGAAGGGTCGAGAAGATGAAAATAATAAATATTTCAAGTTTATTTCTAGTGCTAGCTATTTTAAATGCATGTAGTGTAATTGAATTACCAGCAAAAGCTTACGATACTGCCAAAGAGTTTGTTTTTCCATCAGGAGAAAAATTAAGATGGAAAAAGGTAAGCATCGGTGTAGGACAAAAAGCAAATAAAAATTTTCCAGTTGCAGTTGATATCATAATGATCTTTAAAGAAGAATTAGTTAACCGAATAACAGAATTACCTGCAAATGATTGGTTTAACTCAAAAAAATATATTGTCAATACATTTCCAACAGGTTTGGCAATCAAGAGTTGGGAGTTGGCACCTGGAGACACACTGCAGATACCATCTTCTTTTTTTGGAGAAAAAAGAGTCTTTGCAGTTTTTGCATATGCTGATTATTTCTCAGAGGGAGAACACAAAATCAGAATTGATCATCTGAAAGGAGGGGTTGTTCTTGAATTTGGTATTGATGGGTTCTTTGCTTATAGCATTGGAAAATAATAAATTGAAAGGCATTTAAAATGAAAATTCCTAATCGAATTCAGTGGCATGAAGGAATGCTTTTATCTCCTCAACATTTCCAAGTTGAGTCTGCTAGAGTTGACGAAATGATCGCTTTGCACACTATGGCAGTAAACTCAAACAACTGGGGTGTTAGAAAATGTAGATTCGATGTTAGTCTTCTTGCTAGCGGAAGATTAAGAATTTTAGAATTAGATGCTTTGATGCCAAATGGTTACGCAATCGAGCATGATGTAAATGCTCCGGATTCTGACTTACTAGAGTTAAATTTAGATGAGTTTAAGGATCACCTTAAAGATAAATCATTAGATGTATTTTTGGGTATGGCCACCAGAAGAAGTATGAATGACTCAGACGGCATAAGTATGTTCAGGTCATTAGTTTCCGAACCTGTTAAAGATGAAGTTTCAAATGCGGTTGATGCAAACATTCCAAGACTAAAAACAGTCTTAAGGTTATTTGCTGGAGATCCTCCTCCTGGCGTTTTTACATCTTTTCAAATTTGTTCAGTTGTCAATGACAACGATGTAATCCACCTTGGAGATACTTTGTCTCCTATGGTTGACTTAAAAGCTGCACCTAAATTACTGGATGAAATTAGAAATTTTATAGAAACTTTACGAGGTAAAGCAACTTTCATTGCAAGGCAAATAAATGGCCAACAAGATACTCAAAAAACTGAAGAAAAATTTTTTTTAACACAAAGATTAAATTCATTAGTTAGTGCTCTACCTTTATTAGAAGGAATAATTCAATCAAAATTTATTTCACCATATTCTATGTATCTTGGGCTATGTAACATCCTGGGTTCATTGAGCCAAATTAGGAGTGGCTCACTTCCACCATCACCACCTGCTTATGATCATGCTTCGCCTCATAAAGCATTTAAATCTTTATTAGGTAATCTTAATAATTTGATTAATGAGGTAAGTCAAGATTACCGTGAAATACCATTTGTTTGGAATGATCTTTTTTTTGAATTAGCGCTAAGGAGGGAATGGATAAATAAAACTCTAATTATTGGTACAAAAGGATTAAAAAGTTCTGATGCAGATAAATGGTTATCGTCTGTAATAATTGGAGAAAAAAATTCAATGGAGGATTTGAGAGAAAAAAGGGTTTTGGGTTCCAAAAGAAGAAGAGTTAAAGATGTGGATGACTTGCGTCTTAAAAGCTTACCTGGAATATCTCTTTTTGAAATACTAACTCCAAAAAGTTTATCAGAAGAAGATAACCGTTTAGTTTTCACACCATCAAATCGTGATGGCATTATAAATAAGCCTGATTCACTTCTACTATTTGTTAAAGGGTAACTTTAAAATGGGAAAGTTGATTAGACCTTTAAATGAGCCAACTTTTCGTACTCATCAATTCAATTCTGAAACTAAAAGTCCTATTGACACAGAAACTAATGATATAAATAACGATTTTCTGTTAGCACAATTTCGATTATTTGTTGATGAAGTTCTAAACATTATTAAAACCTCTAAAATTCCTGAACCTAATGCTGTTGAAATTACTAGTGAAAAAGTTGGTGCTGATGGAATAAAAAACAATAAAAATAAAATTGACGACGTAAATGATTTACCTGAGAAAATTCTTGCTCATCAAGTAAATAAATCTATACGAAAATTTATTGATGTCCAGGATATGGAGTTGATGAGAAGAGGTTCGAGGTCAGAACAAAATAAATTCGAAGATGCAAAATATTTAAAGGCAGCAGTTGCTGATGAGCTACTACTAACAAAAAAATGGCCTGGTCAAAAATTTTTTACTGATTATTTAATTGAAACTAGTATTTTTGGAACATCTATTGCAGGTGAAAAAATTTTTGATGAAATAGAACTTATTTTAGAATCTCCTCCAGGTAGAGAACCTGAAATAGAACAGTTGTACTTGTTTGCCCTAGCAATTGGCTTTGAGGGTAAATATAAGGGATTCAATTCTGAAAAAGAAATTAATAATACTTTAAATGAATTATTCAGTCATATAACAAGAAGAGAACCAGCACTAGGACCAAAAAAAGTAGATTCTAAGCAACAGTTGCGATTGTTAGGGAGACAACCATATCAAAATACAATTTCAAATATTAAACCTATCAGGATTTTTAAAATAAGTAAGCAGTCGATAATTTTCTTAATTTCTTTTATAACATTATTGGTTCTATCAGAAGTCTTATGGGTTTGGTTTTCATCACCATTAAGAAATTCTCTCAACCAAATTGCAATTATTACAGATAGCCAGAAATTTAAAAATAATGAAACAAATTTTTTTGTTCCTCTAGAGAAAAGAGAGACATTAAATGGGTAATAGTATTTCTTTAATTTGGATATTTCTTATTTTACTTTTGGGAATAATAATTTTCGTCTTAGCTATTCGCTTTGGAATAAAAGAGGCAGATAAAAAATCAGTCTTCAGACCGTTAGATATTAAGCTTTTAAGAAAAATTTTTAAGAAAGCTACAAAAATTGTAGAAAGTAATATTGCTTCAAAACAAAAACGATATCAAATACCTTGGATTATTTTATTCAATGAAGGAGACCAAGATCAACGTTTGCCCCTTGAAAATGCGCAAATGACAAATGCATTACCTACAGATGATACTTACAGAATGGAAACAAATTCATTCATATGGCATTTTTTTAATCGTGGGGTTGTAATTGAACTTCAAACACAGGCTCTTAGATCAGGAGAGTTCGACGACGAGACTGAGCCAAGATGGGAAGAATTTTTAAAACTTTGTGGATCATACCGTCCCCAGAGACCTCTTGATTCAATTGTTATTTCAGTTCCTGCAAAACTTCTTTTAGAATCGAGTGAAAGCGAAAAAGCAAAATTAGAATTAAGAAATTTAGCGGAATCATCTAGTAGAAGGATATGGATTGCACAGAATAGATACGCCATGCGATTTGCAGTTTATCTAGTGATTTCCGGTTGTGAGGAATTAGAAGGTTTTCAATCATTTGGAAAATGCTTACCAAAAAAAATGCAAGACGGGATGTTGGGTTGGTCCTCACCTTATAATTCTGATGTTTCATATCAGTCAAGTTGGATTGATGAGGCTTTAAACTCAACTACATCGACAATTTCTAATCTTTCTGCTGAATTAGTTGCGTCAGATACACGATCAAAATCAAATTTAGATACTTTTTTACTTCCCTCAAAAATTGAAATGCTGAGCGAGGGATTAAAGGTTTACACCGACAGTTTGATGGGCATTAACAATTTTTATGATCCCTTTTACTTTAGAGGAGTTTATTTCACTAGTGATGAGATAAAACCATACTTTTTAAAAGATATATTTGAAGAGAAGGTTTTTCCGGAGTTTGGTCTTGCCAAAGCAGCACACTCCCAAAGACTCAAAAACCCTTTGATGAATGGAGTTCTCAAATGGGGGTTCATAGGGTTTGTGGGTGTTTGGGGTATTGGATTGATCTTCTCAACAGTAAAAATTTCAGAAATTATGCCAATCTTAACTCAAGGAATAGACGGACTTAATAAAGATACTCGTCAAAGAAGTAATGCATTAGCTTTAGGAGAATCTTTAGATTTTTCCTGGTACAGGAAGACTGCAATTGCTTTGATGGTTGGTTTAGAAGAATTATCGGCAGCAAGATTAACACAAGGTGATGAACCCTTTATAATTTTTATTCCTGGTTCATGGCCAATCTTCGATGATCTTTTCTCAAAAGTAAGAAAAAGAATTGAATCCGATTTTGGAGAGATGGGTCTTAATACATTTAAAAGAGCCTTAGAATTAAAAACCTCTCAAATTACAGGCTCAGATTATGATCAAATATCGGGTAAGCTGATCAACATAGATAATTCATGTACCGCACCTAAAACTGAAACAACTTTACTGGATAGTAAGGTGGTAGATACATTAGATTTTAAATCTATTAATGAGTTTAAAGCTTTAAATGAAACTGCTAATAAATCTAATGAACTTTTAAAAGCTATTAGTGCGATGGAAAGATTGAAGTCACCAAGTAGAAGTAGCACTGAAGATTTGAAAACTTTGACAAGATATTCATTGGACACTGAGCTGACCGGTGATTTGAATGTGATCATTGGATTGTTTAACAGATCAACTAATTTTTCTCAAAATATAATTGATACAGAAAATATAAGTAATGCACTCAGGTGTTCTGTCATTAATGGAATTATCGATCTAAATAAAAAAATATTTTTAGCTAATCCTTTGATTGAGACTGAGAGAGAAATTGTAGACGCTGAAAATTATTTTTTATCTTTACCTCTTGAGAATAGAACAAGTGATGAAATACTAGCTTCCCTTAATGATCTGCAAAATTCTATTGGAAAACAGGAAGTTTTGTTGCAAAGAGGTGGCGGGCTATGGATGACTAAAGAAAATTTCACAGAAAACAAAGATTTCAACGAATTTTTAAAAAAGATTTCAAGTAATAAATTATTAGGAAAAAAACTAGCAGATAAAATTAAAAGTAGATTTGAAAAAGATTTTGCAGCTATGAAAGTTTCATATAATTTAATTATGGAAAGAAGTGGAACTGAGATTGGTGTTGTGGCTTCAATTGACAAGAACGGCAATGAACTTTTTGTTCAAACACCTGAACGTATCTCAATTAGAAACGCAGTTGACAAATTATTAGAAGAACCGTTTATGGTTTCTACATCTGCTTTAAACCTTAAGCTTACACAGTCTGATGCATTAGGAGCTCTTGTCTCTTGGGATTCAAGTGCTTTGAATGAGGCAATTAGACTAAAAAAATACAGATCTCAAATAATTTCTAAGGATGTTCCTCTTTTTCCAGAAGTATATAGATCAGCTGCCAAATTAATTATTGATCAACAGATCTCGTTAAGACTAATTGATCTTTTAGAACAATCTCATTATCCTATCGATGCGAATATTCTAAAAAGAAATAGTTATATAGATAACATTAATTTATATGAAACTAATTTAGAAAAATTATTAATTCTTGAGTCCCTTATGGTGGAAATGAAAAAAATTGAGGATGCAGAAACTCTCAATTCACTTATTGCAAAAGATGCAATTACTCGTTTAAAGTTTATATCAGTAAAATTTAAAGAGTTAGGTTTTATGGAGACTATCGAAGGTTCTTTATCCAAATGGCAAGGAGGATCTGGTCTGATGAGAACTAGTTTTGGAATTTCTGACAAAATCGAATTGAGCGAAGTATTTGATTCTCAAGTTTTAAGAATTGAGCAGCTTACAAATCTGGCTAAAATATACTTAACTGCAATTCCAGAGGAATTTATGAGTTTGAAGGAACTAAAAAATTGGAACAGTATTAATAAAGAAATTGATGCATATAAACTTAATGACTCAACTGGAGTTTTGAGAAGATTTAAAAATTTTCTTACAGATTTGACAGATTTTTCATTAGAGAAATGTGACATTATTATTGAGTCATACAACCCTAAAGTGGATTTCACTAACTTCTTTGCAATGAGATTTATGAATATTCATTCCTCTGTAAAGAAACGATGTAATGCCATTAAAAATCAAACCCTCAAAGAACAGTGGGCAATTTTTTCGACGGGCTACGACAGGTATTTAGCAGGATTAAAACCTTTTATTGACGCAAAAAAAGTAAATATTAGTCCTTTAAACTATTCTAAAAAAACAAATTCTAGTTTATATGATCTTTATGATTTTTTTTCTAGAACACCAGACAAATTTGACATGGAGAATTTGTTCCAAAATAAAATCGATAGAGAAAATGCATCAAAATTTTATCAATCAGTAAAAGGAATAAAGAAATTTCTTAAGCCAATTATTAGTGAAGCTAACCAGGATTTAAAGGCTTATGATGTAAATATTAGTTTTCGAGTAAATCAAGATCAAGAAATATTTGGTAACCGAATAATAGATTGGAAGTTAAACGTAGGTAGTAATTCGATAGGTTTTCGAGATAAACAAGCTTCCTTGAGATGGGAGCCTGGTGACAACATATCAGTTTCATTTAGATTCGCTGCAAATACAGCAGCTACTCCAGAAAGTGATCCTAATAATCCTTACTACCAATCCAATAGTAAAACTGCAACCTACAACTTTAACGGTACTTGGGCATTATTTGATCTTATTCAGATGCATCGAGTAGAAATTGCAAATTATAAAAATAGCATGTCTAATCAGTATTTAAAATTTGAGTTTCCTGTGATTCTTAAAAGTAAAACCGGTGAAGTCACCATTGAAAGAAAATCAAATGCAAGAGTTTACTTAATGATTAATTTGATAGATCCCTTATCAAAAAAAATACTTGAGTGGCCAAAAAGTTTCCCTATTAAATCCCCAACATTGAAAAATTCATTAGCTGATAACTCACAAAGAAAAGGTATAGTATTTTGAAAAATGAATATTAATAATAGTGATCATCTTATTGAACAAATTTTAAAACCCATAGATAAGAAGCGACCATGTGGAAACTGGTCAAGATATACAAAAGAATTCATGGCATTGCGACAAGCTAGAGAGGAAGATGATCCTAATCTACCGATGGGAGACTGGGAAAGACCTTTAATTAAAGCTGATTGGAATAAGATTTCTGATAAATGCATTGATTTTTTGCAAAATAATTCTAAGGATTTGTTGGTTGCAGTATGGCTCTGTGATGCGCTAATTAGAACACATCAAATTAATGGTTTAAGAGTTGGTATGACTATATTGGAAAAATTAATTTCGAAATACTGGGAAACTATTTGGCCAGTCATTGAAGAGGATGACATTGAAGGAAGAATTTCACCATTTATTTGGCTAAATACAGCTCTAGTAACAAGATTAAATCAAAGTATTGTTTTATTAAAACCAGCAGTTGGTAGAACTAAATCACTATACCTTATGGATTGGGAAAAAGCATTTAGAAACAATTTAAATAACGGGAGTACAAGAGATACGATCAGAGATAGTACAAATCACGGAGATATTGATTGGTTATTAGAGGTTCAAGATAACTCAAATAAATCGTTAATTATAATTGATGAAATTTCAAAAAAACTTGACCAATTTTTGAAATCTGAATCACCATCTATAAATTGCTTGAAAAAAACAATTGGTAGTATTTCTAGTTTCTCAGAATCGTCAATTAAAAAAATAAAAAATGAGGAAAAATTTATTAATAAAAATACACAAAAAAAAGATTTTCAAAATAATGATACTAAAAATGTAAACGATAAAAAAATAACAGAGTATGAAGTCATAACAAAAAAAGAGTCAGAATATGAATTAACACTTAAAATAAAGAATAGAGATGAGGCATACAGTGAATTAAAAAAAATTGCTGACTTTCTTCAACAAATTGAGCCACACAGTCCTTCACCATATTTAATCAATAGAATTGTCAAATGGAAAAATATGTCGTTAGAAGAACTAGCTGACGATGCAAAGAAAGATAGTGCGTTCAATGGTTTTTTTGGAATGGTGGGTGAAAAAAAAACTAATCAGTAGATATTTTTTTACTACTATCATTTCTTATAGGTTTACCATTGATCGTCCCAATCACTGAGTAATTATTATCGATGAGTTCTTTTTTAGAGTTTTCATCAATTAGTTGAAGACGAGGGTTTTTATTTTTTTTATTATCAATGATTAAAGATTTACTTTGGGTTTTATCAAATGTAGTTTCATTATTTTCACCGGAATGAAACTCTAAATTACTTTTAGTTGTACTATTTAAATTAGATGATTCATTTCTTTTATCAAAAAGACGTGACTCTATCTGGTCGCAACCAACCATTGTAAAAATACTAATTATTAATAAAATAAGGTGAAATCTTTTCATTAACTAGAAATATTAAACGATTAAATTTATCTACAAAAGCACTACATGAGATTATTAATTATATCTATTATATCCTTTTCAATTTTCTTTTTATGGACAAAGGGTAACCAAAGTTATGAAAATTCACGAGAAGTAATTCTTGCAGATATTATTATTGATCCTTCTAAACCAGCCAACAATATAATAACCGATAGAAATTACAGTCTTGCTGAAAAATTTTGTTACCACTGGTTTGGTAATATTGAGGAAACTAATTGTAGAGACGGTAAGAAACTTAAGACGGAAAACTTTAAGAAAACATTCTCAGAACAACTTAAAGAAATTTTCAAAGAGTTTGGTTATAAAAATCATAAATTTCATAAGCAATTAGACAAAAATATTTCATGGGAACATAGCATTAATTTTTGTGAGAATAGATTAAACGAGTTAATATTTCTGAGAAGCGAATTACTATTAATAGAAAATCCAAATATTAGTATTAAGACTCTTGTATTCTCATTAGATGAAAAAATTTCTTTAGTAGAAGAGAAATTAACTTATCTGAAAACTAGTTTTGTAAAAAAAAATGAATTAGAAATTAATGATTTCAAAGTTCTTTTTGATCTTTTACTCACCTTAGAAGGTTACACTTATTCAACTAACAGTGGAGAATTTAAAAAAACTTCATGGGATATTGCTAGGGTTTTAGATCAACCAAAAAATTTTAATGAAAAAATAAGTTTAAATGCAAATATAAACAAAGCACTACCATTTTTATTAATACTTCCAGCTGCATTTTTAGCTTACGCCATGTCGTCTTATGTAAAACTATACGGTAATATCTGTATTTTGGTGACCACCTGGCTAATGTCGTTAGGATTCTTATTTACAGTAGATGCATCTGTAAATTATGGTCGAACCTCTCCAATTTTCTTAGTCAATCCATTTTTAAACCAGATTAATAGAGAAGCTTTAATATTATTAATCAGTTATATCGCAATATTATGTGGCTTTTACAGTAAGAATTTATTCGAAAATCTTCTTTTTAAAGTAGAAAATAAAATTATTTACTCTTGTTTAATTGGTATTACCATTGTCACTTTAAGTTATGCTTTTGTAAGCCCAGCGCTTGGATCTGAGTTCTTAAAAATTGTAGTGGTAATTTTTGCTTCAATCACCACCTATCGCCATGCTAGAGAGTACTATCTTGCCAAAAAATATAGTCTAAATAATTTTACAATCTTAAAGATAGCAAAAAAATTGCTAAAAAAAACAAAAAATAATCAGTCCGAAGTTTTAGCCTCAGAGTTTATTTTTGAACATATATTTAAATCTTTTTTGAGTTTAATATTTGTAAGTGCTATAACCCTCACTTTAGCGTCACTGGTTTTTGGAGATTTAGGTGGGGCATTGGTCATAACTCTAATTTTAATTGTATTAATTTTTTTAATTTTTGGTACGAAACTTGCGTTAATTGGGATAAGTGTTTTTTTATTAATATCACTCCCATTAACTTTCACGAATAAAGTTCAAGAACGAATAAATTTGATGCTAGAACCTATGTATGCGACAGTTAGCGATTTTGCTAGAGTAATTGGTTTCATTAAAGCATCTGGTGAGAATGGGTTTGGAATTGGAAAAGTTGCGTGGTGTAGTAATGAAGGAATATGTTTGCCTTTACAAGTATTAAGTGATTATGTGCCAACTTTACTAGTTGGTTCTATAGGGTTTAAAAATTCAATTTTTATTTTTATTATTTACGTTATTCTTTTTTTATTTATTGCTATAAAGTCTATTTATTTCTTCCTTTTGCCAAGTCAAAAATACAAATTAATTGGAATATTTATCTTCTATTTATCTACTGCTTATCTAATTCAAACCTTAATAACCTTTTTTGGTAATTGGAGAATAATACCTTTAACTGGATTAAGTATTCCATTTATGAGTATTGGTTTGTCATCGAATATATTTCCTTGTTTTATGGTAGGAATATTTATATCTATGAATATCAACAGAAATAATAAAGATTAATAGTTAAAAAAAAATAAAGAAATGGAAATTACATTTACAAAAAAATTTATTATCAAACTTTTGATAGGTATATTATTTTCAGTTTTATTTTTATTAATTTTCTCCATAATTTTTCAAGAGAATTATAAAAGAAATTATCAGCAAGAAAAATTTAAACCTAAGGAAAGAATTGAGTATTTAAGCAATATTTCAATTGACTCAAAAAATTATTTTTTTTATTTAGACCAAAAAAAAATCTCATTATCATCTGAAACTACAATTTTAATAAAAAATCTCAATTCTATTGGCTGTACTATTCGGCAGAAGGCATTAATATTTTCAAATTTACTAATTGATGAAGAAGAAAATAAGTTGTTTCAGACTAAAAACTATATAGATTTTTTAAATCACACAATAATCAAATATTTTATAAAAAAAAGAAATCTTAACTGCAGTCAATTTATAAAAGACATAAATTTTCTTAATTACCTATCAGTTGTTGGATTAAATGCTGGGGAAACAAATCCTAAATCAATAATTGAAAGTCATTTAACTGAATACACATCGTGGGACTGGAAATCACCTTGTATTTACTATAGTGATATTGATAGCAGTAGTGATTTGATGTATCTTTCTGGACCGCTTTCAAGTTGCATAAATAACAAAAAATTTATAGAACTATCAGATATAAAACGTGCAAGAGAAATAAGGGTGTTGGGCAACATTATAAAAAAACAGCTTTCATCAATTCCTAATAAAAATTTTGAATATTTTAAGGATGAAAAAAAATTTTTAGTGACCCTTGATCCTCATATACAAGGATGGTTGAATATATATAAAAAGTGTTTTGAAAATCTACAAATGTGTGAATTTCTTTCCTTAAAAAATATATCAAAATTAAATAATGTAAGTGTGATCGTAATGAACAGAGATGACAGTTCAATACTAGGTTCTATCTGCGTTGGTAAACAGTGCAACACTGCTGGGTTGAGTGTTTACAGTGATTTAGCCTCTCTTTACACTAGTTCACCCCCAGCGTCTATTTCAAAATTGTTTTACGCTCTTCCTTTAGCATCATCAAAAAAAATTGAAAAAAAAATGCTATCAAGACAAATTAAAACATCCGGTCAGTTGGATCCTAAAATTGGTAGAAGAAATGAATGGTGGGAAAAAAAGGTTATATGTGACTCAGATAATCTTAAAAGTTGTGATAATGTTGTGAACGTTGTTAGGCTTGCAAAAATCTTCGGTATCTCTACAAGTTGTCCTAATACTAGTGATGATAGTGAATACAAACAGTTAAATGAGTTACCTGGTAACTTCTACTGTGGAAGAATAAGTTTAGGTAAATCAAATCATTTATCAAATTACCCGTTTAGTCAAAATACTATTTCCGGTTTTATGGGATTCTTGCCATTAACTGACAGATTTTTTTTGGATTCGGAAGGTACAGTTAAATATGTAAGATGGGAGGAGTATGAAAAAATTAGAAGAAATAAAAATCTTAAATCATTAAAAAAAGAATATCTTAATACTTCCAATGTAATACAGTCAGTATTAGGTGGAGGTGAATCAAGAATTAGTGCTTTAGGAATGGCAGCATTAATAGCGCAAATAAACCAACTGTCAAATAAACGAAATCCAGTATTACCAAGCTTAGTGAAAATTAAAAGTAAAATTAGAGATAAAGAAATAAATTTAATTAATAAACCGATTTTTGATTCTGATTTTAAAGCAGCTAAAAATGTTATTTTGGGAATGCAAAAGGTAGTTTTACCAGCAGAAAATGGTTGGAAAGGTGACGGAACAGCACATGCATCATTTAAAAAAGTCTTCAAAAAAAATTGTCCACAAGATTGTCCAATACTAGGAAAAACTGGGACAGTTAGTTATAAGGATAAAAATTTTGTCGGAACAACATTGTTTTCTGGATTAGTTGATTCTAAAGGAATGATGAACAAACTAAAAACTATAAAGGAAATACAAAATTTAGCAATTGGGGTCATTGTATTTTCTCAATCAGATGATACCGGTGCCCACCATGCCTCTCAATTATTTATGTCTATTGTAAAAGATTTATTTTCAGATAATATTCCTAGTGAGCTCATTGCTGAAAATAGATTAATAATTAACAAAAAATATTTAATAAAAAATGAAAATAGAAAATAAAAAAAAAATTCAAAATCAAATAGTTTTTAAATCAGATGAGACAGTGGAGGAAATTATGCTTGCTGCTACATTGTATTTAAAATATTTCTTAAAAAGAAAAATTAAAATAAATTTTGGTATACCTGAAAGAATTTACATACAACTTGGAGAAAAAAAATTTAAAGAAATATTTTCTGATCAAATTTACGAAATAGCTGAAAGTAAAAATAATTTATTAGATGTATACGTTATTAAAATAGATGAGGAAAGTTCTAAAAAAGCAATTGAAGTTTTTGAAGTATCGGTACTTTAATTAAGTTCATTTTAAAAGGGAAAAAAATGTTATTTTTTGATTTATTTTTTAAAAAAAAATTAAACAAAAAACATACTAGTCTTAAAACTCATAAAACTGATGAGTTTGTTGACAGAATTTCTGTTGAATTAACTACAGCAGCAGTTGAGGCAATTACAGAGATACTACAGCTTAAGGAAGGTAAGTACTTAAAAAGTATTTTAGAAGAAAGTTTTTTTCCTTTGCAGTCACTTGTTTTTATACCTAGTGATTTTCAAACTGCCAAATCAGTAGAAGAATTTATTAGAATCCATAAAGCTATTGATAAAAATTTTAAAAATAGTTTTTTGCGAGGGGTTCTGCAATCAGAATATTGCTCAAATAGAGGTGGAACAGTTATTGTAAGTGAAGATTTTGTACCTGAAATCCAGTTGGATGAAAAAAGTATCGAAAACCGTTCAGATGAAGAGAATTTCCAAATTTCTTTAGGAGGAAGAAAAATTCTCTTCAGAGCTGAAGCAATACTAGGTACTCCTATTAGGAAGGAAGTCTTCCTACAGTCAAATAATCTACGCCAATCCCATCATAATGTCTTGGACCAAAAAAAGAGGAAAAAAGCAAAATTATTAATTTCTGATGGTGATGGACACAGAGAGGTAGATGTAGTCGTTCCTTTTATAATTGGAAGAGTGCCAGGAAAGGATTGTTTGGACTATGGTGTGGAGCCAATTCATATTAATGCTAAATTTGTTTCACGAAGACAAATGTTTATTTTTGAAATGATAGAACAGGTTTTTTGTTTAATTCCAGAATCAGCTAGTTTGACATGTTCAACACTTAATGGAGAAAGACTAAAACCTGGAAAAGTTTATTCCATAAACTCTCATACTGGCGATCGGTTTTATTTTGGAGTTCCACTTGACCATGACGGTCCAATAACTGGCAATACTGATCCAAGTGAATTTCCAATTGTTGAAATTATATTTGACAAGAATTTTAAACCAACAACTGGAACTCCCTTACCAAAAATTGATAAATAAATATGATTGAATATGGTTCTAAAATTAATTTGACTAATTCAGGTTTAAAAGGCTTTGATTCTTTTTTTTCAACCAAAAACTGTTTTGTACTGTGTGATGGAGCAAATAGTTGTGTTAATGGAGGCATTTTTGCCGAGAATCTCTCAAAATCAGTAGCTTTAAATTGGTCATCTAAAAAAAAATTATTTGGTAATAGAAAGAAATATCTATATTCATTTCTTTTACATGAACATAAAAACTATTTGTCTAAAAAGCTAGATGCAGCCTCGACATTAGTAGCTCTTGGCATATTTGACGATAATTTTGAAGTTTTTTCGGTAGGGGATAGCTACGCAGAAATTTATTTTAGGTCTAACACGAAAAGTTGGATGAAAATATTCTCAATGCCTAGAGACATTAACTTAAATGGAGATCCTTGGCAACTAATAGGATCAGATGTTTTTGAAAAAATAAATTATAAAAATTTTAATGATCTAGGAACATATTGTATCTTTCTACTTACGGACGGAGCTGGAAATTATTTACAGGACAAAAATTTACTAAGAATACTGAATACTATTGGTGACAAAACACCTGATTCCTATGACTTAAACTATTTATCAACGGATTTAGCATTTGAAGCAAAGTTAAACGGCAGCAATGATGATATTTCAGTTGTTACATTGTTTGTGACTATGTGAATAATAATGATAAATTTTAATCACACAAAATCGTTTGATGAACAATACTCGCAATCAAGAGAGGCTCAATTAATTGAGTATTTGAATCAAAGGGGTGCATCTGTACCAAAATTAATTTCGAATAATCCTTTGCATAGAAAAATAGAAATGGAATTTGTTGGAAAATCATTAGACAAAATTTTTATTGATTATAAAGGTGATGAAATTAATCAAGATGTCTACGCTTTTAGATTCCTTAGGAATTCGATAAAATTAGGGGTAAAAATAGCTGATCTAAAGGTATGGCATTATGACCTGGCTCTTAGGAATTTTACTGCTTTTGATGATTGTCTTAGTAAAAGTGAAACTGTTTATCTAATTGATTTTGGTGTTGCAGTTTCAAGATTATTCCCCTTGCAAAAACCATTATGGTTAAGACCAGACTCAAACATTCATCATAAAGACTTAGTCTATGCATTAGAAAGAGATTGGAAAATTTTTTTTAAAAAAAATGAACTTGATACTCCCAAAATAATTGATAGTGAATTTTCTATACCCATTCAAAATTATATAAATTACTGGCATCATAATTTCTTCGTTCAGGAAATACAAAATCCTTTATGCATTATTAGTCATAGTATAGGAATTATGGTTGATGACTTTGTAAATAAATACTCTATTTTGATAAAAAATTTATCAAAAGTTCAACAAATAGAATTAAACATTAATTCTAAATCCTTAAAAAATTTAAACTCTAATGATGAAGCAAAATTTAGAATTAATGAATTGGTTAAATATTTAGATATACTTATTCTTGATCTAGAGATTTTGACAGGATTAACTCCAAGACCTAGTCTTCAATTTAAAAATAATAAAGATCATTCATTAGAAAATTTTAAAGATTCTATTTGGTCTATAGAAAATAAAAGATGGTGGATATATATTAAAAATTTAAAGGTAAATTCTATAATATTTTTGATGACTGTTTTCTGTTTTTTTTATGTCGACCATGTATACAGTCAAAAAAATATTTTATTATCTGAAAGAGGCTTTTATATTTCGTTAATTGCAATAACTTTGTCGCCATTTACTTTAATTTCACTATTTTTACATAATAATTATAAAATATTTTTTAGAACTTTCATTACAATAGAAATTTGTTGCTTAGCTTACTTTTTATATGAATTAATATTTGGTAACTAATTTAAGTTTTTGTGAATTAGGTTAATATTTTATTTTCTATATGATGTTTAAAAGTTATATTTTTTTAGCCTCACAAGTATTATCTTTGATATTTTTTGAACCATTGGTTAAAGAGAAAGATTCACACTCTTTTTCTTTTTCAAAGCAATAGCTGATATGTGTATTGTCCGGCTGTTTTGCACACCACATGACTTCAGTTGATATTTCTACTGGTAAAAAAACTAAAATTCCAATTAGACTTGATATCATAGTCAACTCTTATTAATTATTTATTAACCTTTTCAGTACAATTATAGAATCGGAATACTTGGATGAAACTTAAGTGAATAGTGGTAGAAGAATGTTTGGTATTGTTTTAATAGCCACAACTATTTCAGCCGTTGGTGGATGGGCTGGGTATTATGTTTATCAACAAAGAAGAAAATATGTTAAGCAAAAGAGAAGAGAACGAAGAAGAGCATACAGAGGTTCCAACTCTATGAGAAAAGGGTCAGGGAAAAGAGCAGGTGATGCGGTTGATGCTTGGAAAGATCAATTTAAAAAATAAATTAGTAAATTTTAATTTTTAAGCCATTGAGCATTTAAAGATATTGCCCAATTAGCTTGATTAGATTGATTCAACAAAGTTGATAAAATCCTATGAACTCCTTGCCTGTTAACTGAAAGTTTTACATTTGTTCTATCTTTCATGTGAAAAATAATTTGCCATAAACTTCCCTGATTGATTTCTATAGAATGGCACATTTGAACGGTGTTGTTTTGAACTAAATCCATATCCGCTTTTTTCTTGGGTGTTGGATCAGAAGGCTTTTCTTTAGCTTGATTGTATTCTTCTGATAATATTGCGGCAGGAGTTAATGATATTTCAGTATTTTTTACTTGATGTACTTCCGTGGAATTTTCAAGAAGCTTAACTAATTGTGAGCAAGTTTTTTTACATAAAAGTCTTGTAATCCAAATTTTGATTTCTCTACCATTTGAGTCAATCAATCTTGACCAAAGCCTGTCCTCACTATCAGAATAGCCAAACGTAATGGAAGAAGTAATTTCGTTGATAACATTCCCTTTTGATCCAGTATGTAATAGAGATACTAATTAAAAAATAAAGGTTTAAAAAAAGAATTCATAAATTTAATAAGTGGTAGGCCGGGCGGGGTTCGAACCCACGACCAATGGATTAAAAGTCCACTGCTCTACCAGCTGAGCTACCGACCCACTATATTAAATACTTTATATTGAGATCATGAGCTAGGTCAAATATGATTTACTTCAAACTTTATCTTGCATATAAAGTATACCTAAATATGTACCTAAATAAATGGACAATATTGTAATTATAGAACTAATAGATAAAAATGATATACCACTTAAACCATGTCCAATTGAACATCCTACCGCTATAACTCCTCCTATCCCCATTAAAACTCCACCAATAGTATGGTGGAAAAAGTCTTGTGAAGAAATAAATCCTTCAACTTTAAATGTATTTTGTTGTAGTGCTGAAAAATTTGATCCAAATAATGTTCCGATAACCAAACATATTCCAAAGGTGACTTTTTTACTGCTATCAGTCCAATACATTAATAATTCCGCAGAGTATGCTAAGGGTCCAACATAAGTAAAAGACTCCAATGAGTTGGAATTAGTACTTAAATATGCATATTCAAGAGTATTTGGATGTTCTTCAATGAATCCTACGTTACCAGTTATAAACCAGCCAAATGGAATTAAAAAGCCCAACACCACAGATAGAATATATTTTTTCTTAGGCAATCTTAAAATTTTTTTTTCATTTAAACCATCAAAAAATAATAATATAAACAACAAAAATAAACTTAGGATAATAAAAAAAATACGAATTTTGTTTTCATCACCGAAGAAAATTGAAAAAATCGATATCAAATCGATATATTGGGGAAAAGTAAGGTTAATTTTTTCAAAAAAATTTACCCTAATAGGAGCCAATAAACCCCTTAAAGTAACAATTGCACTTATGGAAATAGTTAAAATAACAACAACTGCCTTAAGGTTCCCCTCACCAATTCTTATTAGTGCTCTGCTTCCACAACCAGAAGCTAAAACCATTCCAAAACCAAATAATGCTCCTCCAACCAAATTTGAAAACCAATAAACCTCACTGGTGGAAATTACAGTGGAATCAAGCCTGATAGCATTAAATAAAATTAAAATCTGGGTGGATGCTATTGCCGTTAAACATGCAACAATCCATATTTTTATTCTAATGAGATTCTTGTAAATTAGGAAATCAGATATGGCACCTAAAATACAGAATCTAATTCTTTGTCCTATAAAACCAAACATGGTACCGAGAAAAAAGCCACCTATTACAACAACATTTTTTAACTGAACGATCTCCATTAATTATAATTTCTCGGGTGTAAGCTGCTTAATTCTCTCCCTTGCAGTCAGAGCAGCATCGGAGGAAGGTGCTCTTTTTATTAATGATTGAAGAGTTTTGATAGCATCTTTTATTTTTCCAGCTTCAGTTTGACTTGCAGATAAAGTTAGCATTGCATCAGGTAGTTTTGGATAGTTTAGATGATCTTTTTCAATACTTCTGAGGGTAACAATTGCTGAATTATGGGCCTGTACTGCGTAGTAAGCAAGTCCTTTTGCATGAAGAGCGTATGCTGTTAAAGATGATTCTTTGTATTTTTTATTGAATTTTTCAAAAAGTTGTATTGCAGCAGAATAATTACCAGATGCCATCATCTCAGAGGCTTCTTCATACATTTGTTTTTCAAAGTTACCTACTAAAATTTCTCGACCTGAGACTATTACAGCTTGAGGTTCTAAAGAGGATATTCGAGATTTAATAGTGTCCATTGTTTCCTCTAACATCTTTAATTTATCAGTAAAAATCTCATTGTATTGTTGAGTCTCCTCTCCAAATCCTCTAAATCTTGCAAGTTCAGAATTAAGTTGTTCAATATCATTTACCAATTTAAGTCTTCCTTGTTTGGAAGATTGAATTTGTTCATTTAATTGATTCGTATTTTTTTCTAATTTTTTTTCTATAGTATTCAACTTTTCTCTAATCTGTAAAATTGCTCTTCTTGCTTCTTCATCTTCCAGAAAAGCAATTGATTCTGAACTAAAAAAATATATTGGAAAAAAGATTAAGATAATAAAAACTTTTGATTTACTAGCAAATATTCTTTTCATAAAACTCTCACTTAATTGTTAAATCAGCTCTTCTATTCTTTTCCCAAGCCTGAGGTGATGAACCAATTGCAATTGGTTTTTCTTCTCCGAAACTAATACCGTCAAGTCTTGTTCTTGAGACACCTAAAAGCTCAAGAGCTCTAAGAACTGCCTCTGCTCTTTTTTGACCAAGTGCTAAATTATATTCTGTAGTTCCTCTCTCATCGGAGTGTCCCTCGACAAAAAGGTTGTAGCTGGGGTCCAGTTTCATAAGTTCATAAGCTAGTTGAATTAACTCCTGATATTTATCTTTGATTTTGAAATCATCATAGTCAAAATAAATAGAGGGTTCATAAGATTCATATAGAGCTAACTTAGTTTCAATTGCTCTTTTTTTTTCTTTATTAAATGGTTTAATCGTTTTCTCAATAATTTTATTTTTTTCAGAAGGTTGAGTCGAAGACCGATCATCTATAATTGCATCTTCTATTGGTGCAACACCTACTTCATTTTCAGTTACATTTTCGTCCAAGCTAATCGATGAACAACTAAAAACTAAAAATAAGCTAAACAAAACAAAAATTTTTGACAAAACATTCTTAACTAAAATACAACTAATTTTACTCAGATTCTGACTTTCACCGGTTAGCATTACTTTTCCTTTCAATTCAACTTCAAAGAAAATCTGTTAAATGTATAAAAAAATTAAGGTAATTTGCCCCAGGCTGGACTTCTAATATTTCCAGATTCCATAGTTATCCTAGTTTTGACCTTACCATCCACTGACACTGCTGAGAGAATTTCTTTTCCACTAATTCTGCTCGAAAAAATTAACCATCGGCCATTGGGAGCAAAACTAGGAGAATCGTCTTTTGGGCCACCGCTCAAAATCATCTCCTCTTTCGAATTTAAGTTCATAATTGCTATTACAAAATCTCCTTCTATTGAAGTTACGTATGCTAAATAGTTACCATTTGGACCTGCAACTGGTCTGGCATTAAATTTACGATTAAAAGTGATTCTTTTCGGATATCCATTTCCACTGGAATTAATTCTGTAAATTTGTGGGCTTCCACCTTGATCGGAAGTGTAATAGAGGTACTGTCCATCATGCGAATAATTTGGCTCAGTATTTATAGCTCTTACCTTGGTAATTCTTTTGAGATTCTTGCCATTTTTGTCTGCTGAGTATATTTGTGAGGAACCATCTTTGGTTAAAACAAAAGCGAGTTTTCTTCCATTTGGAGACCATGTCGGTGAACTATTAGAACCTTTATAGTTAGCGATAATGTTTCTTTTTCCTGTCGATAGTGTATGAGTAAAAACTGTTGGTTTACCTGTTTCAAAAGAAACATATGCAAGCTGGTCACCTTTTGGTGACCAAGCTAGTGAAATTAGAGACTGAGAAGACTCTAGTGCGGGTCTCTCATTATGTCCATCAGAGTCTGAAACTATCAGTAAATGCCTATTTTTTTTTCTTATGACATATGCTAGCCTAGTTGAAAAAAAACCAGGTTCATCAGTTAATGATTCTAGAATAAAGTCAGAAATACGATGGGCGATTGTTCTAGCCTCATTTTTCTTGTCTTTTGTTTCTAGTGATAAGCCACCAAGATCAATTGACCTTAGAGTGTCCAACAATCTAAATCTGATCGTAATATTTTCTTTACTTTTATCTAAACTGATATCACCGATCAGCAATGCGTGAGTCCCGAGATTACGCCACTTATCAAAAAAAACATCTGAAATATCGACATTTGTATTTAATGCTGGATTAAGTGGTGGTAGAGGAAGAATATTAAAGGATGCAGTTCTTCTTAAATCTGATTGAATAACATCATTAATAATTTGACCAAAATTTTGTTCATCTTTCGAATTTGTTTCAAATGGAGCCAATGCAATGGGAATTTGTGTTTGGCCAACTCCAGTTATGTCAATTCTTAGTGATTGACCAAGAAGAGAGGAAAAATTACATGCTAAAAAAACAAAAAAAATATTGTGAGTCAAAAATTTTGTAAATTTCATTGCATTTCTTTTAGTGTTTTTAATTGTTTTAATATTATACGTTTAGGTAATTATGATAAAAAGTATTAAATGTATTTAATCTCTTGGTCTAAAGCTTAGTTCAAGAGAATCAGGCGCACGCTTTTTTTTGAGGTTTAATATTTCTTTTTCGGATGGGTCTGGAAGAGGAACAGATCTTTCAATTGCATTAGCTACAGCTGTATCCCAATTTTGGTTACCACTTGATTTAATTTTTTCAACTTTTTTTAACCCTTCAACTGTTCTTGTAACCTTAAAAATGACCTCTGGATTTCTATTGGTCTTAGTGATGTCGAATACTATTTTTCGTCTAATTGAAGATCTTATTCTTTCAGAATAATTACTTAACTGACCCGTTCTTGTTCCTATATCTGACCCCCCTGTAAGTCCAGCTTGTTTTTTTGAGTCTAATCCATTGTCATTAATTTTTGCATTAATATCCAAACCCGACAAACTCTTTTTTAATCTCTCGAGTTCTGCACTTCTTTGTTTTAAGATAAGCTTAGCTTTTTCCTTAGCTAATTTTTCTTTTTTAGCTTTTTCCTTAGCTAATTTTTCTTTTTTAGCTTTTTCCTTAGCTAATTTTT
>MDTB01143181.1_pt1 | contig 22125 bp, 23 predicted proteins | sample 811161 | NCBI WGS metagenome assembly MDTB01 (sample SAMN05326650, study PRJNA326480) | marine metagenome | isolation source: seawater | place: Mediterranean Sea | collected 2009 | reverse complement strand
TTAATGAATGAACCTAAAATGCTTTTATTGGATGAACCAACTGCTGGAATTAATCCAACTTTAATTAATGGAATTATAGATAGATTAATTAAAATAAACAAAGATTACGGAATAACTTTACTAGTTATAGAGCACAATATGAGAGTAATTATGAGTTTAGCTCAAAAGATCTTTTGTTTAGCGCACGGCAAAATGTTGGCAGAGGGCTCACCAGATCAAATTAAAAATGATAAGCGAGTTGTTGATGCTTATTTAGGAGCGCAATAATGGTAAATCAATATGATGTTTTAGGTAAAGCACCTGGTTTAGAAGAACTAAATAAACTTTCTAAAGAAAATGTTCATCTAATTATAAGAGGTTTGAATGCGGGTTACGGAAAAATGGAAATTCTTCATAACTTTGATTTAACTGTTAGCAAAGCTCAATCATTGTGCTTAATAGGACCTAACGGAGCAGGTAAATCAACAATACTTCACTCAATTTATGGTTTTACAAATATTTTTGATGGTAAAATTGAACTAGATGGAAATGAAATTACCAAATTAACCCCTGCACAAAAACTAAGTAAAGTTGGTATTGCTTATATTTTACAAGATAATTCAGTTTTTCCTGATATGACAGTCGAAGAAAATCTTTTAATGGGTGGGTACATTAAAGAAAAACAGGACGAAGCATACGAAGAAGCTGAAAGAATTTTTCAAAAATATGAAAGATTAAGAAATAGAAGAAATCAGCCTGCTAAAGTTTTATCAGGCGGTGAGAGAAGACTATTAGAAATCTCAAGAGCGTTAGTTATGAAACCGTCAGTTTTATTAGTAGATGAACCTTCTATTGGTCTAGAACCAAAATATATAAATATGGTTTTTGAAATTTTAGAAGATCTTCAAAAAGTCGAAAAGAAAACTATTATACTTGTAGAACAAAATGCTAAAAAAGGATTAGAGTTCGCTGATATTGGATATGTTTTAGTTTCAGGTCAAACTGCAATAGCCGGTAAAGGCGATGATCTTTTAAAAAATCCAGATGTAGGAAGATTATTCCTAGGTGGATGATAAATTCTAAAGTTTTTTTCCGAGGATTAAATTCTTTAAAAGGCTCAAGATCTCCAGCTATTCCTTTAGCAGCATGTTTTATTGCTCTAGGAGCTCTATTAAAAGATGCCGGTTTCAATTTACAACAAAGCGCTGCTTCAAGTTTATTTACTTATGCATTGCCTGGTCAGTTAGTAATGGCAGAGTCTTTACTATTAGGCGCATCATTACTAAATATTTTTATTGCTGTGTGGTTAGTAAATTTTAGACTTTATCCGATGACAGTTTCTCTATTCCCACTTTTAGTGCATAAATCTCAACCTAAATGGAAATATTACTTGTCATGTCATTTTTTAGCAGTTTCGTCGTGGTTAATTGCAAAAGATACTTATCAAAAAATAAATAAAAAACACAGAATAGATTTTTGGATAGGAGTTGGAATTGGAACTTGGTCAACTGCAATTTTAATGACGATCACTGGATATTTATGCGCTGAATATTTGAACAAAGATATGATGATTGGTTTAGCAATAGTTAATCCAGTTTATTTCTTTTGTATGATGATTGGAGCAATGAAAAACATTAGTATTTCAATAGCTGTAATACTGGGTACTACTCTTGGTCCCTTGATTTATTTATACTCTTCAGAATGGTCATTATTATTTGCAGGTTTAATTGCTGGAACTACTGCTTTTATATTTGGAGAAAAAAATGGAGTCTAACATTATTATACTTGCTATTGTTGCTACTTCTTTAGCTACGTTTATTTCCCGATTTATGGGTGCTATCACTTCAGAAAAAGTTAGTGTTAAATCTAAAGTATTTAATTGGTTTAACTGTGTTGCTTACTCAACTTTAGCCGCTTTATTAGGTCGAATGATAATATTTCCTGCCGGGATGCTTGCAGAATCTGAATTAATTATTGGAGTATTAGTACTTTTTATTTGTATTTCCATCTTCATATACACTAAAAAAAACTTAGTACTTCCAACTGTGTTTTCTGCTATACTTTTATCTGTTTTGTCAAGCGTATGAGTTTAGAAATCAAAGAACATAATAAATCTAAAAGAGTAAAGATTATAAAACTTAAAGAACAGGACTTAGATAAAATTATATTCCCGTTTAAAAAACATAGTATTACCTCTTTAGAATATAAGCCATTTTCAAGATTTAGTTTAGCTAAAAGTCTAGATGAGGTTTTTGAGAATAAGTTGGGGAGTTCATTAACAAAGGTGCTTAACGATAGAAACACGGGTACAGCTATTATTGAACCAGAAATAAGTAAAAAAAAATTTGATAAAGATTTTTTGGTTAAACTTTCAACAGGATTAGCTTATTTAGTAGGCAATCCTAATTTTGACTCAATGACAGGAAAGTATTACGCAAGATTTTATGTTAAACACCAAGACAGCAGTGACTCTTATTTAAGAAAAGCATACACAAATTTAGATCTTCATACTGATGGTACTTATGTAAATGAAAAAACAGACTGGTTAATAATGACAAAAATGGAGGAGCAGGGGGTTTCTGGTGGTGAAAGTGTAATTTTGCATTTAGATGACTGGGAACATCTTAATGAGATGAGCAATGATCCAATAGGTCAACAAAACTTTATATGGGGATCTCCTAAAAGTAAAAATATTGATTATAAGGTTGAGCACCCTGTTTTTACGAAAGATAAAGATGGAAAACCTGTAATATCTTATATAGATCAATTTCCTGAACCAAAAAACATGAAGCAAGGTTTATTTTTACAAAAACTTTCTGATTGTTTAGAAGAAAGTAAAAAAAAAATAGAGCTTCCACTTCCTGTAGGATCTACAATATTTTCAAATAATTATTTTTGGTTACATGGAAGAAAGCCATTTAAAGAGAATAATAACTTAAGTAGAGAGTTATTAAGAATTAGAGGCACTTTTTTTTCTTAAATTAAATTAGTTTACAATCTCACGTATTTTTTAGTTTTATCTAAAGCCCAATTCTTTGGTCCATTAATTGCTATAAAAATAAATCCGCCAGCCAACCCAAAATTTTTTAAAAGTGCTATAAGTTGCATTTGGTTATCTAAATCCAAGTGAAAGATTAAAGCAGTTGCTACAGAAAATCCTGCTAATAGAATTGCTGATAATTGGGTTTTAAAACCAATGATAACAAAAATAGGTAATAAAATTTCTAAAATGATGGTTGGCCAAAGTAAAAATCCTGGCACACCAAATCCCTCCATCCAAGATACAGTAGAATCGTAATTAAAAATTTTATTAATTCCAGACAGTAAAAATACTGACGAAATAAAAACTCTTGCTATAAGATCAAATAAATTTGCCATGAGGTATTTAAACTTATCAGCAAAAAGAAGTCAAAAGGCAATTTTCAAGAAAATTTGAGTTTATAATTTTCTTTATTAAACTGCTTACCTTGGTTATTCTGTAGAATTAATGAAATTAGGCTTTTTAGGAACAGGTTACATCACATCTTCGATAATTGAAGGCATTTTTAAGTCTAAGCTAAAGATTAAAAGAATTTATATTTCTCCACGTAATAAATTATTAGCAAAAAAATTAAGCAAAAAATTTGGTAAAATTAAGGTTTGCAAAAATAATCAAGATTTAATTGATAGTTCCAATTGGATTTTTTTAGCTATAACGCCGTCTGTAGGTCATAAAATTTTAAAACAACTTTACTTTAAAAAAAATAAAAAAATAATAAGTTTTATTTCAACGATTAAAATCAAAGATCTAAAAAATTATACAAAGAATAATAATATATCTCGTGTAATACCTCTTCCCTTTATAGGTATGAAAAAAGGACCAATAATTATTTGTCCCGCAAATAATAGCTTAAAATTTTTTTTTAAACATTTAGGAAAAGTTTTTGAAGTTAAAAATGAAAAATTATCAAAGGCCTTTTGGTCTACTTCTTCGTTTATGGCGTCATATTACAATCTATTGTTAACTGTAAGTAATTGGTTGGTTTCTAAAGGAATTAAAAAGAATGAGGCTGAAGAATATACTAAAGAACTTTTTTTAGCATTATCAGAAGACTCAATATATAAAAAAAACTTATCTTTAACAAAACTTGTTTTAAATTCACAAACACCAGGAGGCACCAACGCTTTTGTACTTCGAAAACTTAAAAAAACAAAATTTTATCAAGTGCAAAAAAAAGCTTTAAATAATATTTTTAAGAAATTTTAGAAAGGAGATAAATTATGGAAATTTCATACAATGATTTTAAAAAGGTTGTAATAAAAGTGGGTACAGTTTTAGAAGTTAAAAAAAACGAAAAAGCGAGAAAACCTTCATTAGTTATTAAAGTAGATTTTGGTAAAGATTTTGGCATCAAACAATCATCTGCTCAAATCACTCACTACTATAATCAAGAAAATCTTGTCGGTAAGCAAGTCATTGGAGTTTGTAATTTTCCAATTAAAAACATTGCAGGAGTTGTTTCGGAAGTGTTAATTTTAGGAGCGATTGAAAATGATGGTAAAGTTGTTTTAGTTCATCCTTCGCAGAAAACTGATAATGGATTAGATATCGCTTAAGATGTCTTCGCAATTATTTTCATTAGTGCTTTTTAGTTTGGTAGCATCTCTATCCCCTGGTCCAAACAATATAATGACTTCATATACTGCATTTAATTTTGGAATTAAAAAAACAATTCCTACAATGTTAGGGGTTATAATCGGATGGACGTTGCTGGTCATAATACTTCAAGTTGGCTCAGTTATTATATTTCAGAGATTTGAAATAATTCAGAAAACGATTACACTTTTAGGCTCAGTATACTTAATATACATGGCTTACAAACTCTCATTTTCGTTTCAAAATTCACATAGTGTAAATTCACAGCCTGTAACTTTTTTAAACACATTTTTTTTTCAATTTGTTAATCCAAAGGCTATAATAATTGCTCTTACTGCTATTTCGATTTTTATAGATCCCCAAGTGGACTTTTTAATAGACTCAATAACTCTTACTATAATATTTTTTTTGATGGCTGTTGGAAGCCAAGCTGTATGGTGTTTAATGGGAAAATATTTGAGAAAATTTGCCACAAGCGATCGATTTATTCAAAATTTTAACTATACAATGTCTTTTTTGCTTATAGTTTGTGTTATTATGTTTTATGTATAGCGCATGAAATTTAACAGTAAAAATTCATTTAATTCACTAGATACTATCAATTCATCCGGTCGAGATTACAAATACTTTAACTTAAAATCTGCTGAAAAAAACGGCTTAGAGGGAATATCTAGACTTCCAAAGTCATTAAAGGTTTTATTAGAGAACCTTTTAAGACATGAAGATGAAGTAACAGTAGATAAGAATCAAATTTTAGCTTTAAAAGAATGGCTTAAAAATAAAAAATCAAATATTGAAATAGCTTATAGACCTGCCAGAACTTTATTACAAGATTATACTGGCATTCCAGCTATTGCAGATCTTGCTGCAATGAGAGATGCTGTTAAAAAAAAAAATAAAGATCCAAATAAGATCAATCCATTATCTACAGTTGATTTAGTAATTGATCATTCAGTTATGGTAGATGAATATGCGTCTGGTAAATCATTTAATAAAAACGTTGAAAAAGAATTTTCTAGAAATGGAGAGAGATATGCATTTCTAAAATGGGGTCAAAAAGCATTTGATAATTTTAGAGTTGTGCCTCCAGGCACAGGTATTTGCCATCAAGTTAACTTAGAATATTTGGCTAGAGTAGTTTGGTCGTCCAAAAGCGGTGATGATTTTTACGCTTATCCGGATACTTTAGTAGGAACAGATAGTCATACGACCATGGTTAATGGTTTATCTGTTTTAGGATGGGGAGTAGGTGGAATAGAAGCAGAAGCTGCTATGTTAGGTCAACCTATATCAATGTTAATCCCAGAAGTTATTGGAGTAGAGATTAAAGGAAAATTGCTTGAAGGTCTGACTGCTACAGACTTAGTTTTAGCTATCGTTGAAATGTTAAGAAAAAAAGGAGTTGTAGGAAAATTTGTAGAATTTTATGGAACAGGTTTAAAAAATCTTACACTTGCTGACAGAGCAACGATTGCTAATATGGCACCTGAGTATGGCGCAACATGTGGCTTCTTTCCAGTAGATGAAGAAACATTAAAATATTTAGAACTCTCTGGTAGAAGCAAAGAAACAATAGAGCTTGTAGAAAAATATTCAAAAAAACAAGGTCTTTGGGCAAGTGAAGATATAGAGTTCACAGACACTTTGTCTTTAGACATAAGCACTGTTGTACCAAGTATTTCTGGACCCAAAAGACCTCAAGATAAAGTTCTATTAACTAATTCCTCACAAGAGTTTGCTAAAGCTTACAAAGAAAATACAAAAAGAAAGAAACCAGTTGAAGCAAAAGTTTCTGGAGCAGATTTTAAAATAACCGATGGAGATATAGTTATAGCAGCAATAACTTCTTGTACTAATACTTCAAATCCAAGTGTAATGATAGGAGCTGGTTTACTAGCAAAAAAAGCTGTAGAGAAAGGATTAAAAATCAAACCCTGGGTTAAAACATCTTTAGCTCCTGGATCTAAAGTAGTGACAGATTATTTAGAAAAAGCAGGTTTAAATATATATTTAGATGAACTTGGTTTTAATTTAGTAGGTTATGGCTGCACTACTTGTATTGGAAATTCCGGACCTCTTAACAAAAATATTTCTGATGTAATTCATAAAAAAAATTTATATACAGTTTCTGTATTATCGGGAAATAGAAACTTTGAAGGAAGAATAAGTCCAGACGTTAAAGCTAACTATTTAGCTTCACCCCCGCTTGTAGTTGCTTTTGCTTTAGCAGGAAATATGAATTTTGATATATACAAAAGTTCTCTTGGAAAGGATAAAGAAGGTAGGAAAGTTTTTCTTAAAGATATTTGGCCAAGCAATAAAGAAATTGAAGACATAATGCTAAAATCAATTAACGCGGATATGTTTATTGATCGTTATTCAAATGTTTCTAAAGGTCCAAAAGAGTGGAGTGATATTAAAACAGTGGATAGTAGTATTTATAACTGGGAAAACAATTCTACTTACGTTAAAAAACCTCCTTTTTTTGATAATTTATCAGATAAGCCAGAGGGATTTAAACCAATCAAAGATGCAAGATTATTACTTTTATTGGCTGACACGGTCACTACTGATCACATTTCTCCGGCAGGAAATATAAAAAAAGATAGTCCTACAGGCGATTATTTTATGAAAAATCAGGTTCAACAAAAAGATTTTAATTCTTATGGGGCAAGAAGGGGAAATCATGAGGTAATGATGAGAGGCACTTTTGGAAATATTAAAATTAGAAATGAAATGGCACCTGGCACGGAAGGTGGATTTACTACTTTGCAACCTGATGGAAAAGTTATGAGCGTCTATGATGCTGCAGTTGAATATAAAAAAAGAGGAAATCATTTAGTGGTGATGGCAGGAAAAGAATATGGAACAGGATCCTCTAGAGATTGGGCTGCCAAAGGTACTAAATTGTTGGGAATTAAAGCGGTAATAGCAGAGAGTTTTGAAAGAATCCATAGATCAAATTTAATTGGGATGGGTGTTTTACCTCTTCAATTCAAAAAGGGGTTTGATAGAAAAAAATTAAAAATTACTGGATCTGAATTAATAACAATAATTGATATAGATAAAGGCATTAAACCAAGAGATGAAGTGTCTTGTGAAATCAAATACAAAGATGGAACAATTAAAACTATTAAATTGCTTTGTAGAATTGATACACAAAATGAAGTTGAATATTATAAAAATGGAGGAATTCTTCAGTACGTTCTACGTAACATGCTTAATTAATGAGAAAAATTTTAGTAAAAGTTTATCCTTCTAAAGCAAATTTAAAAAAGAAAGATCAGTTAGCCTGGAAAATAGCTGAAATTGCATCAGATAAAGCAAAAATAAATAAAGATGCAATAGAGATGGTCATTAATAGAATTATCGACAATGCATCGGTGGCAATTGCTTCATTTAATAGAAAACCAGTTATATCAGCCAGAGAAATGGCCTTAGCACATCCAAGAAAAAAAGGTGCAAATATTTTTGGATTAGATCCTAAAATTAAAGTAGATTGCGAATGGGCTGCATGGGCTAACGGAACTGCTGTAAGAGAGTTAGATTATCATGACACTTTTTTAGCGGCTGATTACAGTCATCCAGGAGATAACATTCCAGCCCTTTTAGCCGTTGCGCAACAATTAAACTGTAATGGTATGGATTTAATAAAAGGAATAATTACAGCTTATGAAGTTCAAGTAAATTTAGTAAAAGGCATTTGTTTACATGAGCATAAAATTGATCACATTGCTCACTTAGGACCAAGCGTTGCAGCAGGCTTAGGAACTTTATTGAAATTAAATACAGATACTATTTACCAAGCTGTGCAACAAGCTTTACACACAACTATTTCTACAAGACAATCCAGAAAAGGAGAAATTTCAAGTTGGAAAGCTTTTGCACCTGCGCATGCAGGAAAACTTGCAATAGAAGCAGTTGACAGGTGTATGAGAGGAGAGGGCGCACCGAGTCCCATTTATGAAGGCGAAGATAGTGTTATAGCATACGTGTTATCTGGACCTAAGAAAAAATACTCTATACCTCTTCCTAAAATTAATGAAACAAAAAAAGCAATTTTAGAAACTTATACTAAAGAACATTCAGCAGAATATCAATCTCAAGCATTAATTGATCTAGCAAGAAGTTTAAATAAAAGAATAAAAAACTTATCAAATATTTCGAAAATTATTATAGAGACGAGTCACCATACACATTACGTTATTGGCACAGGATCTAAGGATCCACAAAAAATGGACCCATACGCGAGCAGAGAAACATTAGATCATTCTATTATGTATATCTTTGCTGTCGCTTTGGAAGATGGATCTTGGCACCATATAAAATCATATACACCTCAAAGAGCTAGAAGAAAAAGCACTGTGAATTTATGGAAAAAAATCTCTACTCGTGAACACTCAAAATGGACTAAAAAATATCATGATCCAAATCCCCAAAAAAAATGTTTCGGAGGAAAAGTAATTATCAAGATGAAAGATGGATCAAAAATTATAGACCAAATTAACGTAGCAGATGCTCACCCGGCTGGGAAAAATCCTTTCGGGCGAGAACAATACATTAATAAATTTAAAACCCTTACTAAAGGAATTATCTCAAAAAAGGAGTCGGAAAGATTTTTAAGAATTGTTCAGAACCTAAAAAATCTTAAAAATAAAGATCTTAAAAATTTAAATATTCAGGCGATTCCCAGCTTTAAAAAGAGAAAATTTCGAACGAAAAGCATATTTAAATAATAATCAATTTTATCAATTAAAGAGACCGATGTTGTAAAAAAGCAACATAAAAATGGCGAATTTATTGACTTTTTTAATACAATTAAAACTAGAACATTAGTTTTTAAATGGACAATCATTTAAAAAAACAATACTCATTATGGACGATCGTTAAATTTAACAAAGAGAGTATATACTATGAAAAAACTAATAATCACAGTTTTAACATCTATAATGCTGACAGGTACGGCAGCACTAGCAGGTAGTATTCAGATTGGAGTTAAGGCGTCTCAAGCTTTTTTAGAAGCATCAGGTACTGAGACAACAACTGCAGGAACTGTTACTGGCGGTGCAGCTAACACTAACTCAACATCGGTTGATAACGACACACCTTTAGCAGGAGCATATCTCGAGTACAGTTTAGATAGCTCTGTTTTTGGTCAAGAAGGTAATGAAATTACTTTTGGCGCACACATGACATTCGGCTCTGCTGATGTAAGTGATAAAATTTCCTCAAGAACTGAAACAGCGGAAGACGCTGCTGGAAGTGGTTCTACAGGATCAGTAACTTACAGCGCACAGGGTGAAGTTGAAAATTACGTAAATTATTATGTGGAAGTACCAATTGTCGGATCTATGTTTGCAAAATTAGGTTATTCTGAAATTGATGTGATCACTAGCGAAGACCAAGACCACCACGGTTCTTATGGCAATGCTTCTCTAGATGGTGCAAATTATGGTATTGGATTTAAAGGTATGTATGGAAATTACAACTGGAAAGTTGCTTATGAAGCTACTAACTGGGATACTTTAAGTCTTACATCAACAACATCAAACAAAATATCTGCTGATTTAGACGTAGACGAATTAGCGTTGTCAGTTGGCTATAGATTTTAAATAATTTAAATTATTTATAAAAATTAAAACCCGCTTATCTAATAAGCGGGTTTTTTTTATGCTGCTTCGTTTTTGTATTCATCCATTGATGGACAAGAACACACAAGATTTCTATCACCATAAACATTATCGACTCTTGCAACTGGCGCCCAATATTTATTATTTTTTACATATTCATTTGGGAAGGCTGCTTCCTCTCTTGTATATTTATGTTTCCACTCGTTAGATGCTAATTCAATATAGGTGTGGGGAGCATTTTTTAATGGATTATCGATTTTGTCAAATTTTGATGACTCAACTTGATTAATTTCATTTTTGATTTGAATTAATGCGTTACAAAATTTATCGATTTCCTCTAAATTTTCGCTTTCTGTAGGTTCAATCATTATAGTTCCTGCAACTGGCCATGACATAGTTGGAGCATGATAACCATAATCAATTAATCTTTTTGCTAAATCCTCCTCAGAAATTCCTGAACTAGATTTGATTGGTCTAATATCAATTATACATTCGTGTGCAACATTTCCGTTTTTACCAGTGTACAAAACTTTATAATCTTTAGATAATTTTTTTGAAATATAGTTTGCATTTAAAATTGATACTTGTGAGGCTTTTTTTAATCCTTCAGCTCCCATCATTTTTATGTACATCCAAGATATCGGAAGAATACTTGAACTTCCCCAAGGAGCTGCAGACACTGCACCCATTCCATTTTTTGGTCCTGATTCTTTAATGATTTCATGTCTTGGTAAAAAATTAGCTAGATGTTTAGCGCAAGCTATAGGACCCATACCTGGCCCACCTCCGCCATGTGGTATACAAAAAGTTTTATGTAAATTAATATGACAAACATCTGGTCCAAATTTTCCTGGTTTAGCAATTCCAACTAATGCATTTAAATTAGCTCCATCCATATAAACTTGTCCGCCTTGTTTATGAACTACATCGCAGATTTCGATTATCTTTTCCTCAAAAACTCCATGTGTTGAAGGGTAGGTAACCATTAAAGCTGCTAAATTTTTAGAATATTGTTCAGCTTTATTTTTTAGATCTTTTAAATCTACATTACCGTTTTCATCACAATTTATGACCACGACTTTCATTCCACACATTTGAGCGCTAGCGGGGTTTGTTCCATGAGCTGAATTTGGAATTAAGCATATATTTCGGTTTTCTTGATTGTTGCTTTTATGAAATTTCCTTATAGTCATCAAACCAGCATATTCTCCCTGAGCCCCAGAATTAGGCTGTAAGGAAACAGCATCAAAACCTGTTATTTCTTTCAAATCGTTTATCAAATCGTTAAAAAGAATCTTATAACCTTCCATTTGGTATGTAGGCACAAAGGGATGCGGTAATGAAAATTCTTTCCAAGTAATTGGCATTAGCTCAGCTGTTGCATTGAGTTTCATAGTACAAGAGCCTAATGCAATCATTGATCTATTAAGAGCAATATCACAATCCTCGAGTTTTTTTAAGTATCTTAGCATTTCAGTTTCTGAATGATATTTATTAAAAACTGGATGAGTTAAATATTTTGAAGTCCTAGTAAGATTTTTAGGAAGATTATTTAGTTTTACCTCAACGTCTTGTTTAACAGTATTAGAAATTCCAAATATTTTTAATAACAAGTTTACGTCATTAAGTTTCTTCGCTTCATCAAAAGCTACTGATATATTTTTGTCGTCGACTTTTCGTAAGTTTATGTTTTCATTTAATGCAGCTTGGTAAATAGACTTTGTTTTTTCATTTGTTTTAATTGTAACAGTATCAAAAAAGTTATCTGATAAAATTTCATAACCACCTTTTTTAATTTGATCTGCAAATATTTTTGCTAATTTAGATGTTCTATTGGCTATTTTAAGTATTCCTTCAGGTCCGTGATATATTGCAAAAGCAGCAGAAATTATTGCTAACAAAGCTTGGGCAGTACATATGTTGCTTGTCGCTTTATCTCTTCTGATATGTTGTTCCCTAGTTTGTAAAGATAGCCTATAAGCTTTTTTTCCATGGCGATCTTTTGAAACTCCTATGATACGACCTGGCATTGATCTTTTAAATTCCTCTTTCGTGGCAAAAAAAGCAGCGTGAGGTCCTCCATATCCCATTGGAATACCAAACCTTTGAGCGCTACCAACTGCAATGTCAGCACCAAGTTCAGCAGGTGTTTTCAACTTAGCCAATGCGAGAAGATCGCAAACTAAAATAGCTTTTCCATTTTTTTTATGAATTAGACTTATACTTTCGCTAGGATCTTTAATTTCTCCTAAAGTATTTGGATAAGATAAAACTCCACCAATAATATTTTCATCGATTTTTACGAGGTCCTTTTTTTCATCACCAATTATTAACTCTAACCCAAAAGGCTCTGTTCTTGTTTTAATTAGATCTATAGTCTGTGGGTTGCAACTGTTTGAAATAAATATTTTTTTTGAATTTGTTTTATCCAATCTTTGCGATAGACCAACTGCTTCTGCTGCTGCTGTTGCTTCATCTAATAATGAAGCATTTGCAATATCCATTCCAGTGAGATCAATTATTGTTTGCTGAAAATTTAAAAGCATTTCTAGACGACCCTGGGCTACTTCAGGCTGATACGGTGTATAAGAAGTGTACCATCCTGGATTTTCTAAAATATTTCTTAAAATTACGTTAGGAGTGATAGAGTTGTAGTATCCCATACCAATAAAATTTCTAAAAATTTTATTTTTTTTAGAAATTGATTTTAATTTTTTTAATGCATCATTTTCAGATAATGGTTCATTTATTTTAAGATCGTCTTTTAATAAGATTTTTTCTGGTACAGTATTTATCATTAAATCATTTAGCGAATTATATCCCACACGCTGCAACATTTTAGACTGATCTCCATCGGATGGACCTATATGTCTTTTTATGAATTCTTTTGAATTATCATCAATCATTTAATTAGGGTTCTCCTTACAAAATTTGTCGTATTCATCTTTTGACATTAAAGAGTCAAACTCTATTTTGTCTTTAATCTTTAATTTAAAAAACCAACTCGCACCCTCAGGGTCAGAGTTAATGCTACTTGGATCATCTACTATAGCTTTATTTCCTTCGGTAATTTCTCCACTAATTGGTGAATAGACATCGCTAGCTGCTTTTGTAGACTCAACAACGGCTGCCTGCGCTTCTTTCTCTACAGATTTTCCTGCATCAGGTACCTCTGCAAAAACTATATCTCCAAGCAACTCAGTGGCATGTTTTGTGATACCAACTGTAGCTATATCACCAACTAATGAAACCCATTCGTGTTTTTTTGAAAATTTTTTTTCACTCATTTTTACCTCTTTTGTTATTTAACATAGCTTTTTTTATAAAATGGAAGCTCTGAAACTTTCCCTTCGTATTTTTTACCTCTAATTTCTAATTTTATCGGTGTTCCAACTTCTGCAAAATTTGATTTAACGTACCCCATTGCTACAGGAGCATTTACGCTTGGTCCAAAAGTTCCGCTGGTGACAAGACCTATTTCATTGTCATCAGTCGAAAAAATTTTCGTGTTTTCCCTAGCTATAACTTTTCCTTCAGGCTTAATTCCTACTCTAATTTTTTCACTCCCATTTACCAATAAACTTTTAATCTTTTTCCATCCATTGAAACCCCCAACATCCTTTCTTTTCTTTGCAATAGCCCATTTTAAATTTGCTTCTATAGGATTAATCTTTTCATTTAAATCATGTCCGTACAAACAAAGACCTGCTTCTAATCTTAACGTATCTCTAGCTCCTAAGCCTATCGGTTTAACTTCATTTGAAATTAAAAATTTAATTAATTTTTCCACTTTTTGATTTGAAATAGAAATTTCAAAACCATCTTCTCCAGTATAACCTGATCTCGTAATATACAAATATTCACCTTCGTAACTAAATTTGTTGCCTGTCATAAATCTTAAATTAGAAACACCAGGAACAAGTTTTTCTAATATTTCGACCGACTTAGGTCCTTGTAAAGCTATTAAAGATAATTCGTTGTTTAAAAGATATTTATGATTTTTTCCGAGAAGCTGTGAAATTTGTTTTATATCGTTTTCTTTACATGCTGCATTTAAAATTATACAAAATCCCTTAGCCGTTTTTGTCACTATCAAATCATCGATTATCCCTCCGTCATTATTAAGTAAAAAAGAGTATTTTGAATGATTAATTTTTAAAGATCTTAAGTCTGCAGGAATAATTTTTTCTAAAGCTTCCGTCAATGTTTCATCACCTTCTAAAAAAAATTGTCCCATATGAGAAACATCAAAAAATCCTGCAAATGTTCTGGTTGAGATATGCTCTTTTACAATGCCATCCTTATATTGAATAGGCATTTCATATCCAGCAAAAGGAACGAACTTAGCCCCAAGGCTTTTATGAATGTTGTATAATGCTGTTTTTTGCACTTGCATAATAACTCCTAACCGCTCCCTATCTGTCCATGTACCTGAGAGATTTAATCCTTCGGTGAGGCTTACGCCTGCTTTCCAGAGTTATTCTAGCAACGGTCCTTTTGCCTGAGAGTTTCTAGGGTAGTTGCTCCTTCGGCGCCACAAAAACGTGATCTCTCCCGTTACTAATAGACTCTCCTCTAAAAGACTTTAAAAGTCAAATATTTTTAGGAAGAAATTTGCTTGGTTTTATCTAAGCTTTTAATGATAATTGCAAAAACAATTATTGATCCACCAATAAAAACACTTAAAGGTGGAATCTCATTAAGAAATAACCATACCCAAAAAGGTGCAAAAATTGTTTCAGTAAGCATTAATAAACCTATAGTAACTGATTTAGTTGTTCTAGATCCGATAGTAATACAAACGAAACCAAAAGTGAGTTGAGGCACGCCTAATAAAAAACCCATTAAAATATCGTTGTTTGTAAAACTTAAGTCGCTAGTCATAAAAAAAGAAATTAGAACACTAGAAACTGACGCGTACCAAATCGCTGGAATTAAATCTAAATTAGAATTTTTTCTTATGATCATAACTAGTATTGAAAAACTTATTGGAATAGTTAAAGCTACTAAATTACCAAATAAAGTGCCCCCAGAAATAGAGTCACCTATCATTACAGTTATTCCCGTCATCGCTAAAATTATTGAGAGCAAACCAATAATTGAGACTTTTTCTTTTAAATAAAAATAACCGAAAATTGCCAAAAACATTGTTTGAGTGCTAATGATAAAAACAACATTTGCTACTGAGGTATTCATCATAGCAAACACAAAAGCTATAAAACTGAATGACATTACAAAACCACCTAATAATCCTGCTAAGCCAGCTTTTTTAATAGTTTTTAATGCATCTTTTTTATATATCGATAATAAAAATACTGAGACTCCTAAAAAGAAAAAAAAGGATCTTAATAGTAAAATTTCCCAAGCGTCTTTGGTTTCAAAAGATCTCACTAAGAAACCTCCCCAGCTAAGACAAAAACCACCAAAAATGAGAAGCAGATAACCTGGTGCTTTATAAATGAATTTCATTTAAAATTTTTTAAGAATACTTTTGAATAGAAAATACAAGGTAAGTGATCTTAATAACATAAATAAAAGCAATGAAAACCATAAACCATGGTTACCTAAATATTTTGTTAAATATATAGATATTATTATAAAAGAAACGACTGAAATCATCATAGCGTTTCTCATTTCCCTCGTTTGTGTAGCTCCTATGAATATCCCATCTAACTGATAGCAAAACGAAGCAATTGAAGGAATAACTAATATCCATAAAAAGTGTTTATAAGAAATATACCTCAGTATTTCAACATCTGTAATTAAATTAATAATTTGCTTAAAAAATATTAGATACAAAACAGAAATCATAATAGCTGTTAAAAAACTTAATTGAATAGAATTTTTTACTACCATTAGAAAAGACTTTTTATTCTTTCTTCCTATAGTAAATCCAATAATACCTTCAGTTGAAAAGGCATAAGCATCTAGAAAAAAAGCTGCAAAAATTATAAACTGCATTAAAATTATATTAACTGCTAAATAGTCTTCTCCTAGTTTTGAACCAATATATGTAAACCATAAAAATGAAAATGTTAGAAAAAAAGTTCTTATAAAAATATCAAAATTAATATTGAATAATTTTAAAAGTTTCGTAGGAACTATCAGTTTTTCAAATTTAGGAATTATTTGAAACTTTTTAGAAACAAAAAAATATGTAAATATTAAAAATATTATGACTGTTATATAACTTGATATTAAAGTACCAAGTGCCACACCTAATACATTAAGATCCAAAGATAAAACAAAAAATGAGCTTAAAGTTATATTTAATGCAGAAAATATAATGATTAACAAACTTGAAATATTTGTTTTTTGAATACCCAAGTAAAAACCGACTATTATATAAATAACTAACTCTGCAGGAATAGAAAATATTCTTATAGACATGTACGTGTTTATTAATTCTTGCGTTTCAATTGAAGTTGAGAAAAAATGTTTTGTTGAATTTATAATTAAGGGTTTAAACAAAATGATAATAAATGCTATAAGAAGGGCAATTAACACATTTCTTAACAAAGTTCTTATAATTTCCCGATAATCTGATTTACCAAATAATTGAGCTACTATTCCAACGGTTCCCATTCTCAAAAAACCAAAACTCCATATAATCATAGTCATAACCGATGTTGCAACACTTATTGCAGCTAGATATTTAGTTTCGCTCATGTTTCCCATCAAACCAGTATCTATTACACCAACTAAAGGAATGGCTAAATTTGAAAAAAAAACCGGAATGGATAACAAGAATATTTGTTTTTTTGAAATATTTACTGGGTAGCTTTTATTTATCATTTTTTATTCTTTAAAGTTGACAATTTAAATTATATACATGATTAAGCACAATGTTAGAGCAAATAATTATTTCAGTTCAGATCATACTAATCGATATAGTAATGGCTGCAGACAATGCAATCATTATAGGTTTAATTGCGGCGAATTTTGCTCCTGATAATAGAAAAAAAATTATAGCCTGGGGTGTAGCCGCAGCCTTTGTATTTAGAATTATTTTTGCTTTCTTTGCTGATTTTATGTTTGGTTTTGCCTGGTTAAAAATCCTAGGCGGGGTTTTACTTCTATGGGTAATACATAACCTTAGGCAAGATTTCTTTGGTAAAAATAAAATTAGATCTCCGAAAATGAAATCAAATGAAACACAATCATTTTCTAATGGAGTTTACAAAGTTTTAGTAGCTGATATAGCAATTAGTTTTGACAACGTTATAGGAGTTGTTGGGGCAGCAAAAGGAAACTATTATTTAATGGTGGTTGGCTTACTTTTGTCCGTATTTTTAATTGCAACGTTAGCAAGTTATTTTGCAGATTATATAAAAAAACATCAATGGCTAGGGTATGTTGGATTAGTAGCAATTTTAATAATTGCAATACAACTAATTATTGGCGGTTTTGTAAATTTAGAAATTTTGTCGATTAACGAAAATTATAAATTTTTATTTAGTATTTGATAAGTTTTTATACCAGTTAATTGTTTTTAAAAGTCCATCTTTTATGTTTGTGGAAATTTTGTAATTTGTTTTTTTTAATATCTTTTTATTAGAAATTTTTATCACTTTTGGTGAACCAATTATTTTTGAACCATGATCCACAACTTTTTTATTAGAAATTTTTCCAATCATTGAAAAAACTTTTCCTAAAGTAATCATTTTATGATTATTCAAATTAAAAATTTGATTATGAGATTTTGCAATAGTCTTAATCATTAAATTTATAGCATCTGATATATATAAATTCGATCTAAGTTGATTTAAGCCGCCATATATATTAATTTGTTTATTCTTTATTGATCTAAGAATTACTTGATTTAAAACCCTTTCATCATTTAATTTTGCACCAGGTCCAAAGATCAAACATGCTCTAAAAATTAAATACTTATCAAAAATATTTACAATAAAAGATTCTCCAAATTTTTTACTATCAATATAGGACGATCTAGGATGTGTTGAACCTGTATTTCCAACACTTTCCTCAGTACACTTTGCTTCATTTCCAGAGTATATCTCCGTTGTACTTAAATATACAAACTTACCATTTTTGCTTAAATTATTTTTTAAATCAATAATGGTCGTAGAATTTAGTTTATAAGTTGACTTTTTGTACTTTAAAAACTTTGAAGGTTGGCCGTACCCAGCGCAATGAAAAATATAGTCATATTTTTTGTTTTGTTTAATTTTATTTTTAGTTAGATCTATTTTTATAAAATTTATTCTTTTATTTTTGTAAAAATATTTTTTAACAAAAGTAAAAAGAGATGTATTGAATGTTCCGTCTATGTAGATAGACATTTTTTTTTCGTTGTTTAATTTATTAAAAAAAAACAAAAGATTTATTCCTATTATTCCAGAAACACCTGTTATTAATATCTTTTTTTTATTGAAGAGTTTTATTTCTTTTAAGGATAATTTTTTAATATCAATAGTATTTAAACTGCTTATTAGTTTATTATCAAATAAATTCATTTATTTTTTTTAATATATTTTTTGTATCAAATCCTAGATATTTATCTTGATCTATCTTATTTCCGTATTTATGGACTACAGTTTCGTTATATCCAATTGATAAAATTTTTGTATTAAGATATTTTTTTTTTCTTATTTTTCTCTCTAATATAGATCCATAATAAGGTTCGATAATAATAACATTTTTGTATTTATTAATAAATTTTAAATTTGTATTTTTAGATATATTATTAATGTAATAGAGATCTAAATTTTTATTTAAAAATTCATTACTACTTATTGCATTTCCAACAATTATTATAAGCGTTTTATGTTTTTTATTTTTTATAAAACCATTACTCTTAATTAATTCTGTATTAATGTTTCCTGAGATCCTAAAATAATTGACAGAATTATTTTTATAGTTTTTTTTCAAAAGATATCTAAATTCTTGTGGACTTGAAGGTAAAAATAAATTGATGTTTTCATAGTTTGACAAAACACTTATATCTTCAAAACAATGATGTGTCGTTCCTAATTTTGCATAATCATTTGAAGCTCCTACAGAAACAATATTACAAGGAAGTTTGTTGTATACAAAATCAATTTTAATTTGTTCTAATGCTCTTAGAACCAAAAAAGGAGTTATAGAATGAATTACGGGAATGTAACCAGCTTTAGATAATCCCGCTCCAAATCCTAACATTGTTTGTTCCATAGTGCTCATATTAAGAATTCTATTTTTAAATTTTTTGAAAATATTTCTGAAAGAAAAAATTCCTATATCTCCCATTAAGCAAAAAATTTTTTTATCTTTATTCATTAACTCTTCTATTGTTTCTGGAAAGATTTTTCTCATAGCTTTAATTCTTTTTTAAAATTCTCAATTTCTTTAGAAGAAGGAGCTTTGTGATGCCATGCGGGATTATTTGCAATTGCTTTAATTCCATAACCCTTAACTGTGTTCGCAATGATAATGTTAAACTTTTTGTTATTAATACACCTATTTAATTTGTAATCGAATTGAATTGTTTTATGACCATCAACTTCATATATCTTATCACAGAAAACAGATAATTTTTTTTTTAATTTTAAAAATTTTATACTTCTGAAATCAGAATTATTTCTATCAATTATTAGAACTAAATTATCTAGTTTATAATTATCAATAACATGCAAACTTTCCCAAGTTGTTCCTTCCATTAACTCTTGATCACCAATTAGACAGATAATTTTCTTCTTCTTCTTCTTAAGTTTTAAAGCATATGCTAGCCCTGTCGCATTAGGTAGACCGTGACCAAGAGAACCAGTAGAAAAATTAAACATCGGTAATTTGGTTGAGTCAGGGTGCCCTCCTAATTTTGAGTTTAATTTACAGAAAGAGTAAAAAGTTTTTTTATTGATATATTTAAAAAAATACATCATTGCATACATACCTATTGAAGCGTGCCCCTTACTCAAAATAAAATAGTTTTTTTTTATATATTTCTGAAATATTACGTACAAAATCTCTAAAATAGAGAATGCGCTTCCAACGTGCCCTTCTTTTGTTAAATAGCAATTTTTAAGAATTGAAAATCTTATAAAATTTAAATTTCTATTTTGCATATATCTTTTATAAATATTATGTAAGACATTAGTTTTAATTATTTATCTCTCTTAGACAAGATAGGTTTTTTGATAGGCCAATTATAATTTATTCTAGGATCGTTCCATTTAACTGATATTTGGTTTTTTGCGTCAATATATTTACCTTTAAATGACCATTTGTAAGCATAAAGAGCCTCTTTTGACAAACTTAACCAAGAATTCAAAAACATTGGAGGCACTAGTACTGCAGTTTTATTTCTATCGCTTAATTTAAATGACGTAAATTTTAAAAAGTTTTTAGAATTTGGTCTATAATCTACTATTACGCTAAGAATTGATCCTTTAACACAAGAAATTAATCTCCAGGATTTTTTATCGCCATGAAATCCTCTAAGCACATTCTTTTTTGATAACGTAAATTTGTCTAAGTTAAAGTCAATATTTTTAAAATATTTTTTTTCCCAAAATGTCCAAATTTGACCTCTAAAATCTTTAAATGTATTTATTTTAAAAAACTTAATCTCCTTTAATTTTTTATCTGAACGAATAAGCATAATTTATTTGATTAAATTTTGTCCATTATTTTACAAAGTCTTACAATTTTGTTTTTATTAAGGCCTGGATAATTTCCAACATAAAGAGAATAGAAATGCATATGTTCCGTGTTAACAAAGTTTTTGAAATTATATTTTTTCTTAAATTCTTTTAAATATGGTTGTCTTAATTGATTTCCACCACCAGCACTACCTATTCTATATTCTATAGAATTAGATTTTAATGCCATTAATACTTTATTAAATAATTTTTTATTTCTTTTCTTTAATATTAAATGTAAAGCATAATTACTAGAACCTTTTAAATCGAAATCTGTAAAGAAAATATCTTTTCTTATCTTTTTAAGAAATAGTTGATGATTTTGATTCCTAGTTTTTACATTTTTATTAAGCCTTTTTAATTGCTCAATTCCTATCACAGCTGATAATTCGTTGTTTCTTAAATTGAAACCCTCAGTAAAAAAAATAAAGTCACTATTTAAATCTTTATAAGTAGATTTAGTCTTACTAATTAGCTGTGTATTTTTAGATTCTCTTAAAAGGCCGTGACCCCGCTTCATTTTAGCCATACTATCTATTTCCCTGGAATTAGTTGATATCATTCCTCCTTCTATTGTTGACATATGATGAGAATAATAGAAAGAAAAATTAGAAACCTCACCAAGAGATCCACTTTTTTTTCCATTTAAATTTGATCCATGCGATTCACAGGCATCTTCAATGAGAAAAATATTTTTTTTTTTAATATATCTTAAAAAATTTTTTGATATCCCCACAAAACCCATTGCATGAGTTAAAAAAATTGCAGCAGTTTTTTTTGTAATTTTTTTTTTTAACTTTTTCCTCATCTAAGGCTAAATTTTTTAAATTAATATCTACAAAAATTGGATTGAAACCCGAATTGATTATAGAAACAACATCAGAATTCCAAGTAAAAGCGGGAACAATTACTTCACTTTTGTTTTTTTTTATTTCTCTTAATATCTTTAGAGTAATTAAATTTGCTGAAGCACCAGAGTTTACAAAAGTACTATATTTTACACCCAACCATTTTGACCATTTTTTTTCAAAATTTTTGACTTTTTCTCCATTTGTGAATTTATCTGAAATTTTAATAAATTTGATTAGGGCTTTTTTATCATTTTGATTGATATTGTTGCTCATTAAAGGCCAATCAAATTTTGTCATATTCCTCACAATAGGTTAATAAAAATTATTTTCAATGAATTTTAGTATAATTAGATTATAATTATTTATATAAAATATATAACAAAAAATGA